>ERZ777305.67-NODE-67-length-153937-cov-8.554574_pt1 | contig 153937 bp, 132 predicted proteins | sample MGYA00374965_ERZ777305 | MGnify/ENA primary metagenome ERZ777305 (study PRJEB29328, sample SAMD00013331) | mouse gut metagenome | study: EMG produced TPA metagenomics assembly of the Metagenome analysis of fecal microbiota from mouse which was promoted...
TTTTCCCAAGTGGCACCGGCAATGTTGCCAAACCGCTGCGCATGGCGCTGGGAGCCCTGATCATCCAGACAAAGTTTCAGTTCGCTGACCGCGAACTTGTGGAACAGATCACGGAGAACCCATACCTGCAGTACTTTATCGGGCTTCCCGGATATCAGGAAGAAGCCCCGTTTGATGCAAGCACACTTGTCCTGTTCCGTAAACGCATTACAGCAGAAATGCTGATGGAAGCCAATGAGTATCTTCTTGCACACAAAGATGACGGCAGAAATGACAAAACCCCTCCATCTGCCGGAGGTTCAGGCACACCTGATGTTCCAAAAGAAGACGGGAACAAAGGGACGCTGACACTGGATGCGACCTGTGCGCCGGTCAACATCCGTTACCCGCAGGATATCTCCCTTCTGAACGAGGCGAGGGAAAAGCTGGAGGCCATCATATACCGTTTTTGTAGATCCTACGATCTGCTGCTGCCAAGACGGTACAGGAGGCGTGCCAAAAAAGACTGCCTTGCCTACGCCAAAAGCAGAAAGCACAGCGCAGAGAAGATCCGGAAGGCGCTCCGTAAGCAGCTCGGTTACGTTGGAAGGGATATCCGGTATCTGGATGAGTTTATGAGCCGTGGATATGCCATGACAGATAAAGAGATCGGCCTGTACCTGACGATCCTCATGCTGTATGGACAGCAGAAATATATGTATGATAACAAAGTACATTCCGTAGAACACCGTATTGTGAGCATCACGCAGCCATGGATCCGGCCGGTCGTGAGGGGAAAGGCCAGAGCGGCTGTTGAATTCGGAGCAAAGTTTGACCTGAGCCTTGACAGGGAAGGCTGCGGACACATCGAAAAGATATCGTTTGAAGCATACAATGAAAGCACCTGCCTGATAGAAGCGGTGGAACGGTTCAAAGCACGTACCGGCCATTATCCGGAACGTGTACTGGCAGACCAGATCTACCGTACAAGGGCAGACCGGAACTATTGCAAAGACCATGGTATCCGCATATCCGGTCCGAAGCTTGGCAGGCCGGGCGTAAATACAAAAACGGATAAAAAACAGGAGTATCAGGATAACAGAGATAGGATCGAAGTGGAACGCAGCTTTAGTTTAAGCAAACGCTGTTACGGCATGGGCTGTATTGTAACAAAACTGGAAGAAACGCAGCTGAGCTCCATCGCATTATGCGTATTCGTGACGAATCTGTTTAAGATTCACAAGCGGATACTTTACGCTCTTTTATATCTGTTCCAATATGGGAACGGATACAAACGTTGGAGTATGCAGATATTCACTTAATCAACAGACACTAAATAAAAGGGAAGTGTTAGGAGTGACGAAATGAGAAAGAAAGTTTTGCTGATTGGCGGCAATAGTTTTGTAGGGCAATCAATTGTTTCGGGTTTGGGTGACAACTATCAGATTATATCGACAGCGGGACATCATGCTTCAGAAAGCGGATATCAATTGCTGGTAGAAGAACCGAATAAATTAGTGGAAATTTTAGCTCATGAAAATCCTGAAATTGTGATTTCTTCTGTTCGCGGCAACTACCAGGCACAAATGTGCTTTCATAAAACACTAGCAGATTGGCTGGCCGGAGAAAAGAAACGTTTGTTGTATATATCTACAGCGAATGTTTTTGATGGCAACTTATCCAAGCCTTGGACAGAACATGATCTGCCGATTCCTGAATCTGATTACGGTAGTTTCAAACGGGATTGTGAGACTATGCTGGGAAAAATACTTGAGAACCAACTGATAATTTTCCGATTGGCTGCCGTCTGGAGTGCCGATTGTCCAAGAGTTCAGCGATTGAAGCGGCATAGCTGCAATAAAGAGCCTTACCACACTTACCCCAATTACAGAATCAATGTAACGTATGCAAGACAAATAGGGAACTACGCAAAGTATGTTCTTGACAACGATTTGCATGGAATTTTTCATGTAGGAACCACAGATACCATTCATTGTGTTTCCTTTGAGAAGATGATCTGTGAAGCACTTAAAATTGAACTGCCGCAATTTGTTGCAGAGACAGAGGGCGAGGAAGTATTCTTTGCAATATTTCCATCCAGAAAAGAAATTCCGGATGATTTGCAAATGACGGTTTCAGATGTGCTGTCAACCTTGAAATAGTTAATTGAAACAAATCATAGGATGGGGATTTGACTTACCCGATGAATAAAGCAGGCTTATACGTGGAAAAATAGGTATTATTTTCATGGAGATAAGCATATGTATAATTCTTTTTATGGATGGTATTTGAAATGCCAGTCTGCTATGCATTCTTTAGCGGTAATACCTGCCATACACAAGGGAGAGAACGGGCGAACCTGTTCTATTCAGGTTATTACAGATCAAGATGTCTGGGAAGTTACGTTCCAGGCAGATTCCTTTCGTCGGACGAGACGGCATATTATTATCGAAGAGAATCGGTTCGGTGAAAAGGGGATTCGTCTGGCAATACGTACACCGCAGCTGACCATTAGGGGGCAATTGGATTTTGGACCGCTTTTCCCATTAAAATATGATATCATGGGACCGTTTGCGTTAGTGCCTTTTATGGAATGCCGCCACAGCGTGTGGAGTATGCGTCATGCGGTCACAGGTAATGTGTATATCAACGGAGAGAAATATTCCTTTCAGAATGCCTGGGGGTATTGGGAAGGAGACCAGGGACGGTCCTTCCCCAAAGAGTATCTGTGGACGCAATGCTGTTTTGCAGGTGGGTCGCTGATGTTGTCTGTGGCGGATATTCCCATGGCAGGTATTCATTTTACCGGCATCATAGGCGTTGTGTTATGGCGGGGGAAAGAGTACAGAATAGCTACTTATCTGGGAGCCAGAGTGGTTCTGAGACAAAATAAAATGGTTCGGGTTATACAGGGAGATCTGGAGTTGGATGTCCGGCTGTTGGAGAAGCCTTCAAGGCCACTGAAAGCGCCCGTGAAGGGTAACATGGTAAGGACGATTCACGAAAGTGTATCCTGCCGGGCTTTTTACCGGTTTCGTAAACAGGGATGTACCCTATTTGCCTTTGAAACAGACAGGGCTTCTTTTGAAGCTGAACCAAACAAGGCTGTGGAAAAATAATTTTTCCAACAGCCTTTTGTCTTGTACATGATGAATTGTTACAATCGCCTGATCAGATCACTGCCTTCTGGTGTCAATGTAATAGGTCAGCAGTCGTACCGTTCCATCAATTCCCAGGTTACTGCTGTTCAGGGAGATGTCGTAATTTTTGCAGTCTCCCCACCTGCCGACACAGAAACTGTTATGATAGCGTTTTCGGCTTGTGTCTTTTTCACGAATCTTTTTTACAGCCTGATTTTCTGTCAGATGATATAAACGCATAATACGTTCGATTCTTTTATCACGGTCAGCAAGGATAAATATGGATATCATATGTTCATACTGTTTCAAGATGGTTTCACTGCATCGTCCTACGATCACGAAGGATTCTCCGGCATCTGCCTTATCCCGCAGATAGTCAAACTGAAGATACAGAAGGTTTTCCTCCGGAGAACTGCTATAGCCCCTTACAGTCCTTGAAGACAAGGGATTTTTATGTTTCTCATCCAGTTCTTTTAAATGGTCCATTTTTAAGTTCTTTTTGGCGGCAATCTCATCCAGGAGATTGTGGTCAAGCAGTTGGATACCATAATGATTTGACAGTTTCTCAGCGATTTCGTGACCGCCGCTGCCGTATTCTCTTCCAATGGAAATGATTAATTGCTGCTCCATCTGTTCCACCTCCCTTTATAAATATCTGAAATAGATTAATAGCATTGATATGAGGACAACGAGTATCGTTGCCGGCATCATTTTTCTACAGTAAAGCCCCCATTTTATCACATAACCTTCCCTTGATGCGGTAGCAATCCCGACAACATTGGCCGATGCGCCTATGGGAGTGGCGCTTCCGCCAATATCCGTTCCCATGGCCAGTGTCCAGGAAAGCATGGATAAATCAACGCCATATGCAGCCGAGAGACTTTTAATGATGGGTATCATCGTAGTTGCAAATGGAATATTGTCCACAAACGCACTGAAAATTGCAGACATCCAAATGATGATCGCAACCATGACCATGACATTCCCGCCGCTGATCCTGCCGATAAATCCAGCCATGATTTCGAGTGTTCCGGTCTGTTCCAGACCGCCGATTACGACAAACAGACCAATAAAAAACAGCAGTGTCTTATAGTCCACTTTTTTTAATAACAGTATAGCATATTTCCATGAGGTTACCAAGGTTGCAGCGGCAACAAGGCACCCGATTGTGGAAACAGTAAGGCCAGTCTGTGCATGGGTTACCAGCAGGACAATCGCAGCGGCAAAGATAACACAACTGACTGCAAATCCCTTTTTATCAGTAATGGTGGATTCCGGGCTTGGCAGACTGCTGTAATCCACTGACTTTGCAATATCTGCCTTAAGTTCTTTATGAAATAACAGATAAAAATATATCAGTACCGCAATCAGGCAGACGCCGGCCATCACACCGGTATTTGTCACAAAGTCTGTAAAAGAATATCCAAGAGAGGTACCGATGATAATATTGGGCGGATCGCCGCACATAGTAGCCGAGCCGCCAAGATTTGCGCAGAAAATCTCGGATAAAATCATGGGTATCGGATTGAATTTCAAAAGCTGTGAAAGTTCAATCGTTACAGCGGCCAAAAACAGAATGACAGTAATGCTGTCAATAAACATTGCCAGTATCGTTGATAAAATCATAAAAGTGATAAACAGTGGAATTACCTGATAATGGACGAGTTTGGCGATACGCATGCAGAGCCATCTGAAAAAGCCGACGCGCGCCATTCCTTCCACCATGACCATCATACCGAAGATAAACAGGATTGTCTCCCAGTTGATGCCGGTACTGCTTGTCGATGTCTCACCTGACAGATACCAGAATTCTGTCATAAAAATGCTTCTAATATTCAGGGTCTCGAGTATTGCGGTCATGCTGTGCATGCCCAGACCAAAAACGAAAATGACCGTAAACAGTGCACAAACAAGCGAAACAACGTGCCTCTCCACAATTTCGGTCACAATAAAAATAAACATTGCAATAAAAATGACTACTGCAACAACCTGTGCCAACATATATTTCCCTTCTTTCTAAAACTGTTATTATTTTGTACGTAAATACAGTTTTAGATTCGCTTTTTGCCGTCTGATTGATACACATATTCCGTAATCAGTTCATTCTGCGTTTGATAGAATGAATATGTTGTATGATGTATACAAGATTTTCTCTGTGAGATAGAACCAAAGCCGGAACATTGTAAATAGAGGAACGCAATGACTTCCCGGTAACGTTGCTGATATTTTGTCCGCGATTGCAGATCTGAATTACTGACAGCAGGCAAATCTGTCGTACATATTGCGTCACGATTGATATCGGAATGAACCGGAGCGAGACTTGCAGATATTTTCCCCGTTAAGTCGTACGCAAATAAATCTTCTGTCGGGATTGCTTTCATGTACATTCCCGCGAAGAGCAGAGATATTGCTAAAAATATACCGATTATCCTGTGTATCTGCTTTTCCATCTTCTTATGACTCTGATTTATGCCTGATTCTATTTAAATGATTCAAATTATATTATAATACAGTTATTGAAAATGTTCCCTAAACCGACGGTATTATAACATACTTTTATTTTAATGGGAAGATTAAGTTTGTACTGAAAGTATGCGTCGGTACTTCTTGTGAATGTATAGGATAGGGTGTCACATATTTACATTGCTGCGTGTTTTACTTATATAGATCATGATTGGTTGTGCAGGATACGCTGATTAAATATAGTAAAAAGGCTGCCAGAGGAGGATCTGCCCCTCTGGCAGTTTGATTACCTGATAGAAACATGAAATTTCTGTTGTGCTGTCTGTATTTCCTGTGACTTCTGCAAAGCATTACTATAAGCGCTGTTCTCAGTAACAGTCCGTGTCTGGTCATTTGAGGAGGCTTTAGCTTCAGTAGTCCTTTTCATTGCAGTATTTGCTTCGCCTAATACGGAGAATTGGAATGCTGCTGCCCGCTGATTCTGCTTTTCTGCTTTCTCAAGTTCGGCCTGTTTTCTTTCTGTATCTGTGCCGCGGTATGCATCCTGTTTTATTTCGCCCTTTAGAATCGCAATACCGCCTTCGGTTTTGGCGATGATCGTTCCCTGACGGCCTGCCTGCTGCAGGGAAGAATCTGCTGATAACATGGCATGCATATCTTTGTCGGATTGGCTGGTGTCCGTAATCATATCATCGTCCGTGGGCTTTGTCTCTTCTGCAACAATGGCTTCTTCTTTACCATCATCAGCCGGTTTGTTTTCTGTATCTGCGCCAAGGTTCTTAGAGGGACGCAGGACTTCCTTTAGAATCACGGAACCATCACTGCTTTGTGTTAGGGCAGGCCCTGAAGGCCCGGTCTGTTGTCCGGCGGCTGACGGATTTTGGGAAGCTGCGGTATCCGGGGCGGTATCATTTGTACGTGGTTCGTCTTTTTGATTTACCTCTTTTACAGGTTCCTTATCTGCCTGCAGTCCGGACAGCATGCGTTCTCTTTTCTGTGATCTGCGAAGCTCTTCCTGATGCCGTTTCAGCTCTGTGTTGAGACTGGATAGTTCTTTTTGCAGTTTCTTTCGTTCCGTTGCCTTTTCGTGTGCAGAAAGTTCTTCTCTGGAAGATAATTTCTGTATCTGCTGTTGCCTATCTGTGATTTTATTCTGAATATTTTTGCTCTTTTGATCTTTACCATTTGTCAACGGCATTTGTATGACGGACATACTGCCTGCCGCTGCTATATTGCCAATTCCCATAGAATCATCTCCTTCCCCAAATAAAGGATGATTTCAGACAACAAATCGCAATTTTCAGACAAGTTTTCTTCGTATTGATTTATAGTTCTATTTTACTATTTTTTGATAGTAAGAAGCAAGATTTTTTTGGGTTGAGGACAGGCTATATTTTCCCTATGAAACTTTTATGATGTTTGGTTCGTATTATGGATAGATGAGGGCGCAAAGGCAGTTGTCAACCGCATGATGGAATCATTTTATGAAAGAGGAGGAAGTATGAGTATCAATGGAATCGGCGCTGATTATCCGGCAGTAAGATACGCAGCAGAAAGGACAAACACAAATGCGGCAGGAAGGAAGTTTGCAGAACAGACGGCACAAGTGGTACAGGGAGCAGGGGAGCTTTGAAGATACCGTATTGAAAGCCGTAGTTGCAAAGGCGGTGAAAGATGGTGAGAGAAGGTCCGGCTCAGGAAGTTTTGATGTAAAGACAGACTGGGTTACATGTGTGAAAGACATTATGCAGTCTGCATATCGTTATGGGGATTTAAAGGGGTATATGGAATGGAAAAAGTTTTTGGGACTTTTGGAGAAATAAGGCTCCGAAAGTTTTAAGATATCCTTAAGACTGTTGAACTTTATGTCAGACTATTGAGCTTCGACTAAAAATGTGATAGGTTTAAGGCATAAACTGTAAGAATGATTCTCAGGATAAATGCAATAATAACTGTATCAACAGAGAAAAGGATTGGTGTACGGATGAAGAGTAAGCTGTATTATGCACTGTATTTTTTGTATGTGATTGTGGTGGCTTTTGTATTATATTTGAACGGCGTGTTTACCGGGGAAGATATTTCCCTGGTAAATCTGGGCATTAATATTGGATTCCTGATCGTGATCGGAATACTGTTTATCATATCTTCCATCAGTTTTGGAAGGCTTAACCGGGTCACTTATGAACTGGAAGATGTGGCATTTCGTCTGCAGGAGGAATATAAGGAGGCAGGCGGAAAGAATCTCTGGGCCAAGTACAAGGACAATGACAAGGTGTTTGAAGAGGAAGTATTGCAGACTGCCTTCAACAAGTACCGCCTGCGGGTCAGAGGGACAAAGACCAGGCGAGGGGCCGGTTCGTCCTGTGATCTGAGTGAATATATCAATGAGGACCTTTTGGACAGGGTGGGCATGAATTTCTTTAATTCCGGCATTTCCGGTATGCTTACGGGGCTGGGGATTCTGGGAACATTTCTTGGTCTGTCCATGGGGCTTGGCGCATTCAGCGGGGATGATATCTTTTCAATCTCTGATAATGTGGGCTCTCTGCTTTCCGGTATGAAAGTGGCTTTTCACACTTCGGTATATGGTATCTTTTTCTCTTTGGTATTTAATATTGTCTACCGAAGCATTATGTCGGATGCTTATGAGACGCTGGAAGAATTTTTGAACATGTTTCGGCAGACCGCGCAGCCGATTACCCTGAAAGAGGATGAAAATGCTGCGACGATGTTGGTATATCAGGCTGGGATGGCTAATTCCCTGAAGCAGATGCTTGATATGATGAAGGGCAATGCCATGGAACAGACGGCAGGCGTGGAACGTATTGTGGATAAGTTTACCGGGCAGATGCAGTCTGCCTTGGATGCAGACTTTAAGAAACTTGGGAATGTCTTAAAGTCTGCGGGAGAGTCGCAGGCTGTAAGCGCGGCCAATGCTGCGGAAATGGTGGAAGCGGTCACAGCCTTAGTGGAGGTAAACCGCAACATGCTAGAAACGGTTACAAACATCATGGAGAGACAGGAAGTGTTTGCGAAACAGCTGTCAGAACAGAAGAAGATGTTGGCAGACACGTGCAGTGACATGAGCGATGAAATCAGCAGTCAGATATATACATTTGAACAGATGAGGAATTTATATGAGAAATAAACGAAGGAACAGGGAAGCTTTTGCGGGGCACAGCTACTGGCAGTCCTATTCGGATATGATGGCTGCATTGCTTCTGATCTTTATTCTGATGATAGCGATCACGCTGGCCATATACAGACAAAAAACAGATGATCTGGATGAGACAAGGCTGAAGCTTAACGCGGCTCAAAGTGAGTTGGATGAGACGATAGCAGATCTGGAACTTTCCAAGTCAGAACTGGAGAAATCGAATGAGGACCTGGCTTCTTCCCTGGCACAATTGCAGCAGGCTTATGAGCAGGCGGCTTTGACGCAGGAAGAATTGAACAATGCCTATCTGGAGATAGAAAATGCAAGACAGGAGCTGACGACCACCAAGCAGGAACTGCAGGATATCGTTGGAATCCGCACAGATATTATCGGCGCGCTGCAGTCGGCGTTCAGTAATTCCACGATGAAAGTGGATGCCCAGACAGGTTCCATAACTTTTTCTTCCGATGTGCTTTTTCGTTATAATAGTTCTTCGCTGACAGCGGACAGCAAAGAGACACTGAAAAATATTATTCCCATGTATCTGGATGTGCTGCTTCAGGATCAGTTCCGCGATTATATTGCTGAAATCATTATTGAGGGACACACGGACACGGACGGCGGTTACCAGAGCAACATGGAACTGTCCTATGAGCGTGCCAAAGCCGTGGCGGATTTTTGTCTGAACAAGAGAAACGGACTGAGTGAGACGGAGATTGAACAACTGCAAAAGATTTTGACCGTCAATGGAAAATCATGGAGTAATCCGGTTTATCAAAAGGACGCTTCCGGTAACGCTACGGAAAAGGTGGATATGCCGGCTTCCAGAAGAGTGGAGATTAAGTTCCGTCTGAAAGAAGACGAAATGATCGAGAAAATGGCGGGGATTCTGGAGCAGGAATAAGTACAGGCCGGATGTGATTCCGGCCTGTTTCCATAGGTTCTGTTATCTTGTTAAATCCTGCACCCACTTATATTTTCGAAACCGAAACATCACCCAGGGAATCTTTCCCACCTCATCCAGACAGGTGCAGGCATAGACCGCAAGAGGTGACCAGTGCAGCACAAATGCCCCCAGGAGAGCCAGGGGAATGGCAATCAGCCACATACAGACAATCAGGCTGTACATGTCGAAGAGGGTATCGCCGCCGCCGTCTAATACGCCATTAATGGTAACTGTATTCACACAGCGTCCGATCATATAGACGGACATGATTACCATCATTCCCAGCAGATATTCTCTGGCTTGCTCTGTCAGAATGATCATCCCCAGAACTGCTGGCGTTACTGCCAGCACCAGTGCGGTGGAAACAAATCCTATGATGTAGGAAATGTTTTTCAGTTTGATGCCATAAGCCTTGCCCAGTGCAAGGCGTCCGGCGCCCAGCTCATTGCCGACCATGATACCAGCCGCACTGCCGATACCGTTGCACATGCAGCAGATCAGATCTCTGGCAACCGCTGATACAGAATTGGCTGCGGCGGCATCTGTTCCCATATGACCCATGATTGCGGTGTAGGAGGTAAATCCCACACCCCAGCATAAGGAACCACCCATCAGCGGCAGACACTGTCTGGTAAAATCAGCCTGTAACTGTTTGGGCAGCTTGAAAAATCTGTTGAAGGCCGGACGGATATAGGATGCACCGGATGAAACAGCCAGACAAAGGACCAATTCGATGATTCGGGAAATCGTGGTGGCCAGTGCGGCACCCTTTGCCTCCATCCTGGGTGCACCGAACAGTCCGAAGATAAAAACGGCGTTCAGACAGATGTTTAAAAGTACTGCGCAGGAACTGATGATGGCACCGGGCTTCACGTGTTCTGATACTTTCATCATGGTCAGGCTGCATTGGGAGATACCGGTCAGCAGGTAGGACCATCCTGCAATACGCAGATAGGAACTGCCAAGGGCGATCAGAGATGCATCATGGGTGAAAATGTGCATGAGCAGACCCGGCATCAGTTCACAGGCCAAAAAGAAAATTATGGACACAATCCCGCAGAACCATAGCATTATATTAAAGATATCTTCAAGCTTGTGTTTGTCACCTTTGCCCCAGTATTGAGCACCCAGAATGGCACCCGCGGCTGTGATGGCGCCCAGGAACATGTTTTGGACAAACTGAATCTGGGTTGCCAGAGAGACGGCGGTCATCTGGTCTTGCGCAACCTTGCCAAGCATCAGTGCATCACCGGCGGCGACTGAGGCGAGCATCAGACTCTGCAGAGAAATTGGCAGAGCGAGTCTTGTCAGGTTTCTGTAAAATACTTTCTTATCGATAAGTGATTCTGATCTTTTATCTTTCATAAAGCCCCCATATTTCTGCACTGAAGTACTGTGTCCGACGATAATCCGGCGCAGGCAGCAATATTGAAATTATAGCATGCGGCTGTATGAATCGCAATCATTTCTCTTGTTGCTTTTGTATGATTTCTCAGATTGCAGATAACAGGGAAAGCGCCTGATATATTAAATCCGCAACAATTCCGGATCCCTTTGTGATATATAGGATTCCAGCGTATCTTTGTCGATCAGAGCAGGGACGATTCCCTGGCGGGTGACACTGAAACCGGCAGCGTAAGAGGCAATCCTGATAGCGGCCCTCAGGTCATATCCGTAGAGCAGGTAAGAAGACAGGGCGCTGATAAAGGCATCACATGCGCCGGTGGAATCCACGGAATCAAAGGGGTATGCAGGAAAATAAGAGGAGAAGTCTTTGGTTTTGGCATAACATCCGTCGGCCCCCAATGTGATGATGACAGTCTCTACGCCCTGTTCGAGCAGATAATCAGCCTGTTCTTCAAGACTTTGCCCCGGAGGACAAATTTCATTGATCTCATCTCGGTTGGGTACGATGATGTCTACGTTCTGCAGAAGTTCACGTGTCAGTTTCCCGCAGGCAGCAGGCTTTAAGATGGTGTGAATCCCTTTGGCTTTGGCCAACTTACAGGCTTGTGTGACCGTCTGCATGGGAATCTCCGTCTGAATCAGGCAATAGGCGGTATTGTCAAACAGACGCTCATCTTCATAGAAAGCCTGTCCGGATAAGGCGTCATTTGCGCCCGACATAATGGAAATCATAGAATTGCCATCATTTTGCACGAAAATATAGGCCTGTCCTGTTCTGTATTCAGCACAGCGTTTCACGCCGACGGAATCGATATTGTAGGTTTTGAGTGTCTTAAAAATCGTATCAGAATCGGCATCATTCCCCACTCTTCCGATCAAAGAAACCCTGTGGCCAAGCCGGGATACACCCACCGCTTCATTGATGCCCTTGCCGCCCACATAGGAGGAAGAGATGGAGGAGTTGACAGTCTTTCCGGTATGGGGAAGGGTATCCACTTTCAGGTAATTATCAATATTGATACTGCCGATCACCATGATCTTCTGGGAGCGGCTGTTATAGGGAATACCAATGGAATATTCATTATCAAGGACAGCCGGCGTAGGAAAGCCGGTTGTTTCTTCCTGTTTTTCTATTTCTGCAATCAGCTTGCCGCACAGATACTGCCCGTATTCATAGTGCGGAATCGTGAAAGTGGAAATAGGAGGGTAGTCTTGTTTGGTTCTGGAATCGTCTTTCAAAGAAACCAGGGAAATATCATAGGGAAGGTCGTAGTGGAGCACGTTCACCGCATCATAGAGACTGATGGCAGTGGCATAGTGGGAGTTGACAATGCCGCTGACAGCATGGGTTGAGATTTTCTGGATAAAAGAAGTATTGATCTCCTGGAAGATCAGTTCCTGGTTCAGGGGAATCTGATTCTGGAACAGGCAGCGCTGGTATCCCATGGAAAAAGCTTCAGTCCGTGTGCCGGGGGTGGTCAGACAGGCGATATCTGTGTGACCAAGCCTGATCAATGCCTGGGTGGCACAATATCCTAAGTTTTCATAGTCGATGTTGACAGCGTCCGGATGAGCGGCATTAAAGATAACGCAGGGAATCTTACGGTCTGCAAAATACTGACAGTGTTGGTAGCTGTCTTCTCCCAGCGGTTCCCAGATGATGCCGTCAATCCGGTGGGCGCAGAGAGCAGAGATACATTTAAATTCCTGGTCGGGATCAAGACCGCTCTCACGCAGCAGGACAGTGTAACCGGAATCCTGGGCAACTTTTAAAATGCCATGCAAGGTCATGTTCATGGATTGGGAAGAGCGGAACAGCACGCCCAATTGCAGGGTCCTCGTGTCTCTTTCCATAACGGAAGCGTAGGATTGGTAATGGCATTCTTTTGCTATACGCAGTACCCGTTCCCTTGTGGAAGCGCTGATACTGCTGTCCTTACCGTTCATGACTTTGGAGACTGTGGAGACGGAAACGCCTGCCAGTTTTGCGAGCTCGTGTATGTTCATAGGATTCCTTTCTGCTGCTATAAGTAAGCTGTGAGAGTATGGGGATTCGTGTACCCCGTGTATGGGTCATATGGATATATTATACAGGAAAAAATCAAATTAAAAAACTCATATTAAAAAAATATATAAAAGTTGCACAAAAAGATTGACAGAATGAATCTATAATGATATTTTATATACAAGAAAATTGTTTCGGAAAATATTTTCCTAAGTAGGGAGAAACATATGAAAATATTAAATTTAGGATCTTTGAATATCGACAAAATCTATCAGGTGGAACATTTCGTAGAACCGAAGGAGACAATCAAGGCCGCCGCATATGAGGAACTTTGCGGCGGCAAGGGACTGAACCAGTCCATTGCGCTGGCCAAAGCGGGAGCGGAGGTATATCATGCAGGCTGCATCGGCCAGGATGGCGGGATGCTGGTGAATATTTTAGAGGAATATGGAGTGAAGACGGACTATCTGCGGCACAGTACAAAGCCCAGCGGCCATGCGGTCATTCAGGTAAATGGAGAGGGGCAGAACAACATTATTATCTGCGGCGGCTCCAATGATGATGTGACAGAAGCGTACATAGAGGAAGTGCTGGCGGACTTTTCAAGGGAAGATATGATACTTTTACAAAACGAAATATCCAATGTGGATTTTGCCATCAGGAAAGCGCATGAGAGAGGTATGAAGATAGTTGTGAATCCATCGCCGGTCAACAAGGCTTTGGAAACATACGGACTGGAGAGCGTGGATTATTTTATCCTGAATGAGGTGGAAGGAAAGTACCTTTCAGGAAAAGAAAGCGACAGGCCGGAAGATATCATGGAAGGGTTGAAAGAAAAGTTTCCGCAGGCGGCCTTCGTACTTACTTTAGGAGAGAATGGGGCATACTATTTTGATGCCAAAAGCTGTGTGTATCAGAAAAGCTATGACGTAGAAGCCGTAGATACAACCGGAGCCGGAGATACCTTCAGCGGTTATTTTCTGGCCGGGCTCGTGCAGGGGAGGGGGATAGAAGAAAACTTGAGAAGTGCCAGTATGGCGGCAGCTCTGGCTGTCAGCAGGCACGGAGCAGCGCCCAGTATTCCGGCTTTGCAGGAAGTGAATGAAATTTTAGAGAAGGAAAGAAGATTGTAATTTAAGATTTACAATCTCAGAAAAGAGGTAAAGATTGAAAATTAAAATTTTCAATCGCGAGATTTGTGTCTGCGCGCTGCTTGCCACAAACTCGTTTATGCGCAAAAAGCAGCGCAGAAATGGAGTTAAATATGGAAAAAATCATTTTAGATGTGGATACCGGTACAGATGATGCGGTTGCGATTATGACGGCTCTGTGCTGTGAAGAGATGGAAGTGCTGGGGATCATGTCCGTAAACGGCAACAGAGGGATTGATTTCACCACAGAGAATACGCTGCGGGTGGTACAGCATCTGGGAAGCAAGGTTCCTGTATTTCGTGGCTGCTCTCTGCCGATGGTCTCCACACTGGCAGCCGGACGCAGGGACAACATTCCTTATAAGGGACCGGAAGACCCGCAGGATAATGTACATGCGGATTATCTGGACCTGGAGCCGTCACAGATCAAGGAGCAGAGTGAGCATGCTGTATTCTGGCTGGTTGATACGCTGATGAAATCAGAAGGCGACATTACCTTGATTCCTGTGGGACCGCTGACGAATATTGCCATGGCGATGCGGATAGAACCCCGTATTGCAGAAAAGATAAAGCGCATCATCATTATGGGCGGCGGCTATCGGGAGGTGAATATCACACCTTCAGCTGAATTTAATTTCTGGGTGGATCCGGAAGCGGCCAAGATTGTGATAGACAGCGGATGTGATATCACCATTGTTCCATTGGATGCTACCCACGCAGCAGCGCTTTCTGTTGAGACAGCAGATAAATTGGAACAGAAAGGGTCTAAGGCAGCATTACTGACAGCAGAGATTATCAGACACAGACACAATGGCTACAAGCACTGGCAGCCTATGGGGGATATTAATACTGTGCCGATCCACGACGCCCTGGCCGTATGTGCGGCAGTGGAGCCTGGTGTGTTAAAGAATGTGGTGGAAGTTTATGCGGATATTGATATTGCAGGCGGAGCAGCGGACGGCATGAGTATTTTTGATGTGGACCGCAGGTATAAAGACCGGAAAGAGAATGTAAAAGTAGCTCTTGGCGCAGACAGGGAGCTCTTTACAGATATGTTACTAAACATTTTATAAAACGGAGGTGCACTTATGAAAAAGAAGGGTATTGTAGCAATTTTATTGGCGGGCACGATGTTGCTTGGAGCATGTGGGACCAACCAGAATACGGGTGGGACCGCGTCAAATGCAGGAGGAGACACACAGAAGAGTGAGGCAGACAGCGCCCAGGGCGAAGCGAATGAGTCCAAGGGTGAGGCTGGCGGAAGCGGCGAAGGCATGAAGGTGGTTTATGTAACACCGGGGGCTATGGGAGACAATGGCTTCTGCGATTCGGTTGGCCGCGGTCTGGATAGAATCGAAGCAGATTTTGGCGCGAAAACCACTGTTATAGAGAATAATAACGATGCATCCAAATATGCAGAATCTCTGGAAGCTTGTTTCCAGTGGCAGCCGGATGTGGTATTTGCAGAGCCTTACGGATTTGAAGAACTGTATGTGCAGTATGCAGATAAGTATCCCGATACAACCATCGTCTGTCTGGATTTCGTGCTGGAAAATACACAGAAAACCATCAGCAGCTATACGTTTATCAACGAAGAGGGTGCATTCCTGGCAGGCGTGTGCGCCGCATTGGTGACAGAGAGCGATCTGGAATACGCCAACGAAGAGAAGATCGTGGGATTTGTAGGCGGTCAGGATATCACAGTTATCAGAGGTTTCTATAAAGGTTTCGAGCAGGGCGTGAAATATATCGATCCGGAGATTGAGATTCTGCAGACCTATGTGGGCGATTTCTTTGATCCTGTCAAAGGTAAGACCGCAGCCAACCAGCTGTATGCCCAGGGCGCAGACATCATCTTCCAGGCGGCAGGCAGAACCGGACACGGTGTTTTAGAAGCGGCCAATGAAGAGAACAAATATGCAATCGGCGTAGATTCCAACCAGAACGGTGTGTATCCGGGTCATGTGGTATCTTCTATGGTAAAGGACTTAGACGGTGCGGTGTATGATACCTTCAAGCTGATTGTGGACGGCACATATGAGAACAATGTGGTTTATTCCAAGGGAGCCGGCCCAAGTGGTGTTTATCTTGCCATTGATGAATTCTCCGAGGACATTATGACACCGGAGATGATCAGCCAGATCAATGAGATCACGGATAAAATCGCAGCAGGAGAAATCCAGATCGAGAGATATACGGAATAACGAAGGAAACTGCGAATGGAGGGTTGAAATGGATCAGAAGACTTATATTCAGATGAAAGACATCGTGAAAGTCTATCCGCCGGATAAAATTGCTCTCAATAAGGTGTCGGTGGAGATAGATGCAGGGGAAATTCACTCAATCATAGGTGAGAATGGCGCTGGTAAATCGACATTGATGAAAGTCCTTTTCGGATTGGAGAAAGCCAATGAGGGCGGGATTTATATGAAAGGGGATAAAGTCAATATTTCAACTCCCCAGGAAGCGGTGAAAATGGGAATCGGTATGGTTCATCAGGAGTTTATGCTGATCAGTGAGTATACCGTGATTGAAAATATCGTTTTGGGAGACGAGCCGGTCAAACATGGGCTTTTGAACCTCAATGCATCCAGAGTGAAACTGGAGCAGATTATGCAGGAATTTAAGTTTGATATTCCTCTGGATGCAAAGATTAAAGATATTTCCATCGCTGCCCAGCAGAAAGTGGAAATTGTCAAGTTATTGTTCCGGGATGTGAATACACTGATTCTGGACGAACCAACGGCAGTGCTGGCGCCTCAGGAGGCAGACGAGTTGTTTGTACTGCTTCGGCGTATCAGGAGCCAGGGCAAGACCATTATATTTATCAGTCATAAACTCAATGAGGTGCTGGAAATTTCCGACAGGATTACTGTTATGAGACAGGGACAGCATATATGGACGAAAGACAACGAGAATCTTACCAAAGCGGATCTGGCCAATGCCATGGTGGGACGCTCTGTCATGATGACAGTGGAAAAGAAACCGGCCAAACCAGGAGAAGTCATCCTGAAGGTGGACAACCTGAATATGCAGAATGTCAATGTGAGCCATAAGAAAGATCTGGATCAGGTTTCTTTTGAGATACACAGCGGGGAGATTCTTGGTGTCGCCGGTGTGGAAGGCAACGGGCAGTATGAACTGGTGCAGGCCATTATGGGATTGGCCAGGGCAGAAGGAAGCATTTTCATTGATAAGCAGGATATATCCGGGTTATCGGTAAAAGAACGCAGGAAACTGATTGCCTATGTGCCGCAGGACAGAAAGAGAAGCGGCAGTTCCCAGGAAGAGAGTATCCTGATGAATGCTATCATGACCCATCATTATGTGAATGATGAGATCAGTAATAAATGGGGAATCCTGCGAGGCAAAAAATGCCGGGAAATGGCAAACAGTGTGATAGAAGGCTATCAGGTGAGCTGCCAGGGAGCGGATATGAACATTGGATCTTTGTCCGGCGGAAATCAGCAGAAAGTAATCGTGGGACGGGAATTTGAACTGGACAGCAGGATTCTTGTGGTGGACCAGCCGGTGAGAGGACTGGATGTGGGATCCATCGAATATATCCACAGAAGAATTGTGGAAAAGAGAGATAACGGAGAGGCTGTGTTTCTGGCATCGGCAGATCTGGATGAATTGTTCAATCTGTCTGACAGGATAATCGTTATGTACAATGGCAGAATTGTGATGGAAAAGAACACAGAGGATACCACAAAGGAAGAAGTAGGGGCATATATGTTAGGCGCGGGAGGTGAGAAGGTTGAAAATTAGGAAAGAAGTGACAGTGGCGCTGGCAATTGTGACGGCCATTGTGATTGGGATGATCATGCTGTTCAGTCAGGGGTATTCGTCGGTGGAAAGCTATGCCAGTATTCTGAGGTACAGCCTGTCTACTGCAGTCGGCAGGGCTAATACCATCAATCGATTTGTATTCCTGCTCATAGCCGGTGCCTCGGCAGCGATGGCATTGGGTGCAGGGGCTTCCAATCTCGGTCAGTTTGGCCAGCTTCTGATGGGAGCCATGACATCTACTTTGATTGGAATTTATGTAAACCTTCCATCGGTTATATTGATACCTTTAATGATCATCGGCGGCGTGGCAGCAGGGGCACTGTGGGCGGCAATCGCAGCAGCCGGCAAGAAGCTGTTTGGCATGAATGAGTTCATCATAACGCTGATGCTCAACTTTATAGCAGATTATTTTGTACGGTACCTGATTTCCACACCGTTAAAAGATCCGGGATCCCAGTGGCCGGCCAGCAGGGTTGTTTCCGAAAACGGTATTCTGCCGGCAATTGGATTGATTGATTCTGTGGTTTTTCTGATGATAGCAGTATATATTGCGGCAGTATATTTTGTCAGAAAAAGCCGCATGGGATATGAATTTCGTGTGATGGGATTTAACAGCCTTTTTGCCAGAGTTGGCGGATGCGATACGAATAAGAACTTCTTCCGTGCCATGCTCTTGAGCGGTGCCTTGGCGGGGCTTTTAGGAACCATGATGATCGTTGGCGCCACACAGCAGCACAGAGTGATCAGCGGCCTGGGAGAAAACTTTGCCAATGACGGGCTGATGCTCTCCATCGTAGCCGGAAACAATATTGGCGGCGTATTCATCTATGCGATTCTGTTTGCAATCCTGCAGTCAGGAGCGACAGGCATGCAGCTTGATACAGGAGTGCCGTCAGAGTTTACCACCATGTTGATTGCGATAACCGTATTATCCGTGGTAGCGTTTAGATCTTATTCGGGTATTTTTATTGACAAGCTGATTGCCTGGAAGAAAACGAGAAGTCTGGAGGTGGAGAAATGAATCTGATCATAGAAATTTTAAAATCAGCGCTGCCGGCTTCCGTACCGATTCTTCTGGCGGCCTTAGGCGGACTGTTTACATGGCATGCGAATATATTCAATATTTCCATGGAAGGAATGTTGCTTACCAGCGCATTTACATCGGTCGTAGGCTCTTACCTGTTTGAGTCATGGTGGATTGGACTGCTGTTCGGTGTGGCAGGAAGTCTGGCGGTATCCCTGCTTTTCGCTTTCTTTGTGCTTAAGATGAAAACAGGAGAGTTTATCACAGGTATTGCCATCAATACCTTTGTGGCAGGCGCGACAACATATTATTTAAGACAGCTTTTTGATGTAAAGGGTTCCCTGATGGATCCCAGAATTGTTGCTTTGCCTAAATGGGATATTCCGATTATCAAGAATATCCCGGTTATCGGATCGATCATCAACGGTCATGCGTTTCCGCTTTACTTTACATTCTTTATCATTGTACCGTTGGTATATGTGATTATTTATAAGACGCCGTTTGGCTTAAGGCTGCGTGCCTGCGGTCATGATTCCAAGGTGATCGACTCCGTGGGAATCAAGGCGGATAAGTTGAAATTCATTTCGATTATGATATGCGGCGCTCTGTGCGGCGTCGGAGGAACTTTCCTGTCTCTTGGCATTATGAGAATGTTTACGGAGAACATGTCAAACGGCAGAGGCTGGATCAGTCTGGCCATCATCATCTTATCTCTGGGCAACCCGGTGAAAGTGTTTGCCATCTGCATTATCTTTGGTATTACGGAAGGACTGGGGCTGACATTGCAGCAGGTAAATATTCCGAATCAGATTACAGACATGCTGCCCTATCTTGCAGTTTTGGCAGCCCTGTATATCAACAGCAGACAGAGTAAGAAAAAGGAATTGAAAACGAAAAAATAATATCAGAAAATGGAGGGTAATAAGTTATGCAGAAAGTAATTTTGGATGTGGATACAGGTACAGATGACGCGGTGGCAATCATGCTTGCAGCGTTATCCAAAGATCTGGATCTGCTTGGCGTATGTTCCGTGAATGGCAACAGAGGCATTGAATTTACAACGGAAAATACACTGAGGGTTGTGGAATATCTGGGACTTGCAGATAAAATACCGGTCTATAAGGGCTGCAGCCTGCCGCTTGTTTCCACGCTGACACCGGGACGCAGAGACGGGATACCGGCAACGGGGTCTATGGATAAGAATAATATCCATGGTGACTATGTAGAGCTTCCGCCGGCAACGATCAAACCCCAGGAGGAACATGCAGTGTTCTGGCTGATTGATACCCTGATGAAATCAGAGGGAGATATCATCCTGATTCCGGTGGGACCGCTGACCAATATTGCCATGGCGCTTCGGATAGAGCCCAGGATTGCTGATAAGATTCAATCGATCATGATCATGGGCGGCGGTTACAGGGAGGTAAATATCACACCTTCCGCAGAGTTTAACTTCTGGGTGGATCCGGAAGCAGCGAAGATTGTGATTGACAGCGGCTGCGATATTACCATCGTACCTCTGGATGCGACCCATAAGGCGGTGTTATCGCTGGATGATGCAGATGAACTGGAAAAAGACGGCGGCGCGGCAGGAAAGGCTACGGCAAGTTTTATCAGACACAGACAGGCAGGCTATAAGATCTGGCAGCCTATGGAGGATATCAATACGGTACCGATTCATGACGCATTGGCAGTCTGTGCTGTGATCGATGCCAATGTCCTGCAAGACGTGACCAGTACTTATGTGGATATTGACATTGCCGGCGGCGCATCGGACGGCATGAGCATATGCGATATCGACAAGCGTTATAAAGATAAGGAAGAAAATGCAAAAGTAGCGCTTAGTGCGGATAAGGATTTGTTCGCTAAAATGGTAAAAGAGATTATGTGCGGGCAGGCATAAATAGAGAGGGCCTTGTGGGATTCATTCCTGCAAGGCTCTTTTGTTACATAAGGATGTCTCACGAAACCGGGCATCCGTTGTCTGGCTCAAAAGATTCTTATTTCCAGAACGCATTTACTTTTTGAAATAAACATCTTATAATTTAATTTATATTTCTAAAATGATAATTTGGGTGAAAAGATAGGGATAAGTCATAGTCTTAAAAGCCGGACAACTATGATTTTAATATTAGAGCATGCTTTTGGTAAGTGAGGATGAAGAAAAGAAGAATATATTTGATTTTCATAGCGTTAGTCATTTTGGCAGTGATCTTCGGCATTTTAGTGATAGCAAAGAAGATTAAAATCGCGCCGCTGTTTGCCGGAAGATACGAAGTAACCGGTATTGATGTATCCCACTATCAGGGAACCATCGACTGGCCTGTGCTGGCAAGACAGGATTTGGATTTTGCCTTTATTAAGGCCACGGAAGGAAGCGGCCATGTCGATGAATGTTTTTATGATAACTGGCGGGAGGCCGAGAAAACGGATCTCTATATCGGTGCTTATCATTTTTTCAGCTTCGACAGTGAGGGCAGGAAACAGGCCCAGTTCTATATGGATACGGTAGGCAGTCTGGAGGGGAAACTGGCGCCTGTGATTGACGTGGAGTTTTATGGGGATAAAGAGAAGAATCCGCCCCCAAAGGAGGAAGTTGTCACACAGCTTAGAAAGATGCTTGAGACGTTGGAAGAATGCTATCAGGTCAAGCCCATAATCTATACAACATACTCAGCTTACCATCATTATATCAGGGATGAGTTTACGACATATCCTTTGTGGATCAGAAATGTCTATTATCAGCCGTTTCTGCTGTCCGGTAACACATGGTCATTCTGGCAGTATACCGACACTGCCGTTCTGGATGGATACCAGGGTGCGGAGAAATATATAGACATGAATGTATTCATGGGCACACGGGAAGAGCTGCAAAAGATCACGGTACAGTGTGAGGGGGAAGATTGCGCCTCCTTTTTAGAAATCCCCACAGAAAACTGTGAGGCATATATGAGTCGGGAAGAAGTCTTTGCTGCGATTGAAAAGGGAGACTTTTCAGTTGTGGAAAGGAAGTATGCCGATCCGGAATTTATCGTTGAGGAACTGGAAATGGCATACGAGACAGATGGTGACAGCAGCAGGATGCTAAGAAGTGATATAGATGAAGACGGGGTTGAAGAATTATTGTTTCTGATTCAATATGACTTTGAAGAGTATGAACGGATTGACTTCATTTTAGATTATAGAAACGGCAGGGCAGTCTGTATTTATCTGGACTGGTGCGACGGGAACGAATGGCTGATTTTGGCTAAGGAAGGGAAATTGGTTCATTGTTTGCGGAGCAGTAGTGAGTGGTGTACTTATTATGGACTTCATGAATGTGTCTTAAATGCCAGAGGTATTAAGGAACTTGATTGTTTTGGAAACGGAATCGAAGTATGTGACGTCCATCAATTGGGAGAGCCTGGTTTATGGTGGTGGGAAGGGCAGCAGCCGGAAATAACACAGGTGGGTATTTATTATACCAGAATGAAAGAGGAAAATGCAAAAGACGGTACGGGTGGAAGTGTTGTCAAGGAATTGATTTCCAAGGAAGCGTTTCTTGCGTCGTTTGTGGAACTGACAGGTGAAGAGCAGGTCTGGAGTGAGATTATGATGAAAATAGAATAAGATGAAATGAAACAGGCGAACGAAACGCAAAGTTGACAAGATGAAACCACAGATTGGTTGTTTTCCCCGATTGCTTGGAAATAGAATATTTGCAGGAGGTGGATACAAAATGACATTAGGACAAAAATTAAGAACATTGTTAAAAGACAATGGTATGACGCAAGAGGATTTAGCTGAAAGGCTGGAGGTATCCCGACAGGCAGTAGGTAAATGGGTAAATGATAAAGGAATACCCGAAGTGGGGAAATTAGTACAAATCAGTAACCTGTTTGGCGTGTCAACAGACTACCTGCTGAAAGAGGATTATGAAGAAAAAGGATATCCAGAAGAAAAAGTTGTATCAGACAGTGGGTATTATGTCAGCCAGGAGATGCTGGATGGATATTTATCGTACAGCAGGCAGAATGTAAAGCAGATTACGGGAGGAATAAGCTTATTTGTATTATCAAATGTCTTTGGTTGTTTTGATGACTACAGAATCATGTCCTTTCTTTATTGGGTGACAATGGCTGCCGGGATAATCATGATTGTCTGGCAGTTCCTGCAGATCAGAAAGTACCAGGAAATCAGAAATGAACACCTGACATTTGATGATAAGGTATTCGGGGAGTTTAAGAAGCAGAGGGAAAACAGAAGAAAGAAATATGCAGTCATGATGATTGCAGGAGTGGTTATTCTTCTGGCAAGTACTGAAGCAGGAAGCTTTTTGATGATTTATTACGGACAGACAGTTTGCAACGTATTTGAGTGAAATTACTTATAGAAAGCAGGGGAAAAGATGAATAAGAAAATCTATATGGAAATCAGTATGCTGTTAGTGTTTGTAGTATGTATTTGTGCGGGGTGCTCCGCTTCGCAGAGAGAAAAATATACCTTGGAAGAGCTAAATAATCTGGCTGAAATCAGAATATATGCAGCGGAGAATAACGAGCTTTTAAAAACAATAAGTGATGAAGAGCAGTTATATCAATATAACCAGGGTTCGGCTTTTGATGATTCGGACATAGCAGAACGGCAAGGCGAATTGAAAAAGGACTTAGAGGGAGCAAAGGAACAATATTATTTGACTGCATACAAGTACCCTGCTGCACGTTTTGGAGCAAAGGAATTAGAAGAAAATAACACCATCACAATATATGAGAATGCTAATATTATCAAAATGACGGTGGCAGAAGAAAGTATCAAAGGATTTTCTATTCCAGAGGAATTTTTAGTTTTTTACTATGAACTTTCCGAGGAGGAGATAAATTTTTATCGTTCTTTAGCCGAATAATAATTTGGAAGGCAATGTAGAGCTTGCCATGACGGATGAATTATCAGGAGAGCGGGAATGAAAGAAATCAAATATATCAAACAGCCAACGGAATATCTGTGTGGACAGGCATGTGTTGCGATGATTGCAAATGTATCAGTAGAGGATGTTATTCAGGTGATGCATAATGATAAAGGAACTGGGAAAAAAGATATTGAAAAAGCATTGCAGCATTATGGTATCGCACAGGCGAAGACCATGACAAAGGCAGACAATTCTACTCCATTACCGTCAGTGTGTATTCTGAAAGTATTATTACCCAAATATAGTCACTGGGTTTTGTATTATTATGGGAAATACTATGATCCGGAATTTGGTTTGTTGGATGAACTATATAGCAAGGCACGAATTCAATCTTATTTGGAATTGTTTATAGATGAATAATTATTTTCAGAGCGAAAAAGGATTCTGATTAGGTACTATACTTGTTTTTTGAGGGAGAGATATCATGATTGAATTCGTAAAGGCCGGTACATCGGATGCTATTGTGATAAACAGTATTTCTAAACGTTCATTCGATAGTGACATAGAGGTAGGAGCACGTTGCAAAGGAGGGCCTCCGGGGTATATGTCCGTACAGTTTCATACAAAGATGGCGAGAACAAATCATTTATATAAACTATTAGTGGATGGGCTTATTATAGGCGCGGCTATCCTTTTTATGGATGGGGACAGACTTGACATAGGAAGAATATTTATCAGTCCGGAATACCACAGAACAGGATATGGTGTTTATATGATGCAGGAAATTGAACAAATGTTTCCTGCTGTCAAAGAAATTTATCTCGACACTCCTATCTGGAATATCCGCACAAATTCTTTTTATCAAAAACTGGGATATACCGAATATAAGAGAGACAGTGAGTTTGTATATTATACAAAAATATTATGAAAGCATGATTTAAATAGCTGCACAGCATCAGAGCGTATAGTAAACAGGCCTATACGCTCTGTTTTTTATGGAAAGAACTCTATTGCATTTTATCCTGTTAGCACCTTGACAAATGTATAACGATGTGTTATATATAATATACGACACAGTGTTATACATAAAGGATTTGTCACGTAACAATAGTTTTGGGGGGAGAGCCTATGGTACAGCAATTATCAGATGCCGAATTTGAAATTATGAAAATTGTATGGGAAAATCAGCAGAAAGTGACGCTTTTTCCTTATATTATGGAGGCGTTGGAGTCCAGAGGCAAACCGTGTCAGAAGAATACGTTAATCGTGTTATTATCGAGGCTGATGCAAAAAGGATTCTTAAGCGCCAGGAAAATTGGTCGGCGTAATGAATATACCACGCTCATTTCTGAGACGGAATATCAGACGGCTCAGACAAAAAATTTCCTGCATAAAGTTTATGAGGGAAATGTAAAAGGGCTGGTTTCCAATTTGATTTCAGGGGATTTACTGTCAGATGAGGAGTACGATGAGCTGAAAGAATTGTTGGAGAAAGGAAGGGGGGAACTATGAACGAAGTTTTGAAACTTTATCTGTCCATGTCTTTTTCCGGCGGGTTACTTATATTGGCTCTTTTCTTGGGAAAGCTGCTTTTGCAGGACCGGATTAGCCGGCAATGGCAGTATTACATTTGGATGATAGTCATTTTGCGGTTATTGCTTCCCTTTGGACCGGAAATGAATCTGTTAGGAAAAATCTATCAGGCAGCTGATCAGGCCATGTCACAGACGGCTGTTTCACGACAGCGGCAATCCGCGTTTCATGAGGAGGGTGGCGCTTTGACAGCCGGCGATGACCAGGAGTGGAATACGGAACCTATGAATGATTCGGTGGAAGGGCCGATGGCGGGTTGGCTTCTTCAGGATGTCAGGGAGCTGCTAAGCAATCATATCTGGCTGATCTGGCTGGTGACTGCGCTGGGACTGGTGATACGGAAGGTAACAATCTATCAGGGCTTTATACGGTATATCCATGCGGGATTGATGCCGGTATCTGATGTTGCGATGTTAGACCGGCTTTCTGTTGCCGCTAAGAGGGCTGGTATGAAGAAGCCGGTAGAATTGTGCATCAATCCGTTGATTTCTTCTCCGTTGTTGATTGGGTTTTTCCATCCGTGCATTGTGTTACCAGACGCGGATATCTCCGAAAAGGATTTTCAGTATACCATTGTGCATGAACTGACGCATTACAAGCGGCGGGATATGTTGTATAAATGGCTGGCACAGGTTACAGTCTGCCTGCATTGGTTTAATCCGCTTGTGCATCTTATGAACCGGGAAATGATGAAAGCTTGTGAATTTTCCTGTGATGAGGCTGTCGTTGTGAAAACGGGGTGCGCTAATGCGAAAGAGTATGGACAGACTTTGCTGGATGCCATGTGGGCAGTGGGGAGATATCAGGAGAAACTTGGTGCCCTTACTTTAAACGAAAACAAACAATTATTAAAAGAAAGGTTGAGAGCGATTATGAGATATAAGAAACCATCTAAGGCGGTTACCTTTTTGACTGTCCTTCTGACGTTGTGTGTGGCTTTTGGTGCAGTTTTTTTAGGTGTTTATCAGATGGGAAATGGCGCTGGCAATGTCTATGCAGCGGGATTGCATGACAGCACACCGGTAGATACGGCTGACAAGCCATCGTATCAGCCACATCTTTCACTGAATAGCAGTGCTGCTGAATACTATGAGAATAACAGTCTGCCGCAGTTTAGCGCTATTTTTTCCCGGCTGCGTGAAGAAGAACAGAATCAATGGCTTGAAAGAATTTACACAGATGGACAGATTGCCTTTTGGGGAGCAGTCGTTGGACAGATGGATGAGGATGTGTTGGAGGAATGGCTGGATAAAGCCCTTGAAGATGGGAACATACAGTTCCAGTCAGTATTGTTTAACGCGTTAGATCGTGAAGATGAATTTGAGGAAAAACAGGAAAAGCAGGAAAAAGAATGGGCGGAAGCACAGCGGGCGGAGTATCAGGCCGCAGGTGTTACAATGGATGGTAAAAATTGCTACTATCAGGGACAGCTGGTCAATATTTTTCTGGATGTCCGATCAACCAATCAATCTTTTTACACACTGGATATGAACCCGAAAGGCACAGTAAATATCAGGATAATCCGTGGAGAAGACGAGAAAATCACAGGTGTTGCCTATCTGACGGAAGCGGAGATAACGGAACTGTTTGGCAATTGGGATGAGCCGGATGAGGCTGCAGAATAGAGAATATCCCTTCTGGCGGCGGTCCCCGTGAATTGCTGTTAAAGTTTTTTATTCCCGAAAAGTATCCTTTTCGTTACATCTGCCGCAAAACCGGGAGTTTTTTGCCGATATAAATGATGAACGGATTGGCAGAAGAAATGAAAGGAGAAATCAATGGATATCAATCATATGCAGAGGGCGGCACAGCGCTCATATCATGTGAATGCGGACAGAATCAAGCAGCAAATGCAGCAGATGGATAAAGGCAGTGCGGCAGATTATAGAATGTGTGATCGTGCAGAAATCTCCGAGGAAGGACGAAATGCTCTAAAAGAAAAAATGGCTCAGATGGGGAAATGGGAACGGACTGAGAATATCAAAGAACTGGCAGCCTTACATTCCGGGGCCTATGGTATCATGAATGATTTTGAAAAGATTGTGGCAGGACAGGATGGTCCCCAAACAGATACCTTTGATGGTCATGTAAACAAGATGGTCCATGCCTATCAGGTGATGAAAGAAAAAATAGAGGAAAAATACGCAGCGCCTGACAGCCGGAAGGAATATTATACGGCGGAAGACGGAAGTATGCAGGAACTGACGAAAGAGAAAGAACTGGAGATGCTTGATAAGGCATATGAAACACACAGCCGCTTTATGGCTGCCAGCACGCAGATATGGAGTGAATTGCAGGATTTTAAGGCGCGGACGGATTATCATGGTAGTGGTGTGCAGGATAAGGAGCCTGCTGTCAGAACGGACAGTGTGAAGATAAGGAAGCAGGCTTATGCTGCATTTATGTCTGCGATTGGCGGGAATCATGGACAGTTGGATTCGATCACACAGGAAACGAGAAAGGTTTTGAATGGTATCTGGGATGCTATGAGAAGGTAGAACTCTTGTGGTTTAGATTGATTGTGTGAGGATAATTTAATAGTTGACTAATGGGGCATGATAAAGTGGGACAAATATCATGCTCTTTTATGTGTTGGAAAACAAAACGTTCAATTTTGTTTATTTATATTTTGTTATGCAGCAATTTTTGAATTGATATATTATATTGAGATGATTGCTGTCTGAAAAAAGGATAAATAGTAGGTTTAGATATTGAGCACTATACAGGTGCTTTTTGGGTCAGGAAATGTTATAATAATTATATTTATTTTAGTAGAATAGGAGACCAGCAAAATGCAAAAGATAAAAATTGGTTCTCACGTAAAAATGGCCGGCAAAGAAATGTTTCTTGGGTCGGTGAAGGAGGCCGAGTCCTACGGGGCAAATGTCCTGATGCTTTACACAGGGGCACCGCAAAACACAGTGAGAAAAGAAATTGCGGCGTTAAATGTAGAGGCGGGATGGGAGTATGCCAAAGAAGCGGGAATTGAGGAGATTGTAGTCCATGCGCCGTATATCATCAATCTGGGAAATACCGTGAAGCCGGAGACATTTGAGCTGGCTGTGACATTTCTTGAAAAGGAGATACAAAGGACAGCGGCCATGCGCAGCAGGATTTTGATACTGCACCCGGGCGCACATGTGGGAGCAGGGGAAGAAGCCGGAATCGCGCAGATTATAAAGGGCCTTAATCTTGTGCTGGATAAGAATGAAGATGACGTCTATATCGCGTTGGAAACGATGGCAGGAAAAGGCAGTGAGCTGGGCAGAAGCTTTGAGGAAATAAAGATGATCTATGACGGCGTACATAAGAGGGACAGGCTGCGCGTCTGTTTTGATACCTGTCATGTGCATGATGCCGGTTATCATCTGGTTGAGGACTATGAAGGGGTATTACAGCAGTTTGAAGAGACAATCGGGATTTCGCAGATTGCGGCCATACATATCAATGACAGTATGAATCCCTGCGGGGCGCATAAAGATCGTCATGCCAATATCGGAAAGGGTCACATTGGATTTGATATCTTACGGCAGATTGTCCATGACGACAGATTTGCACAGGTGCCGAAGATTCTGGAGACACCCTGGATCTGTGAGGAGGGAAGCAGTGAGAAAACGATTCCGCCGTATAAGGAGGAGATTGCGGCGCTTCTGGAAGCGTGATTGGCATGGGCGTTATGGCGTGGACGCATTGACGAGAGGCGGAGAAAGGAACTGGCAAAAGCATCTATAGTATGGTATACTCTGACCAAAATTACACAACAGCCATAAGAGGAGTGAAGTTTCATGACCAACTGTATATTAGAATGCTGCGTAGACAGCGTAGAATCAGCCATTGCTGCCAAAGAAGGAGGAGCAGACCGACTGGAACTTTGTGCGGCGCTCATCATCGGCGGCATTTCGCCGGGACTGGCATTGTTTGAACAGGTAAAGGCCTGTTGTGACCTGCCGGTCCGTGTGCTTTTGCGGCCTCGTTTTGGGGATTTTCTCTATACGGAAAATGAGTTTCAGATACTGAGAAGAGAAGTGGCGCTGTTTCGAGAAGCGGGTGCCGAGGGCGTGGTGATTGGATGCCTGCAGGCGGACGGGAACCTTCATATGGAACAGATGGAGGAATTGATGAAGGAAGCGTGTGACATGAAAGTGACCCTGCATCGTGCCTTTGATGTCTGCGCAGACCCCATAAAGGCTTATGGACAGGCCAGGGAATTAGGGATTGATACCATTCTTACATCCGGACAGAAGAGAGAATGCCTTATGGGATTGCCGTTGTTGCAGCAGTTATGCGAATTGCAGAAAGAAACAGGAACGCCGCATATTATGGCGGGAGCAGGGGTGACGCCTGATGTGATCCGCCGGTTCCGTGCACAGACTGAAATCACCAGTTACCATCTGTCAGCGAAACAGGTTGTGAACAGCGGTATGCAGTATCGAAAGGAAGATGTGCCTATGGGACTTCCCATGATGGATGAATACAGCATTTTCAGGACTGACAGCAGGATAGTGGCAGAGGCGAAGAAGGCTCTGTTGGGGGAATAAGCCTATAGCAGGACTATTTCGGATAGGAAAAGGGGACGATAAACCATGCTGTTTGGGGGATGTAAGAAACAGGAGACAGTTATAGAAATTGAGCGGTATGCTGAAATATATGATTGCATGGAGAAGTTGGAGACAGGGGAGGAAAATCGTCTGGCGGCGTTGTATCCTGTCCTGTCATCTGGCGATAAGGCGCTTGTTAATCAAGTGGCAGGGGTCATTCATACTTACATGAATAGCCTGGATGCAGCGAAAATCATAAGGCTTGACCGGCAGTTTCGGCAATACACGTCCATGGAGTGGATGATTGACTGGAAGAAAGTATTGCCGGCCGGCCTGGCAGATTCTATTGTCAATCGGCAGGCACGGTTGAATGTCATGCGGCTTGGCACACTGCATCCCAATGGGTATTTCAGGGAAAGGTGTATGAGGATACTTGAGGAGGATGAGGAATCCTTTGGGTATATCGTGCTTCGCCTCAATGACTGGGTCAGGCAGGTGCGGGAAACTGCCTATGGGATTTTAGCGGATAAGTTGGATGGAATCAAGACAGATACTGCTGTCGGGATGATACCTTTTATCAGCTGTACGAAAAAGGGAGAGCGGTATGTGTATCAACAATTTCAGGAGATAGAAGAAAAACTGTCTGAAAAGATACTGACTCATTTACAGGAAATTTCTCTTGATCAAATCAGGAGTTATCCGCCCGTTACGAAGAGGTTTTTATATAAAGTATTGCTTTCACCGGATGTGCTTTCCAAGCAGGATGCGGAAAGACTCCTGACAAGAGAAAAAAGCGGAAATGAAAAGCAGCTGGTGATTCGTCTGATCCTTCAAAAGTATGAGTGCAGCGAGGCGCAGATAGAGGGCTATCTGCAAAATAAAAGTCCGATTGTGCGGCAAAAGGCTTTAGCGGTAAAATATGAGAGGCTGGGCAGTGCCTGGGAAGGCATAGAGAAATACCTTCTCGATACGGCAGGCGGCATACGCAGTGATGTCTGTTATATCCTGCGCCGACACACGGATTTTGACATATTTGCTTATTATAAGCAAAAACTTCATACAAGCAAAGAAGCGGTTGCCATATTGGGGATTGGTGAAAACGGCAGTGTGAAGGATGCAGATATGCTGATAGAGTATCTGTATGCAGACAGACCCGGACTTGTGAAAAATGCGATGAAAGCCCTGAGCGGACTGGGAGCGGTAAAGATTGGGGCAGTAAATCTTTCGGATATTTACTGGGAGTATTTACATGGTGCGGATACTTCAGTTGCAAAGGCGGCATACAATGCCATTACGAAATGTGGTATTTCTTATGGCGCTGAGAGGATATACAAGGCTTACATAAGCTGTAAGAATGTCAGTGTCAGGAAATACTTGATCAGGATGCTTATAAGGGAACCGTCCTGGGAACGGCTGCCCTATCTTTTGCTGGTATATGAACCGCATAACGGTAGAGAAGACTGCACACAGTTTTGGATTTACAGGGCCATTGCGTCCAGAAGTGTCTATGCCGGAATTACAAGGGAATGGGCGGACTTTATTACGGAGACGGTGAATAAAAGAAAAAGTGTACTTTCTGACACACTTAAAAAAGAGATTATGTTTGATTTGGAGCATATAAGGATTGTTTGAAAACAGGATGGCGGAGGATTTCCGATTCTCATTGGCAGAATAAATAATAAATAGTAAGATGAATGCCGAACAGTTTCGATATATTCTGGAATATTGAAAAGAGGGATATCAGACCATGGCGTTTGACAATCCGGTATATCAAAGACTATTTGCCCTTTTGTTGCAAAATGACGGGAATCTTTATTTTCACTGTACTGCCGGGAAGGACAGGACGGGGGGACGGATTTTTGATCATGATGGCTCTGGGGATGGACGAAAAGGATGCAGTGAAAGAATATCTGTTGTCCAATCAGTACTTGAAACAGGGATTTCCCCGGCGAGTTCAAATCCCTGTTTCGCTGCAATTTATACCGGTGCCAAGAATCAGATCAGCCTCCAGAACATTTTGGGGCATCAGTTTTATGGCATGAAGACCTGGCAATATGCCAATAATCAACCAGCCGAGTATGGCTGGTATTTTTTTTAGTATAGGAAACGGCTCCGGATTTACAAGGCTGCGAAGCGAATCTTGCAGTCAAGCTTTGCTCGATTTTTTATCATTAATTTTTCTGCTATAAATGCCGGATTATGTAAAGGTCATCTTTTTTGTTCCTTATGAAACTTTTTGGATGTCAGAAAAATCTATATAGTAAAAGAGTAAAATGGAGAGGTGCGTACCTGTTATGAAACAAATATTGTATGAAAATCTGATTCAGTATATCCTGGAAAATCAGGACAGGTTTTATAGGGTGGCCTACAGTTATACCAGAAATCAGGAGGACGCTCTTGATGTTGTCCAGAGCGCTGTCTGTAAAGCACTGGAATCATATGAAAGCATAAAGAATACAGAAGCAGTCAGGACCTGGTTTTATAGAATCTTGATCAATGAATGTCTGGCGGTCATAAAAAAGCGCAAAAGGGTTGTTCTGTCTGATGATGCGTTGGCACAAGAGGTCTATTACGAAAAAAGTTATGAGTCGGATGATGATATAGAAAAGGAATTGGACAGACTGGATCTTGATGTACAGGGAATCATAAAACTCAGGTTCTTTGAAGAACTATCTTTGAAAGAGATTTCCTGTATTATGGGGATGAATCTGAATACAGTTAAAACAAAGTTATATCGCGGCCTAAAACAATTAAAAGAAAATATGCAGGAGGCGGATTTATGGGAAGTTTAGAAAAACTGAAGGAAGAGTATGATAATATTGTGATTCCCAAGGAACTTGATATGCGGATACAGCAGGAAATACAAAAATCGAGGAAGCGGCAGACAAAAAAAGCTGGAGGCAGTCATAGTTTTAAAAGAATGATACATGCTATGGAAGCGGCTGCTGCAACAGTATGTGTTCTTTTCACGCTGGCTTTGAATACAAGTCAGGTATTTGCGGCAGAAGCGGCGCAGCTGCCCGTAATCGGCGGCCTGGCGAGGGTACTGACATTCCGTTCTTATGAAACAGAAAAAGATGATATAGAGGTTTCTGTGGAGATACCGACCATAGAAATGATTGCAGAGGATACCGGGTTAAAGGTAGATGAGATTAATCAGGAGATACTTGATTGTTGTAATCAATATGCAGATGAGGCAATGCAGCGTGCAGAGGAATACAGGACCGCTTTTCTGGAAACAGGAGGGACACTGGAAGAGTGGGCGAATCATAAGATAAAGATTACGGTGGGATATGAGATTAAGCAGCAGAATAACGATTACCTTTCTTTTGTAGTGAGGGGAACCGAAAATTGGACAAATGCCTATAATGAATCAAGGTTTTATAATCTTTCTTTAGGAACAGGAGAAATGGTTACTTTAAAGGATATGCTGGGCAGTGATTATATAGAACTGGTAAATGAAAGCATCAGGGAACAGATTGCAGAAAGGCGACAGGAAGGAGAAGTATTTTTTACACCAGAGGAAGGAGGTTTTACAGGAATTTCGAAAGAGACAAAGTTCTATATCAATGAGAAGAACCGTCCGGTTATCATTTTTGAGAAATATGAAATTGCACCTGGTTCATCAGGGGAGATAGAATTTGAAATAACAGGAGGAGTTTAAGATGAGAAAGAAAATGAAAAGTGCATCGATTATTATTTTGAGTTTGGCTCTGGCAGGAGCGGTTTTGACTGGATGCGGAGATGGCAGACAGTCCGGGCAGGATACACAGCAGAGTACGCCCGCAGACATATCGAGGGAAAGTGAGCCGGATTCTTTGGCGGACAGTGAGGAGGCTGTCGAGAAAATACAGGAAGGAGATGCAGAGAAAACAGATGGGGAAACCATGGAAAAGACTGAGGAAGAGACCGTAGAAAAAGCAGAAGAAGATACACAAAGCATACAGACAGGGAAAGTATACGAGGATAATTTTGCGGTGGACAGTGAGGCAGCAGAGGCATTTGCCAGAAAAGTAAAAGACGCAGCTGCCCAAAAGGATTTGGAAGCGCTGGCAGAACTGACTGCATTTCCGGTTTATGTGGGCTTGCCGGATGTTGATGTGGTTGAGACGAAAGAAGATTTTCTGAATCTGGGAGCGGAAACAGTCTTTACAGAAGGGCTGTTAAAGTCTGTGGAAGCGGCTGATATTGAGAACTTCCAACCCAGCATGGCGGGATTTTCCATCTCAGACGGAGGATCATCCAATATAAATTTCGGTGTTGTGGATGGAGAGTTGGCCATTAACGGAATTAACTATTAGTAGAACGATAACTGCTGTAAGATAGTATAACGGAAATAGTTATATCTTACAGCGGTTATTTTTAATTTGTTGGAAATCTTATATTTCTGTATCGTAGTGGGTTTGGGGAGCAGGCTGTTGACCTTCGCTGTTGTATGAGTAAATGAGCTGCCAAATGAGTACAAACGTGTATTAGACATGACACACAAATAGATTTATAATATAAATATTCTTGGCAAAGAATATGTGTTGTGAGAATAGAATAAATGTTCTTACAGAACTATCATAAAAGAATTTCGGAGGCAGTGCAGTGATGGAGTCGTACTTTGAAGATGGAGAGGAAGACCGGGAATTTCGAGCCCGCTATGAGAGAAGACAGCGTATGCGGCTCGAGAGACAGCGGCGTTTGAGAAGACAGCGTATGATAAAAAGGGCACTGTGCCTGGGAATCCTAGGGATGATTATCGTTTTAGCAGGTGTCGCCGTCAGATCCAGTAGAAAAACAAAAGCAGATGAAAACCCGGCACAGGAAGCAACGGCTATGGGGCAGTCTGATGGAATGGGAAGCATCATAGAAAAGGTAATGGAAAGGGCAGCAGAAACCGGAACACAAGAGACCGGGGAAACAGAGACAGAGCTGTCGGAAGCAGAAACGACGGAGGCAGAAGAAGAGCCCCTGACGTATTCTTTTGCGGAAACGCCGGATACAGCAGCCATTACCAGTGAGGACGTAATCAGTACGAATGCTGTTCTGGTGGATGAAAGTGCAGATACTATTGTGGCATCCAAGGGTGCAAAGGAAAGAATCCTGCCGGCATCCATGACAAAGGTACTGACCATATTGGTGGCGGCGGAACATATTTCGGAAGAGGACTTGGATGATACGTTCACGATGACACTGGAGATTACGGATTATGCGTATGTGAATGACTGCAGTTCCGTAGGATTTTTAGATGGGGAAGAGGTAACGGTACGTGATCTGTTTTATGGAACGGCATTACACTCCGGCGGGGATGCGGCACTGGGACTGGCAACTTATGTGGCTGGTTCTCAGGAGGCTTTTGTGGAGATGATGAATCAGAAACTGGAAGAGCTTGGAATTGCAGACAGCACACATTTTACCAACTGTGTGGGAATTTACGATGAAGCTCATTACAGCACCGTTTATGATATGGCTGTTATTATGAAGGCGGCGATACACAATGACCTGTGCAGGGAATTTTTATCCTTACACACTTATACTACGAAACCTACGGAACAACATCCGGATGGTATTGAGATTTCCAACTGGTTTTTGCGGAAGATTGAAGATAAGGACACCGGCGGTGAAGTGCTTTGCGCCAAGACCGGGTATATCGACCAGTCTAAGAACTGTGCAGTAAGTTACGGTACATTTGCAGGCGGGAAACCATATATCTGTGTGACGGCGGCTTCCACCAGCAACTGGCGGTGTATCTACGATCACGTGGAGATTTATAACAGATATGTTCCATCGACTTAATTCTGAAAAAATACGCAGCAGACAGGTAAAGATGAACGTCCTTTTCTTGGAGTGATTATTGTAGGTAAGAATCATAAGGATTGTGTACCATTGTCGAAACCCAAGAAAAAGCATGAAAAGATGCGTGATAAGATAGATTTTAAGAAAATTGTATATAATGGTGTTCTGATAGGAGTTTTAAATTTTAATCTTATGATACCAGTAGAAGATGCACAGATACAACATATTGATACGAAAATCCGTAAACATGATAATTCTGATACGAGAAAGAAAAAGGAACTTCTCATCAAGGAATTAGAGTGGTGTAATGAACAGGTAAGTGAATTGACTAATACAGCAAATGTTCTTTATCATAAATATATTTCTGGAGAGAACTTTGCAGCTAAAAAGCAATGCCTGGATTTTAAGAAGATGGAATTAGAATGTGAAAAATATAATTTTAAAATGAAGAGGCTCATTCCATGTTAAAACTGATTAAGATTGCCGTCGGAAGTGTGATATCTATTTTTCTTGCTGATATGCTGGGACTTGGCTACAGTACGGCGGCGGGCATCATTACGCTGCTGACGATACAGGACACTTCCCGTGAGACGATTGTCATTTCCGTGAAAAGAATGTGTGCTTTCCTGTTAGCTACGGTTCTTGCTTATGCAGTCTTTCATGTTGTCGGGTATCATGTGTTTGCTTACGGTATTTTCCTGTTTCTTTTTATTGCATGCTGCATTCCGTTTCATTTGGGTGAGGCGGTATCCATAAATGCGGTGCTGACGACGCACTATCTTCTGGAAAAGGACATGTCTTTACCGTTTATTGGCAACGAGGCGATGCTTCTTCTGATCGGGGCGGGAATCGGTACGCTTCTGAATCTTTATATGCCGGGAAAAAGCAAAGAGATACGGGCTATGCAGCGTCAGTTGGAGGAGGACATGCGGGCCGTTCTTATGCGGATGTCAGAGTATATCAGGAAAGAGGATAGGGAGGATTATACAGGAACCTGTTTTCATAAACTGCAGGCAGATATAGATATTGGTAAGAAGCAGGCTTATGCTTACATGAATAATACCTTTTTTCAGGAGTCGAAATATTTCATTGCTTATATGAATATGAGAGAACAGCAGACGATTGTCCTTAAGGACGTTTATAAGAAGATTATCAGTATCCATATGTTTCTGCCGCAGACGGATCAGGTGGCAGACCTGTTTTATGAGATTGGGGTTACCTTTGGGGAATCCAATAATGCCAGGGCCCTGCTTGCCAGATTGGAGGAGGTGCTTTCGCAGATGAAGAGTTCCCAGCTGCCTGTAACGAGACAGGAGTTTGAGGCACGGGCAGTGTTGTATGGTATTTTGTTGGATTTGGAGTACTTTCTTAGGTTGAAGAAGGAGTTTGCGGATGCATTGACGCAGGAGCAGATCAGGAGGTATTGGCATGGGGAATGAAGAAAGAAATGTTAAAATATATGAATATGAATCTCTGCTTTATGATGCAGAAGGAAGCGGCGGCGCTTATGTTATTTTCCCCTATGATATCAGGAAAGAGTTTGGGCGGGGCCGGGTGAAGGTGCACGCTGAGTTTGACGGAGAACCCTATGATGGCAGCATAGTCAATATGGGTGTGAAAAATGCTGACGGAAGTGTATGCTATATCATAGGGGTGTGCAAGGAGATACGCGTCCGGATTGGAAAACATCCGGGAGACGTGGTCAGGGTGACTATCAGGGAACGAAACTAAATCTTTTATTCTATTGTAATGCGATTCATGGATTCTTCCAGTGTAATGATTTCCTTTTTTATGTGTTCTATATTTTGCGTCAGTGCGTCATGACTTTGGCCTGTTCATGAAGCCGGATTTTTCATTTTCCTGTTGACAGGTCTTTGTACAAAGTGTATAATTTCCATAAAGCGTACACGAGTACGCAAAAGAAAATTGCACATAGTGATAAGACAGAACACTGTATTTTGCAGTTAAGACAACGAAAATGATGCCTGTGTTATGGGAGGAACACAAAAAAATACCCCAACCACTATGGTCCCCGCGAAAGAACTGATAGACTGTTAGGATATTTTTACATTCGTTATTTTAAATCATTTTTGCATAAATGTAAAGTGTCTGTCAAAAATCTACAGGAGGGTGTCGCCTTCCTGCAACACAAACACAGACAGGAGGTTTATTCATGAAAAAGAAACTAGTAAGCGTACTTTTGAGTGCGGCGATGTGTATCACATTATTGGCAGGCTGCGGTGGAAATACCGACACAGATCAGACAGCATCCAATGATACGGCAGATACACAGCAGGAGCAGCAGACAGCGGCAGATACACAGACAGACAGTAAAGATGCGGCAGATACAGCATCCGGCGAGAAAATCAAGTTACAGTTCTGGAATGTATTTACAGGTTCTGACGGTGATATCCTGCGGGAAATCGTAGACAATTATAATAAGACGAATACGGATAACATTGAGATTCAGATGGATATTATGCCAAACGACCAGCTGCAGCAGAAACTGCCGGCGGCAATTGCTACAGGAACGGCACCGGATTTCGTATTGTTTGGCGTAGAAAATATTGCGCCTTATGTGAGTAACGATTCCCTGGAAGACATCAGTGATTTCTGGGATGTGACCGGTGTGGATAAGAGCAATATCTTAGAGAATGTGCTGGAACTTTCCCATGTGGATGGTAAGTTATACGGAACTCCCATGCAGTATAACGTGAGTTACTTATATTGGAATAAGGATCTTTTCAAAGAAGCAGGCTTAGATCCGGAGAAGGCTCCTGCCACATTGGATGAGCTGGCAGAGTATGCGGTGAAGCTGACGAACCCGGAGAAGAACCAGTTTGGTCTTGCGCTCCCTACAAGTGTTACATACATGCAGTTCTTATGGGCCAACGGCGGCGATGCAAACGACCCGGCCACCAATACCAACCTGTTAGATTCTGAGGAGAATTTAAAAACCCTGGAATGGCTGCAGGATCTGACTGTAAATAAGAAAGTTTCTCCCAGCAGTATCACCGGTCCGGAAGCGGATACCATGCTGCAGGCAGGACAGATAGCCATGTACATGAGCGGTCCCTGGCAGATTAACGGACTGCGGGAACAGGGCATTAATTTTGGTATTGCACCCTGTGTGGCAGGCAGTGCTGGCGCTTTCTCCCCGGCAGGCGGATGCAGTTATGTGATTCCTAAGGGTACGGAAGAAAGTCATAAGCTGGCAGCTTATAAGTTCATGCAGTATTGGCTGACAGACGATGTGTTGAAGGAATGGTCCCAGAGGAACGGATTCCCGGTATGGTCTAAGACCCTGATGGAAGATCCGGAGATACAGAGTGATGAGGTATTGAGTGCCATCTCTAAAGCAACGGAAATTGGACGTTCCTATAATCTGGGTTATTCTCTGGCGAGCCAGATTGACAACGATGTGATGATACCGCTGTTTGAGAAGGTCATGACAGGTGCGGCGGCACCGGAGGATGCTTTAAAGGAGGCATCTGCGGCAATGGACAGTGTGCTTGCACAGTAAGGCAAAGGAAAATGAAACCGAAAGAACCGTCGTTTTCGGCGGTTCTTTTCTATAACATACAATTTTGATTTTTACAGGGAGGGGCTATGACCAAACGTAAAAAGAAGAGAAAGTATGCGGCGCAGAATCAGAAAAGCGCGTATCTTTTTATATTACCATCCATGATTATTTTATCGGTATTTGTGTTTGTTCCGTTGATTGCTTCTTTTGTCATCAGTATCACGAACATGAATATTTTTATGAGAGATGTGGAAGTTGTAGGTTTGAAAAACTTTACCAGACTGTTTGCGGATAACCGGGTGACAAATGCCACATTTAACAGTCTTTATTTCACACTGCTTGAGGTGCCGCTGCAGGTGGGTCTGGCACTGCTTTTGACGGTGTGTCTTGCGAAGAACAACAGATATTGCAAGATGCTGCGTTCCATCTATTATCTGCCCTTTGTCTGTTCCATGACGGCAATCGGCATTGTCTGGTCCATGCTGCTCGATCCTAACATGGGACTGGTTGCCTATTGGCTGAGGCAGGCAGGATTGGAGACGGTGGCTTTCTTAAAGGATCCGAAGCTTGCCATGCCTACGGTGATAGCAGTGACAGCCTGGAAAGGTTTTGGCTATACGCTGACGCTTCTTGCGGCGGCAGTGCTGAACATTCCCCAGTCACTTTATGAGGCAGCGCAGATGGATGGAGCCGGGAGTTTTCAGAAGTTTATCCATATCACGATACCGGGAATCTGGCCCACCATCAGTTTCTGTATTGTGACTACGACCATAAGTGCCCTGCAGATGTTTGACCAGGCCTATGTCATGACCCAGGGCGGTCCGCTGAACAAGACGGAGACGGTGGTACAGTATATATATGACAGGGGATTTCAGACGGCGCCTTATGATCTGGGATATGCATCGGCTATTTCGGTCTATTTGTTTGTGATCGTAGCGGTGATTACCTTTGTTTTGCGCAAATTTGTGCTGAGCCGAAAGGAGGATGCAGATGTATAGGATAAAGAAGATGACCTTATCTGCGGCCATAGGATATATTTTTACACTTCTGGTCGCCATTACAGTGCTGGTTCCTATTTTGTGGCTGCTTGTTTCCTCTTTTAAGACAGATGTGGGAGTCATTAAATTTCCACCCCGGTTCTTTCCGGAAGAATGGACACTGCACCAGTATTTGTATGTGGGAGACAGCATTCCGATCTTTGATATGACGAAGAATACCGTGATTTTTGCAGGCGGGGTGACGCTGATCAGCCTGTTGTTTGATTCCATGGCAGGATACGCCTTTGCAAGGATGCGTTTCAAAGGTTCCAAGGTTTTATTTTCCATCATATTGCTGACAATGATGGTGCCTTTCCAGATCATCATGACACCGCTCTATATTGAAGTGTATAAGCTGCATCTTTTGGACAGCTATCTGGGACTGATTCTGCCGCGGGCCACCAGCGCCTTTGGTATATATATGATGAGTTCCTTTTTTGAGGGGCTGCCTAAGTCCCTGGAAGAGTCGGGAAGGATCGACGGCATGAGTGAGTTTCGCATTTTCCGCTCCATTATGATGCCGTTATGTAAACCGGCATTGGTGAGTCTGGGTATCTTTCATTTCATGAATAACTGGAATGATCTGCTGTATCCTCTGATGCTCACCAGTTCTCAGAACAAGAGGACGTTGTCGGCAGGGTTGGCGGTCCTGGTGGGAAATAAGGTGATCAAATACGGGCCCACGCTGGCGGCGACCATGATATCCCTGATCCCGCTTCTGGTGTTGTATATTTTCTGTCAGAAGTATTTTATTGAAGGTGTGGCCACTGCCGGGGTGAAGGAATAGATAAGCGGCGGCAAAGCAGCAGGCAAGCAGGACAAATGTAACATAAATAACATTATAAAATAAGGAGAACCATAACGGTATGGATAAAATAAAGGCGCATATCATTGTGAATAAGGATTTTGTAAAGGGAGAGATTGATAAGAGAATCTATGGCTCCTTTGTGGAGCATATGGGGCGTGTGGTCTATTCGGGTATCTATGAGCCGGGGCATGAGACAGCAGATGAGGACGGCTTTCGGCAGGATGTTCTGGAAAAAGTGAAAGAGATGGGCGTGACGGCAGTGCGTTATCCCGGAGGGAATTTTGTGTCCTGTTACGACTGGCGGGACGGTGTGGGGCCGGTGAAAGAACGTCCCCGCAGGCTGGAGATCGCATGGCGTGCCATAGAGACCAATGAGATTGGGACCAATGAATTTATGAAATGGGCAAAGAAAGCGGGAATCGAACCGGTCTTTGCAGTGAATCTGGGAACCAAGGGAATTGAGAATGCGGTGTCCCTGGTGGAGTATTGTAATATCAAAGAAGGAACGTATTACAGTGACTGGAGAAAGGAACACGGCGTGGAGAATCCCTATGGTATCAAGACTTGGTGTCTTGGTAACGAGATGGACGGGGACTGGCAGATGGGGCATAAGACGGCCAAGGAGTATGGCAGGCTGGCCCAGGAGACGGCGAAAGCCATGAAGCAGGTAGACAGTAATATCGAATTGGTTTCCTGCGGCAGTTCCAAGTCCGATATGAAGACTTATCCGGACTGGGAGGCAGAAACACTGAAATATACATATCCTTATGTAGATTATGTTTCGCTCCATCAGTACTATGGCGGACAGGAACTTGGTACAAGGAATTTTCTTTCTCAGTCACTGGATATGGAACAGTATATTCAAACCGTAATCGGTACCTGTGATTATGTGAAAGCATGGCACCGCTCGGATAAGACGCTGTATATCAGCTTTGATGAGTGGGGGGTATGGTCGGTGCCGGATCAGGTGGTGGCGGCTTCGGTGGATGAGAGTCCCTGGCAGGTGGCGCCCCATTTAAGCGAGCAGATTTATACCATGGAGGATACTTTGCTATTTGCCGGAATGATGATGAACTTCCTAAAGCACGCGGACCGCATTAAGATTGCCTGCCAGTCTCTTCTGACCAATATCAGTGCGGCTATCATGACGGAACGGGGCGGCGGGGTATGGGTACAGCCCATCTATTATCCGTTTATGCATATGGCGCATTATGGAGTTGGCCAGACGCTGCTTGGTGTGGATGAGATACCCTGTTATAACTGTGATCTTAGAAATGATGTTCCCTGTGTGGATTATGTGGCGGTTCATAACGAGGAAGGAAAGGAAGTAGTGCTGTTTGCCGTAAACCGTATGGAGCAAGAGGCGCAGGTAAGCTTGGAATTGCAGGGATTTCAAGCGGTCTGTGTAACGGAACATGTGACACTGCACTGTGAGGACACAAAGACTACCAATCTGGAAGACCATGACGCCGTGAAACCGGAACGGACAGATACGGACAGTCTGCAGGACAATGTAGTGACAAGTATCTTGCCGCCTCTTTCCTGGAATATGGTACGAATCCAAATTATGTGATAGAATAGATTATACTATATTTAGAGGGGGATAAACGGTGGCGATAACAGCGAAGGAACTTGCTAAGATGTGTGGTGTCTCAAGGATGACCGTGCATCGGGCACTCACGGATACAGGAAGGATAAATTCGCAGACGAAGGAATTGATTCAGGCTAAGGCAAAAGAATGCGGGTATCGGCCTGATCTGTTGGCAAGAGGACTGGTAAAGGGGCAGACCTTTTACATAGGCGTAGTGGTATTGGATGTGAACAACAGATATTTCTCCCAGATGCTCAGTGCCATCAGCGCGGAGGCGCGCAAGAGGGGGTATTTTGTTAATATCACGCTCCATGAAGAGAATAAAGAAATGGAAAAGGAGCAGTTGGAGCGGCTGGTGGATTATCATGTGGATGGCATTATTCTTTCCTCTGTTAACCAGGGAAATGCGTACCGGGATTTTTTGAAAAGTCTGGATACGCCCATTGTCACCATAGGCAACAGGATTGCTGACGGCATCCCCTTTGTGAGTATAGAGGAGAAAAAGGCAGCGAAGGAAGCCACGCAGATGATTCTCACAAAGGGTTACGAAAAGATTGTTTTCGTGTGTCCGTCTGTGGAGCAGACAGAACACAATACCTATGTGCACAGACAGCGTCTGGAGGGTTTTACAGAGGCGGTAGACCAGTGGAACAAAACACAAGAGCTGCAAGTAGAGAGCCTTGTGATTGGTGTAGGGGATGGATTTGTGGAACGGACTTATGAAGAAATGCAAAGCAGCGCAAAGAGGATGGCCTTTTTCTGTTCCGGAGATGTTTTTGCACTGGATATTATGAAATACATGACCGCAAAGGGGAAGAAGGCCGGGGTGGATTATGGCATCATAGGATTCGATGGCATTGACATTTTAGACTATGTGACACCGCGGCTGTGTACCATCTATAATCCCGTGGAGCCGGTGGCCAAGGAGGCAGTGAAGCTGCTCTTTAAACTGATGAATGGTGAAACCTCAAAAGATGAGACCGTGATCTTGGATTGTGAGATGATGGAGGGGGAGACACTGTGAGAAACGGTGTCTCTCTGCATTTAACAAACAGCAGAAAGGAGTGCAGGCAGCAAAACCCGGAGATGAGGTACTTGTTGCGCCCGGAATTTACCGTGAATATGTGGATTTCCAGAATGGGGGCAGTTTATCTATGCCAACTTCCAAGGGAAAAATCCCAATGAAGAGAAAGTGGAGATCAATGTGCGCCGCAATTGCTTTATGCCTTCTAAGACAGGTGTCGGGTATATTACCTTCGCCGGATTTCGTGTAGACAAGGCGGCCACTACATGGGCGCCGCCTGCAGCCTATCAGGATGGATAAACCGGCAGATATGATAAAACTGCAGGAGTATCATTTTGCACATCTGCCTGTATGGATTCGTTATCTGGATGGGTTTTACTGCGGCATTATCAACAGTGATATCTTAGGGTATGCATTTGAACCGGAAGAGCGTTTTGAAAATCCGGATGGCTCCCCGATTATTTTTGACACAGATTATCTGGGAGAACATTGTGGAACGGCAGCAGTGCCGGGGCCGTTTGCGTCAGCTAAGATAGCCGGGAAGATAATCTGGTGATTGCAGGAGCGGATGACCGCGCAGATGAAAGAAAGAGAAATATGGGAAACCTCAAAGGGCCTTGTGGGAGTCGTTTTACAAGGTCCTTTTGCTGTTTTACATATTTAACATTGCAATTATTTCACAGGTGGAATATGATTTTTATGATGAAAAAAGCAGAGAATAGAAGAAAGAGAATAAGAATCTGAGGAGATGATCATATGAATAAAACAGTTGCAGAATCCAGGATAGAGCAGGTATACCAAGTGCGTCCGGAGCATTTAAATGGGGCCGGAAGGCTGTTTGGCGGGAAATTAATGGAGTGGATTGATGAATTGGCTGGGCTTGTGGGGATCAGGCATGCACAACAGGATGTGATAACCGCCTCTGTTGATAATCTGAAATTTATCAGAGGCGCCTATCTGAAGGATCTGATTGTGTTGATTGGCAGAGTGACATTTGTGGGAAAGACATCTATGGAAGTACGGGTAGATACTTATATAGAAAGTCTTGATGGAATCCGCAAACCCATAAACAGGGCATATCTGACACTGGTAGCAGTTGACAAGGACGGCAATCCGGTGCCGGTTCCGGGTCTTATGATAGAGACCGAGGCACAGAAGGCAGAATGGGAATCCGGCATCAAAAGGCGGGAAATGCGTAAGCTTCGGAGAGAGGAAGGATTCTGATAAAATATATCAAAAGTACTAGGAGGGGCTTTCTTTTATCCACGGTTCGTGGTATGATAACTCAGAAAGTCTGTTGCCGCCGGCACGTGACCTGCTTTAGGGAATGTCAGTGGATTAAGTGGACTTTTGCTATGTCTGTTTATAAATAGGAAATGTTGAGAAAAGGAGCGATGTGAACATGGTAACTAAACAGTCAGACTCCCGCTCTGGGCGCAAAATGAGAAGGAGTCTCAATGGAAGGATATTAAGGAATACGACACTTAATATTTTGATATTGGTGGCAATGTGTTGTGTGATTATGGCGCTTTCGATGCAATCACTGGCAAACAGTATTTTGCTGGACAGCCTGCAGCCTATGGCCAGACAGTCAGCTAAGACGGTGGAAGCGAATATTCATATGCTGGCAGACCGGATGATGATGATTGCCAGCGATTCCAGGATGAGCATTGTCAACCTGGGGAACGATACGGCAGAGATGTCCGATGCTGATGGGCTAAAGGGCAGTTGGGAAGCCGTCTTGACAGAGGCAGCAGAAATATATGAATTTCAGTCCATCGCCCTGTATGATTTGAAGGGCAGTCTTATTCTGGAAACAGGTGGCGCAGCGGAAAGGCTGGACAGTGATTTTCTGGCGCTTTTACAGGAAACAGATAACCTGACAACCCATGCCGGCACTAATTCTCATGAGGGGCTTGGAATCACCATGGGCATGCCGGTGAAAGAAGAAGGTGAGACAGCCTATTATGTGGTTGGCGTGTATAAATATGATGCATTGAATGATGTGTTAAGCAGTATCAATCTGGGGAAACATGGTATGGCCTATATGGTGAACCGTGAAGGTATTGTTACGGGGCATCCGGATCAGTCAGAGGTTACCGCAGGAAGTACATTGCTTCAGCTTAGCGGGGGCAATGAGGAAGCGATTAAGAGTGTGACCACAGGCGAGACCGGGGCTACGGAGTTTGTCATTGACGGGCAGACAATGTTAGTTGCCTTTTCCCCTATTCGCGGTACTCAGTGGGCTCTGGTCATTCAGGTGCCAAAGTCTGACTATAATAGTCTGATTAACAGGGCAATGGAAGTGGCATGGGGATGTACGCTGGTGATGCTCTTGCTTTCTATGGTATTTATCCTGCGGCTGGCCAAATCCATTTCCAAACCTGTTAAGAATGTGACAAGCAGGATGATCTCCCTTTCCGACGGGGATTTACATACGGAGGTGACCAACATTCGTTCAGGGGATGAACTGGAGGTCATGACCAGGACATTGACTGATACGTTAGCAAGTGTTAACCGATACATATCAGATATCAGACAGGTATTAAGTGGGGTTGCCGATGGCAATCTGCAGATTGAACCGCAGGTGGAGTATAAAGGAGATTTTACGCTGATCCAGAATAGCCTGGGAACCATTCTGCAGTCCATGAATGAGACCATATTGGGCTTTCAGTCGGCAGCCACCCGGCTTGCCAGTATGGCGGAAGAATTAAGCGGCCAGTCCGGACAGCTGCATCAGGCATCGTTAGAACAGAATCAGGCAACGGAGGCGTTGGTCGGTGAAGTGATGCATGTCAAAGAGCAGCTTGCCGGCGTCACGAAGAGAAGTGATCAGACAAGAGCCATGACAGGGGAGATTACCAGAAAGGTACAGGAAGCCAATACCCAGATGGAAGCGCTTTCTAATGCCATGCATGATATCAGTTCCAATGCGGAGGAGATTACATCCATCGCCAAGGCGATAGATGATATTGCTTTCCAGACCAGCATACTGGCTCTGAATGCTTCTGTGGAAGCTGCTCATGCAGGAAGCGCGGGCAAAGGGTTTGCTGTGGTAGCGGAAGAGGTTAAGGACCTGGCAGGAAAGAGTGCCCAGGCTGCCCACAGCGCGGTGGAAATCGTGGCAAATACCAGGGCCGTTATCCAGACGGGTGTGGAGCTGAATGACAGTACGGCTGAATCGCTTAAGGCAATTTACGGTGTTTCCACTGAAATCAGTGAAATTTCAGACCAGCTGGTGGCAGCAGTAGAGGGGCAGGAGAGCGCACTGATCAGTATGGAGGAGAGAATTGAAACTATTTCAAGCATTGCAGATCGGAATCTGCAAAATGCAGGCGGAACAAGTCAGTCCAGCGGCTTGTTGGCGAGAGAAGCCGAGGAACTTCAGGCACAGGTAGGGAAATTTGCTTTGAAGGAGGGATATGACAGATGAAACGGATATTGAGTATTGTGTTGCTTTTAGTGTTTATGCTGTCCTTGACAGCCTGCGGTGAGCAGACAGGACTTCAGGACGGTTACTATACCGCACAGGCTTCAGAGTTTAGCCATGGCTGGAAAGAATATATCACGATTATGGTCAAAGGCGGGAGCATTGTCTCTGTGGAGTATAATGCAGAGAATGCCAGTGGATTTATTAAGAGCTGGGATAATACCTATATGCAGACAATGCTGCATGCGAATGGAACCTATCCTAATGAATATACCCGCTATTATGCCGGTCAGCTTTTAGAGGGGCAGGGGGAGGGGCAGATTGATGCCCTGACTGGTGCAACTTCCTCTTACGGTTCCTTTCAGAAGCTTGCCGTTGCTGTGATAGAACAGGCAAAACAGGGAGACTCAAGTATCGTGGTTGTGGATACAGCCCATTGAGAACTTGCTTGCCTGTAAGTAAATCTGGTAACAAGCTAATACAACAAAAGAACGGAGAGGGACAATGAAAAAGAAAAAACTGTTACGAGGAATCGGGATATGGATTCTGTGTCTGGCACTTTTACCGATTACCGCATTTGCAGCAGACGGGGAAGCAGAGTACACATCTGCCATGTATGCTACCTTTTGGGCGCTGGTTCCGCCAATTGTGGCGATTGTGCTGGCGCTGATCACAAAGGAAGTATACAGTTCCCTGTTTATCGGTATTCTGGTGGGCGGCCTGTTTTATTCCGGATTTTCCTTTGAGGGGACACTGACACACATATTTAACAATGGGTTTGTGGCGGTGTTGTCCGACAGTTATAATGTGGGTATCCTGATATTCCTCGTGATACTGGGAGCGATGGTGAGCCTTATGAACCGGGCCGGAGGATCTGCGGCTTTTGGCCATTACGCCAAAGAAAAGATTAAGACCCGTGCCGGTGCACAGCTTGCTACTGTGGCATTGGGTGTCCTGATTTTCATTGATGATTATTTCAACTGTCTTACCGTTGGAAGCGTTATGAAGCCCGTGACGGATGAACATAAGGTTTCCAGGGCGAAACTGGCGTATCTGATTGATGCTACGGCAGCGCCGGTCTGCATTATCGCTCCTATCTCTTCCTGGGCGGCTGCGGTATCCGGGTTTGTGGAAGGAGAAGACGGTTTCTCCATTTTTATCCGTGCTATTCCTTATAATTTCTATGCCATTTTAACCATCGCGATGATGATCGCGCTGGTACTCCTGAATATTGACTTTGGGCCTATGAAATCTCATGAGATGAATGCGCTGAAGGGAGACTTGTTTTCTACGAAAGATGGCGCAGCATCAAAGGAAGAAGAGATTGTGAATCCCAAAGGAAAGGTGATTGATCTGTTGATTCCTATTATCATGTTGATTATATGCTGTGTAATCGGCATGATTTATACGGGGGGATTTTTTGATGGGGCGGATTTTGTGTCAGCATTCTCTAACTCCGATGCTTCTGTAGGATTGGCATTAGGCAGCATCTGTGCCATGATATTGACGATTATGATTTATCTGATCAGAAGGGTTTTAAGCTTTACAGACTGTATGAAATGTCTGCCTGACGGCTTTAAGGCCATGGTTCCGGCGATTCTGATTCTTACTTTTGCATGGACGCTGAAAGCCATGACAGATTCCTTGGGTGCAGCAGTCTTTGTGGCTGATGCGGTGCAGAAGAGTGCAGGATCATTGATGAATTTCCTGCCGGCAATCATCTTCCTGGTGGCATGCTTCCTGGCATTTTCCACAGGAACATCCTGGGGCACATTTGGTATCCTGATTCCGATTGTGGTGAATGTGTTCGTGAATACCAATCCGCAGCTGATGATCATTTCCATCTCTGCATGTATGGCAGGAGCGGTGTGCGGCGATCATTGTTCTCCCATATCGGATACCACGATTATGGCATCTGCCGGAGCCCAGTGTGATCATGTGAACCATGTGTCCACACAGCTGCCCTATGTTATTGTGGTTGCGGCGATTTCCTTTGTCACCTATATAGTGGCAGGTTTTACCCGCAGTGCATGGATTTCCCTGCCGGTAGGATGTGTGCTCTTGCTCTTTACCATGTTTGTTCTAAAGAATATGAAAAAGGAGTAAATGGTAATTCAGCTATATATCATATGCCATTAGCAAGGCCGATTGTCAACTTATTTATAAATAAGGTTGACAATCGGCCTTTTTTTTGTTACTTTAGTTTACGAACATATCTTTGAGAGATTTTGATAGAAAGAGATGTGAACATAAGATATGTAGTTACTCGCAGGCAAGGACAGGAAGTGTGGGGAAGGTTTGGGATTCACGGGCACTTCAGGATGGAGGAAACATGGAACAGAAAAGCAGGATTCAGAAAATGGCTGTGTGCAGTCTTTTTACAGCATTGACAGCGGTGGGAGCATTTATTAAGATACCGGTCCCGGTAGTCCCCTTTACCTTGCAGTTTCTATTTACGATGCTGGCAGGGCTTCTTCTGGGAGGCAGGCTGGGAGCTGTCAGCGTTTTAGCCTATGCCTTACTGGGACTGGCGGGACTTCCCATCTTTGCAGAAGGCGGCGGGTTCTGGTATCTGCTAAAGCCCAGTTTCGGTTACATTCTGGGATTTATTCTGGCGGCATATGTAACCGGCAGGATGACAGAAAAGCGGGAAGGCCAGCCTTTGGGTAAGATTCTGATTGCCAACTTTATCGGGCTTGCCATTGTCTATGGCGTGGGAATGGTGTACTACTATGTCATTTGTAATTATGTGATCAATACCCCTATTGGATTGTGGCCCTTGTTTCTGTATTGTTTCCTTTTGGCAGTACCGGGGGACATCTGTCTGTGCTTTGTGGCGGCAGTCCTGACAAAACGGATTAAGCCGGTGCTGGCCAGAATGTGAAGGTGAAAGGAAGAGATGGACAGGGAAACCGGTGTGATGGTGATAGGGAGGAAAACATGTGTTTCGTGACAGAGATGAAAGCTAAAGTAATAAAAGGGGAATGGATTGACAGGCAGGAAGCCCTGCGGCTTGCAAAGGAGCCGCTTGTTAAGCTGCAGGAGGCGGCAGATGAGATCCGTGAGAAGGTATGCGGAGACGGGTTTGATATCTGTACGATTGTCAACGGCAAGTGCGGCAGATGTTCTGAGGATTGCAAGTACTGTGCACAGAGTGCCCATTATCATACGGCCTGTGAAGAGAGTTATCCTTTACTTTCCACGGAGGAATTGGTGGCGGGAGCCAAACATAATGAGAGACAGGGCGTGCTGCGGTATTCCATTGTCACATCCGGCAAGCGTCTTTCGGAGCAGGAAGTGGAGCAGGTGTGTGAGAGCATCCGCCGGATTAAGGAAGAAACTTCCATAGAGGTGTGCGTGTCTTTCGGTCTGTTGGATGAGACGCAGTTTCGTAAGATAAAGGCGGCGGGGGCATCAAGGGTACACTGTAACCTGGAATCGTCGGCAAGATATTTTCCGTCAGTCTGTACCACACATACCTATGAGGAGAAGATAGAGACGCTTAAGGCGGCGAAACGAGCGGGATTGTCCATTTGTTCCGGCGGGATTCTGGGACTGGGAGAGACCATGGAGGATCGGATTGACATGGTACTGACGGCCAGGGAGCTGGGCGTTAAGTCCATTCCGGTGAATCTCTTAAATCCGATTCCGGGAACGCCTTACGAGAAGATGAAACCGCTTACCAATGAGGAGGCATGCCGTTGTGTGGCACTGTTCCGGTTCCTGATTCCGGATGCATCCATCAGGCTGGCAGGCGGCAGAGGCCTGGTGAGAGATAAGGGAGAAGCCTGTTTTAAAAGCGGCGCCAATGCAGCTATTTCGGGAGATATGCTGACTACGGCAGGCATTACGGTGGAGACAGACATGGAACTCATACATAGATTAGGATTCGAGGTGAAACGCTGCCATGGCTAAGAAAATTTTTATTACCGGAACGGGTACGGATGTGGGCAAGACTTTTGTGACAGGTCTGCTTATCAGGAAGTTGAAAGAAAATGGATTACATGCCGCCTATTATAAGGCGGCCATGAGCGGTAACGAGCGGACGAAGGAAGGGACACTGCTTCCCGGAGACGCTTTGCATGTAAAGACCGTGTCGGGTATCGAACAGCCTCTTGCACAGATGTGTCCTTATGTCTATGAAGCGGCGGTCTCACCGCATCTGGCTTCACGCATAGAGGGCAATCCGGTGGACCTTAAAGAGGTGGTAAAGGGGTTTGAGGAAGTCTGCCGGCAGTATGACTATGTGACCATGGAGGGCAGCGGGGGTATCCTGTGTCCCATCTGCTTTGATGAGAAAGAAATATGGCTGGAAGATGTGATCAGACAGTTAGGCCTGTCCAGTCTGCTTGTGGCGGATGCAGGGCTTGGCACTATCAACAGTGTAGTGCTGACCGTAGAATATATGCGGGCCAGGAAGCTTCCGGTAAAGGGCATTATCTTCAATCGTTTTCATCCCCAGGACAGGATGGAGGAAGACAATCTGCGCATGTGTGAATACAGGACGAAGCTGCCGGTATTGGCTTGTGTGGAAGATGGCAGCGGGGAACTGGATATCCCTTTAGAGAAGCTGACTGCACTGTATGACGGGTAAAGAGCCCGGCAGAACTTACAGGACAGATAGGGATAGATAGGAACCGATAGAAACAGATAGAGATTGTGCCCCTGTTGAGGTCTGAAATATGTGAATGTGTCAAAGGAGATAAAGGATTATGATCTGGTATCCGTATCAGCAGATGAAAACCATGAAAGAGCCCTATAAAATCATAGATGCCGAGGGTGTATATCTTAAGACAGAGGAGCGGGAGATGATTGATTCCATTTCCTCCTGGTGGAGCGTGATTCATGGTTATAAACATCCGGCGCTCACTGAGGCAATCAAGTATCAGGCGGATCATTTCTGTCATGTGATGCTGGGAGGGCTGACGCATGAGCCGGTGCAGCGGCTGGCAGATAAGCTTAAGAGTTTCCTGCCGGGAGACTTGGATTACAGTTTCTTTTCCGATTCCGGAAGCGTGGCTGTGGAAGTAGCCTTGAAAATGGCTTTGCAATATTATGTAAACCGAGGAGAGATGGAGAGAACGAAGATACTTTCTCTGACCCATGCCTATCATGGAGATACCTTCAAGACCATGGAAGTGGGAGATGATGAAGACTATCATTTTATCCTGGAAGCGTATGGGGAGAAGAGGGATGTGATTCATGTTCCCGCACAGATACCGGCTCTGGAGCAGGCTTTTGAGAGGTATCACAGAGAATTGAACTGCTTTATCGTGGAACCGCTCTTACAGGGAGCGGGCGGGATGAGAATGTATGATATTTCTTTCCTGGTAAGGGCAAGAGAACTTTGTGACAGATATGGTGTTCTGCTCATCTTTGATGAGGTGGCTACCGGGTTTGGACGCACTGGCAACCGTTTTGTGGCAGATTTGGTACAGCCGGACATCCTGGTGCTTGGTAAGGCTCTGACAGGCGGTTATATCGGACATGCGGTCACAGTGGCCAACCGGAAGGTATACCATGGCTTTTACAGCGATGATGCGGATAAGGCGCTGATGCACGGTCCCACCTTTATGGGGAATGCGCTGGCATGCAGTGTGGCGCTGAAATCCATAGAACTGTTTGAACAAGAAAATTATATGTCTAAAATATCCCGCATTGAGGAAATTACCAGACGGGAGATGGCAGGGTTTACGGATGACAGGATCAGGGAAGTCAGGATCATGGGCGGGTGTGTCTGTGTGGAAGTAAAGGATGGGGCCGTGCTCAGGGGATATCAGCAGTTTGCCTATGAGCGAGGTGTATTCAGCCGTCCTTTCTTAAACTGTATGTATGCCATGGTACCCTACATTATAGCAGAGGAAGAACTGGTCAGGGTTCTGGATACCATGAAGGAGTGGTTTACATAAGTTTAAGACGATCTTGTAACACTACTTTTACTTATTCTGAATATATGTTATAGTAGTTATAAATGTCATGGAAAGGAATAAGATATATGTTAGTGCTTGTCAAGACGTCCGCGGCATGTCTTTTATTTATGTTGTACATGATTGGTTTTTATTATAGAAAGCCTCATATTCCAATTAAGTCTACGAGAATATTTCAGTGGCTTATTGCTGTGGCGGTAGTGAATTCTTCGTTTGATCTGATTACCATCTGTACGGTAAATCACAGAGATTTGGTTCCTGATTCGGCAAATCTGACTGCACATATCGTTTATTTACTGTCTATTCTGGGATATATTTATCTTTTGTTCTTGTATATGAGAAGCTATCTGGAAGTTCATCTTAAATTTTCCGGAGTGGTAAGAATACTCCACAGTCTGCCGGTTGCGGTATCGACTGTGGGAATTTTGGTGCTGCCAATTACTTATGTACAGGGTAAAACAACAGACTATTCATTGGGGCCAAAGGCCTATGCACTGTACGCAAGCCTGGTGATTTATCTGATTCTGATCCTGTATTATAGTCTTCGTTACTGGGGGATTATGGATGGAGATAAAAGGATGGCCATCATACTTGCGGTGCCTATCTATGTAGCCGCGGCCCTGATTCAGATGTTGATTCCGGAGACTTTAGTGGCAGTGGTCTGTTCAACCCTCATACTTCTGGGACTGATACTTAGTAATGAGAATACGGAAAAATACGTGGATGAGAAGACTACACTGTTTAACCAGTATTCTTTTGAAAAGGTGCTGGAGGAGTTTGATTTTGAGAAACAGAACCTTGTCATTGCCATTCTTTGTTTTTGCAGGACGGAGAATCACCTGGACTGGAGAGAGGATGTTGAGATTTTAAATGATATCCATAAGGAGATAAGACAATATCATCTGTATGGGTATCGAGTGGGTGAAAATGGTGTGGTATTTATCAGCAGTACAGAGGAGAAGGCACAGACCGTGCTTGAAAGAGTCAAAAGGAACATTGAAACCAAGTATGATAAAGAGACCGTAAGTATAGAGACAAAAGTGCTGACGGGAGACAGTACGGCTGATAAATACAACTGCATGCGAAACCTTATTTCTTTCTGTACAGAGGTGGGAAGCCGTCTTGCCTATTGATTATCTGACAAATATTTATAATCGCAACGCTTTGGAACGGGACCTGAATAAGCAGCAGGAAAATGGAAATCACAGTATCTATTATTTTATTGCTGATTTAAATGACCTGAAATTGGTCAATGATTCGCTGGGCCATTCTGCCGGAGACAAATTGCTGCAGGGGTTTGCCCGCCTGTTAGCAGATGCAGTTGGTGAAAGCGGCAGGGCATACCGACAGGGCGGCGATGAATTTGCGCTTCTCTGTGGTAAAAATGCACAGGAATTTATACAGGAGCTGGAGAAAAAGTGCAGTACGTATAATCAATCCAGCGCAGTACCCATCAGTTACGCCATCGGATACTGTCTGCTTGAGGAGGAGGGATTCCGGGATGTGGCGGATCAGATGATGTATGAGGATAAAAGACGCAAAAAGCAACTATTACACAGCAGATAGAGTCCTGCTTTTATAAGCGTGGGAAATGGAAAGAGAAAGCGGTGTAAACTATACAGGCGAATCTGTGCTGGCGGCCCTTCCTTCCCGAAGCATTGCAAGTAAACCAATGGTAATGGTCCACACATAGGCACAGGTTTTGGGAATCATAAGCATACCGATCATTGGAACCCGGTCAGCCCAGAGCACAACTGGAATATAGAAACCGAAACTGAGGACAATCGTCAGCCACATATGTTGGAACGGAATGTCCTCTTGTTTTTTAGCACTCTTATAAAACAGGACAATGATCAGCAGCCCCAATAACGCAAAGGGAATGTTGCGGTAAACGCCCCAGGAGAGAGGCGCATCTGCACGTAACCACATGTTCTGCGGGAAGAGGCAAAGAATAACACGCGCCATGGACAGCAGGTATACCATAAGTGTGATTGTCTGACAGCCTTTGATGTGATACCGTATTCTCCATACATAATACAGAAGGATATAAAAGACCGTCATGGTAATGGAAGTGATGAGCTTCCCGGCGCCTAAGGATACGGTGAAGTTCTCTAAGCCCGTGGTGCAAAGGGCCACAGCCCGCGGGATTAAGTGGAAGGAATCACCAGCCCCAAGGACGATGGCCATGATACCGAATAAGCGGTACTGTCTGTTGCCTTGATTTTTGGTTATCATTACGATTCCCATCGTGATTACGGTTACTAAATATACGACGTCAAACAGGGTTTCTGCGATGGCCTGCATAAGGTTACCTTCTTTCTACTACAATTTAATATAATACTTATACTAAGTTTCCCATGGTGTGTCAAGAGCGTGGAGGATATCTGGCTGATAGATTAAGAAGACTGTTCATATTGTAAAGAAGAGTGTTTCGTGATATTATGATACAAAGCTTGTTTTAAAGAAACCAGGGTAACACGTTGTGCCAAACAGGTAAGAGGGAGACTGCATCATGAAAAAGTTATTTGAGTATGCTGACAGATATATACAGCGAAGCACATGGAAGGACTTGGCACTGCTTAAATTCTGCCTTTTTGCAATCGGCGTTATGGTCGGCATGCAGATACCTGCAAAGAACAGGAAACCGGTAAGGATACTTGCAGCGGTGGTTTTTGTGGCTGCCTATGTTCCCCTGATGACAAAATTCCTTTCCATAATTGTGGAAGGTGATACGACTGAAGCCTTGGACCTTCTTTCTTAGTGGGTAATCATGCAGAGTGTAGTGTGGGGAACGGGCCGCCATGACAGGAATCAGATATGTGCAGAAAGAAGACGAGAATTTTTGGTTCACGCTGGACAGACATTTGCCAAAGGAAGAATTTATAAATAAAGTGCGTGACAAAAGAGGGTATATTTTAATGGAAGAAGATTATCCCGTCGGCTTGCTGAGATATAATCTTTTCTGGGATAATACGCCCTTTTGTACCATGCTTTTTGTAGATGAAAAGTATCAGAACAGAGGTTATGGCACAAGACTCATGGCGCATTGGGAAAGGGATATGAAATCACAAGGATACGGCATGGTCCTTATATCCACACAAGTGGATGAAACTGCGCAGCATTTTTACAGAAGACTTGGTTATCATGATTGCGGAGGATTTGTGATCGATGTACCAGGCCATGAACAGCCCATGGAGCTGTTCATGGTTAAATCCATTTCATAAAGAATAGAAAATCGAGCCAGACGGTAGAGCATCCGTCTGGCTTCTTTCTATGCTGACATACCATCAGCAGCAAATTCTCTACCAATCTGTTTCTAGGATATTTTACCAGAAAGTCCTTGACTGTACAGCTACTGTACGGTATATGATTTCAGAGAAAAGCAGAAACAGAGGAAAACAGAGAAAGACTGAGACAAAAGAGACAGAACCCCCAAAAAGTCAGAGAAAAATCAAAGTTGCAGCTCACATTTTGTGAGGCGCTTTGGAATGGAGGAGAAATGGAAGACCAAAATGTATATGGAAAACCTGTAACGTTAAAAAATATTTTAAAGTTTGCGGTCCCTACGATTGCCATGACCGTATTTATGTCCTTTTATACCATGGTGGACGGTCTGTTTGTATCCAACCTGATTGGCACCAATGCGCTGTCAGCCATCAATCTGACGGCGCCGGTGATTCAGCTTGTGACAGCGATTTCTACCATGCTTGCCACAGGCGGCAGTGCTGTAATTATGAAGAAGATGGGAGAACAGAAGAAGGAGGAGGCGAAAGAGGACTTTACGTTTCTGATTCTGGTGAATGTATTGGTGGGCTTTGTCATGTGCTTGCTGGGCTATCTGTTGATGGAGCGCATATTTGCCGGTATGAATCTCTCCAAGGATGTGGCCGGATATTGCGTGGAATACTTGAGCCGCTATCTGGTGTTCACGGTTCCGATTCTGTTGATGAATAACTTTACTCTGTACATGATTGCCAGCGAGAAGGCAACCCTTTCCCTGCTGTGTTCTGTCACAGGCGGTGTCTTAAATATGGTGCTTGATTATGTGTTCCTTGCAGGGTTTCATAGGGGAATAGGCGGCGCGGCGACAGCAACCGGATTGGGATATTCTGTGACGGCGGTTGTGGGACTGGTGGTCTTTAGCAGGAAAAAGAGTCTGCTACACTTTAAGAAGCCGGTATGCCGCTTTAAGGTTCTTATGAATGCAGCGTCCAATGGCTGTTCTGAGATGGCTACGGCGCTTGTAACGGGTATTATCACCATGATGTTTAACTGGACCATGCTTCATTATGTGGGAGAGGACGGGGTGGCAGCTGTTACCATCATCATGTATGTATTAATGTTTGCCAGTTCTTTGTATACAGGGTATTCTTATGGTGTGGCGCCTATGCTCAGCTTTTATGATGGAGAACGAAATTTTGAGAAGCTTAAGAAACTGGTTTTGCTCAGTCTGCGTGTGATTGCAGTCATTTCCGTAGTGACAGTGACGGTGTCTCTTGTGATGACCAAACCATTGGTATCCATATTTGCCCGTCCGGATAATCCGGTGTATAATCTGGCTGTAACGGGCAATAGAATCTGTACGATAGCGTTATTCTTTGTGGGCTTTAATATTTTTGCCAGCGGGATGTTTACCGCATTGTCAAATGGGGTGGTCTCCGCGGTTCTGGCATTTTCCAGATCCTTTGTCTTTATGATGATTACCATGATTGTGCTGCCGCTTATTCTGGGTGTAAACGGCATCTGGCTGGCAACGCCGACGGCAGAACTGATGGCACTGGTCCTGGCTGTCTGTATGTTCTTTAACTATAAGAAACGATACGGCTATTGAGACAAAAATGTGCGCAGAAATGGGGGATAAATTGCATTACACATTTTATGAATTGACAATGCTGCTTTTTGCCTATTCCTTTCTGGCGTGGCTTGCAGAGACGGTAGTGGCGACCATGAAGGAAAGAAATTTCAGGAATCGTGGGTTCTTATCCGGACCATTCTGTTTCCTGTATGGATTTACCGGTGTATTGCTCACGGTCTTTTTACAGGATTTAAGAAAGGATGCATTCTTCCTCTTTACAGGAAGTATGGCGGTAGCTACAGCGGTTCAGTGGTTTGCAGGGAAAACGCTGGAGAGGATTAACAGGAAAAAGTGGTGGGACTATTCTGGTAAAAGATGGAACTTTGACGGTTATATCTGTCTGCAATATTCGTTGTTCTGGGGACTTTTAGGACTGCTGGCAGTGCGTTATGGCAATGCTATCCTTCTGGGAGGCTATGAGCTTTTGCCGGAGCTTGCAAGGCGGGCAGCAGTCTGGGGGCTTATAGCAGTTGGCGTTATAGATCTTGCAGGTACTTTGCTGGCAGTATATCATATAGAAGAAAAGCTGACGAGGCTGCTTGGTTGGAATCACAGGCTGCAGAGAGGAACCTATCGGCTTACTGCAAAAGTTGCGGGATATGTGGATAAGAGAATCGGCAGGTCTTATCCTTCTATTTGGCAGGATAAGACAGAAGAAAAGAGTGACGATAAATGCAGCTTCGCGCAGGTATTCTGGATGTTTGTGATAGGCGCTTTGGCAGGGGATGTGGTGGAGACCATATTCTGCCGAATTACGGCAGGCGTCTGGATGAGCAGAAGCAGTCTGGTGTGGGGACCGTTCAGTGTTGTATGGGGCCTGGCGATTGCGCTTGCGACCGTGCTTTTGTATAAGGATAGAGAGAAGCAGGACCGGCATATCTTCTGGGTTGGGTTTTTCCTGGGAGGTGCCTATGAGTACATCTGCAGCGTTTTTACAGAAATTATGTTTGGAAAGGTTTTCTGGGATTATAGTGCCATGCCTTTTAATCTGGGCGGACGAATCAATCTGCTCTATTGTTTCTTCTGGGGGATTGCGGCAGTTGTGTGGATCAAAGGGCTGTATCCTAAAGCTGCGCGTCTGATTGAAAGTGTCATGAAGCGCACGGGACAGATTCTGACCGTGATTTTGATGGTGTTCATGGTTCTGGATATTCTGGTTTCCGTGCTGGCTTTGGTTCGTTATGATACGCGTGGGGCCGGTAAAGAACCCGTACATAGATGGGAACAGTCCATGGATGAATATTTTGGTGATGAGAGAATGGAACGGATTTATCCCAATGGAAAACCGAAGGGGGATTTGTGAGTAAAATCAGGAAGGTATCATGACCAAATGTGCCACGCTGGCCAAGGCTCTGCCTCAGCCAGTTCTGTGGTTTTGCTCATAATCCTTAAGGGACTGTATCGCCTGCGGCGCCAGTGGGAACAGTGCGATCATGTTAAAGATGGTCATGAGGCCTACGCCGAAATCTCCGATGTCCCACACGAAGGCATAGGTTGCCAGGCCGCCGATATAAAGCATGACCAGGGCAAGAATCTTATACAGAGTCTGGGACAGCCAGTTGTCTCCAAAAAGATAGGCCACATTGGAGCGGGCGTAGAACAGGATGCCGATAAAGGTCGAGAAGCTGAAAAGCCAGAGGATTGCGGCGATAAAGATGACGCCGAAATTCCCCAAATGATGGTGCATGGCGGTCTGTAATAAGTCCATGCCTTCCAGTCCCTGGGTAAGTCCTGAGGGAGCAAGCAGCATGATCATGGCGGAACAGCTGCAGATAACAATAGTATCAATAAAGACCCCAAGCGCCTGTAAGAGACCTTCTTTGGCAGGGTGGTTGATATCGGCGGCAGCGGCGGCGCAGGGAGCGGAGCCTGAACCGGCTTCGTTGGAGAACAGACCTCTCTTAGCCCCGTTCATGATGACGGCGCCGATACCGCCTGCCACAGCCTGCCGCAGTCCGAAAGCTTCGGAAAAGATCTGTGCGAATACAGAGGGAAGCAGGGCAGCGTTTTTGATGATGATAAAGATGGTCATCAGAAAATAGCAGACTGCCATAAAGGGCACCAGCACGTCCAGTACTTTAACGGTAGCATTTTTGCGCAGCACGATAAAGGCGGAGACTGCCACCAGAATAATAGTGGTGTAGTGCGGGTCAATCCGAAAGGCGTTTGAAAAGGCAGAGGATACGGAATTGCCGATGACCTGACTGATGCCACACCAGCAGATCAGACCTGATATGGCAAATAAAACCGCGATAAGAGAGCGCTTTCTTGCGCTGTTCTTTTTCAGGAAAAGGTGGTGGATATAATAGGCGGGGCCTCCTCGGTAGCCGCCGTAAAGGGGATCCCTTTCCTTATAAAGCTGAGCAAGTGTTCCTTCGATGAATGCGGTGGAAGAGCCCAGGAGGGCAATGAGCCACATCCAGAATAAGGCGCCTGCACCGCCGGCAGAGATGGCGGCGACCACGCCTACCAGATTGCCCATTCCCACACGGGTGGCAGTGGATACAATCAATGCCTGCAGGCCGGAGATGGCATCCTTTTGAGAAACATTTCTCTTTTCTGCGGTGATTTTTATCATTTCGGGAAACAGACGCAGGGGCAGGAATTTTGTCCGCAGAGTAAAGTAGATACCGGAGGGGATCAGAATCAGCACAAGCAAAGAGAGCCCCAGGGAACTTCCGCCGGGCAGGGGGATGGTGATGAAATCGCCCCATAATATATTAAATAGTGCATAAAAAAGATTTTTAAAAAAGCTGCTGGTCGTTTCTAAGATTGTCATAAGCAATATCCTTGTCCTGTTATTTTTGGGTGGCAATGAGAAATCATGTTTACAGGCATTGATTAACAGCCCGAAAATTTTTGACACTCGATATGTTTCAGTATATACTATAAACCAATATCTGTAAAATCATTATCAACACATGATTGAGGTTTTAACAATTTGTGATTATCAGGAGAGTGCTGATAAGGAAAGAGGGGGAGGAGAGATGAAAAAGGTAAACAAAGTTACATTATTATTACGTGCCCTCGTATCGGTGTATGTTCTGTATCTGGCATATGGGCTGATCAAGGACTATGGGACAGCTACGAACCAGATGTTGTCACTTGCGGCTATCGCCATCTTTGTGGTGGGCGGCGGACTGATACTGGCCCATTCCGCTTATAAACTGATTACAAAGGATTATGATGATGGCAGCGAGGATGATACGGTGCTGCCCAATGCAGAAGTTCCGGAAGAAGAACATCCTGAAATGAAAGTGATTGAGTCTGGCCAGTCTGAGGCGGATGACGGGATGCAGACCTCTGGTCAAGAGGAGAGCTAAGGTGGAAGATGGGTGCTGATAAATCTGTATTCTGCTGCAATACTTTGAGTTGTATGTGTACAACTTTGACGAAATGTACATGAATTAAAAAAATAATACTTGACTCCATATATAAGTCTCTATATAATGTATATAGCTTCGCGGGAACGCAGTGTTGGTTTACAAGACAATCTGCATATACGAAATGGCTCGCTGGTTGTAAAATTAGTACAATATTTCCAAAGGTAAAATGCCGAAGGAGATGATTGTATCAAAAAATGATCAATGTGCACATATGGTACAACTTTTCGCGGAGTAAATATAACTTGCCTGAAACAGGCAAAAGCAAATTTTAAGGAGGCAAAGTATGAAAAAGAAAGTTTTAGGTGCATTACTCAGTGCAGCAATGGTTGCTACTCTGCTTGTTGGATGCGGCGGTGAAGCAGCACCAGCAGCAACAGAAGCACCGGCAGCGGAGGCACCGGCAGCAGACGCGGAGGCACCGGCAGCAGACGCGGAGGCTCCGGCAGACGAGGCAGTTGACCAGGCAGCAGCGGCTACAACAGGCGGCAAGAAAGTTGGCGTGGCAATGCCTACCCAGTCTTCCGAGAGATGGATCAACGATGGTGCTAACATGAAGGCTCAGTTAGAGGCACTTGGCTATGAAGTAGATCTTCAGTATGCTGAGGATGATGTACAGATGCAGGTTTCTCAGATTGAGAACATGATCGCATCAGGCGTTAACTGTCTGGTTATCGCATCTATCGACTCTGGTGCACTTGTAAACGTAGAGGCACAGGCTAAGGAAGCTGGTATTCCGATTATTGCATATGACCGTCTGTTGATGGATACAGATGCAGTATCTTACTATGCAACCTTCGATAACAAGGGTGTTGGTACAGCAATCGGTAAGTACATCGAGGAGAAGAAAGACCTTGCTAACACAAGCGAAACTTTCACAATCGAGTTCTTCATGGGCTCTCCTGATGATAACAATGCACATATGTTATACGATGGACTGATGGAAGTTCTTCAGCCGTACTTAGACAATGGTACACTGGTATGTAAGTCTGGCAGAACATCTTTCGATGACACATGTATCTTAAGATGGTCTCAGGAGACAGCACAGCAGAACTGTGAGAACTACCTGACAGGTTTCTATGCAGATGAAGATCTGGATATCTGTGCGACTGCATTTGACGGTTTTGCATATGGCTGTAAGGCAGCATTAGAGGGCGCAGGCTACACAGAGGCTAACTGGCCGCTGATCACAGGACAGGATGCAGAGCTTATGGCTACCAAGAACATCATCTCCGGTAAGCAGACAATGTCTATCTACAAAGACACACGTCTCTTAGCTGAGAAGTGCGTAACCATGGTGCAGGCAGTGCTTGAAGGCGCAGAGCCGGAAATCAACGATACAGAGCAGTACAACAATGGTAAGATTGTAGTTCCTTCTTACCTGTGTACACCTGTAGCTGTTGATAAAGACAACTACGAAGAAATCATCGTAGAAGGCGGCTATTATACAGCAGATCAGTTAGCTGAGTAATTTTAGAAAGTGTGTAAATGGGGTGGCACGAGTATGTTGCCGCCCCGTTTTTTCAGGAAGTATTATTTTTTTACTTTTGCTTTGTCTTTAGAGAAGAATTGTGACTATACATATATGGGGTAGTTACAGGAAATTAAAAGAAAAGGAGTTGGGGGAATGTCAGATTACATCTTGGAAATGAATCACATTGTCAAAGAGTTTTCGGGCGTTAGGGCGCTGGATGATGTCAATCTGAAGGTAAAGCGCGGTGAGATTCATGCTCTGTGCGGAGAAAACGGAGCAGGTAAATCCACACTGATGAATGTTTTGTCAGGCGTATATCCTTTTGGTACATATTCCGGCGATGTCGTATACAAGGGAGAAACTTGTAAGTTTCATAACCTGAAAGACAGTGAAGCTAAGGGCGTCGTTATTATCCATCAGGAACTGGCGCTCAGTCCTCTGCTTTCCATAGCGGAGAACGTATTTATCGGCAATGAGCAGCTGGCAGCCAAAGGCGTGATTGATTGGACAAAGACAAGACAGCGCGCGCAGGAGATGCTTGCCCGGGTGGGACTGGAACATGAGGATGTGAATGTTCCTGTCAATTCGCTTGGTGTCGGCAAGCAGCAGCTGATTGAGATTGCCAAGGCGATGGCGAAGAAGGTTGAACTTCTGATTCTGGATGAGCCGACAGCGGCTTTGAATGATGAAGAGAGTAAGAAACTTCTGGATATTATGTTGGAGTTGAAGAAACAGGGCATTACCTGTATTATCATCTCCCATAAGTTAAATGAGATTGAATATGTATCTGATGCGGTTACAATCATTCGTGATGGTAAGACGATAGAGACGCTGGTTAAGGGTGTGGATGAGTTTACAGAGGATCGTGTTATCAAAGGCATGGTAGGACGTGAGATGACCAACCGTTATCCGGTAAGAGAGGGTGTTACCATAGGTGATACAATCTTTGAAGTCAAGGATTGGAATGTGTATCATCCCGATGACGAGAACCGTCAGGTTTTAAAAGATATTAACATCAGCGTAAAAGCAGGTGAGGTAGTAGGACTTGCGGGTCTGATGGGTGCCGGACGTACAGAGTTTGCCATGAGTGTTTTTGGACACAGTTATGGGCAGAAGATTTCCGGAACCGTTAAGATTAACGGACAGGAAGTGCATATGCATAATGTCAAGGATGCCATTAACAGTAAACTTGCATATGTATCAGAGGACAGAAAAGTATATGGCCTGAACCTGATTGGTGAGATCAAGGAGAACATGACCATTGCCGCACGTCCCAAATTCTTCTCGAAACATGGTGTCATCAATGGTAATGATGAGATTGTGGCAGCGGAAGAGTATAAGAAGAGAATCAACGTCAAGGCAAATTCCATCGAGCAGGTTGTGGGATCTTTGTCAGGAGGAAATCAGCAGAAGGTTGTCCTGGCGAAATGGATGCTGACACAGCCGGATGTGCTGATTCTGGATGAGCCTACACGTGGTATCGATGTAGGCGCTAAGTATGAGATTTACTGTGTTATCAATGATCTTGCCAAGGCAGGTAAGGCCATAATTGTAATCTCTTCTGAAATGCCGGAGATTATTGGTACCTGCGACAGGACTTATGTGCTCAATGAAGGCAGGATTGCAGGAGAATTGAGTAAGTCAGAACTGACACAGGAGCAGATTATGCAATGTATTATGGCTCATAATAGAAAGGATGATGGAAATGAATGATAAGAAAAAAGTAGTTAATCTTGACATGAAACAGTACGGTATGTTTCTTGCCCTTATTGCAATTTACGTTATTTTTGCCGTTATGACGGGTGGTAAGAATTTATCTCCTGCCAACATCAACAATCTGATCATGCAGAACGGCTACGTTGTCATCCTGGCAATCGGTATGTTGCTTTGCGTACTGACCGGTAACGTTGATCTGGGTGTAGGTTCCACAGTAGCTCTGACTGGTGCAGCGGCAGGTATTATTCTTGTGGATTACAAGATGAATATGTGGGTAGCAATTCTTGTGGCTATCTTGATCGGCCTTGCGGTTGGTATGTTTGCCGGATTCTTTATTGCATACCTGGGGATTCCTCCTTTCGTAGTAACGCTGGCGACCATGCTTATGGGACGCGGACTTACCTATACACTGTTAAAAGCACAGACCAAGGGTCCTCTTCCGGATGATTATATTTATATCGGAGCAGGTTTCCTTCCCACAATTAAGGTGAATTTTGCTGGTGGTACATTAGATCTGGTATGTATCATTGTGGCGGTCATTGCGTCGATTGCCTTGATTCTTGCTGAGGTGAAGAGTATTGCCACAAAGAAGAAGTATAATTTTGCAACCAATCCGAGGTGGCAGGTGATATTGAAGCTGGCAGTTATGCTTCTGATCATCTGGTTCTTCTTCTACAAGCTAGCTCGCTATAATGGGCTGCCGTTTGTGTTGGTTATCATGGTGCTGTTAATTGCATTATATGCATTTATCACAAGTAAGACAGTGGCAGGTCGTCAGATTTATGCACTGGGCGGTAACAGAAAAGCAGCTAATCTGTCCGGTATTGATACCAATAAAGTATTCTTCTGGGTATATACCAACATGGGTATTCTCAGTGCGGTAGCAGGTGTTGTCCTCACAGCACGTAATGCAGCGTCCACACCCAAGGCTGGTGACGGATTTGAGATGGATGCAATCGCTTCCTGTTATATCGGCGGAGCTGCCGTAGCAGGTGGTGCCGGTACCATCCTCGGTGCTGTTGTCGGTGCTTTCATTATGGGTATCCTGAACAATGGTATGTCCTTATACGGATGGTCCACCGATATTCAGAAGATCGTCAAAGGTGCGGTGCTTCTGGGTGCCGTTACAGTAGACGTTCTGTCTAAGAGAAAGAAAGGTTAAGAGATACCTTTCTCAACAGAGTAGGAAAACAAGGGCTGTCCCATAACCGGACAGCTCTTGATGTTTATATGGGAAATGGTGCGTTTGGCAATTGCGAAAGACGCTATCTTTATAAATGGGGAGGGAAAGACGACAAGATGGATAAGGCTTCACCCAAATACCTGGAATTGGTCAGGTGGATTAATACACAGATTCAGGAGAAGAAACTCACAGCAGGACAGAAGATGTATTCTGAGAATGAATTGAAGGAAATGTTCGGTGTAAGCCGTCAGACGGTCAGACATGCTATCAGTGTGCTGGAAGGTGAGGGTATGATTCGGAGGGTGCGGGGCAGCGGTACTTACATCAATGATAACCGCTTTGTAAATTTGTCAAAACGGATGAGGGTGGCTGTCGTTACCACCTATGTGGATGGATATATTTTCCCGAGAACCATTCAGGGTATTGAAAATGTATTGCTGGAAGAAGGGTATTCCGTGCAGATTGCTTTTACGAACAACCAGGTTGGAAAGGAAAAGACGATTCTGGAAGATATCCTGAACCGGGATGAAGTGGCGGGTATCATTGTAGAGACAACAAAGAGCGGTATTCCCAATCCGAATATGAAGCTTTACCGGGAGATTCTTAAGAGGGGGATTCAGGTAATCTTTATCAACAGTTATTATCAGGGCATTGATATTCCGCACGTTTCTATCAACGATAAGATGGCGGGCTATAGGATGACGAAGTATCTGATTGATATGGGGCACACTAAGATTGGCGGGATCTTTAAGCTGGATGACGGACAGGGACAGTTTCGCTATGCCGGATATATGGAGGCCATGTTGGAAGCCGGATTGGAGATTGATGATACCAGGATTCTCTGGATTGATACGGTGGATATAAGACGTATGGACAGGCTGACAGACCGGGTAATGGAACGTTATCGGGACTGTACAGGGCTATTTTGTTATAATGATGAGGTCGCCTTTGGCTTGTTGGAAGTATTTAAAAAGGCAGGCATCAGCGTACCACGGGATATCTCCATCACCAGCGTGGATGATTCGGAACTGGCGGTACTCGGTGAAGTGGGAATCACATCAGCCCCGCATCCCATGGAAAAACTTGGCAAAAAAGCGGCAGAGAATCTGCTGCAGATGATCAAGGCTCCTTTTGCCGATGCGAATTTTGAGTTTGATGTGGACATCGTGAAGAGGGATTCCGTGCGCAGACTGGATACTGCCACCTAATGATAGGATATTTTCGCAACGGATGTGGTGTGCTTCCTGTATTCGTTGGGACTCATTTGATAACGTTCTTTAAATTTACGGCAAAAATAGCCGGCACTTGTAAAACCTGTTTCTGCCGCAATGGCAGAGACAGGTTTTGTCGTGTTATAGAGAAGTTCGGCTGCCTGCATCAGACGGTACTGTATCAGATATGCCACAGGTGGGATCTGGATACCGGATTGAAACAGATGCAGGGCACTGCTTTTGCTGATGGAAGCTGATCTAGCAATTTCTTCTAAAGTAATCTCTTCCTGGTAATGATCATGAATATACTGCATCATAACCTGCAGCCTCGCCTGCTTGCTGTCCATGCGCCGGACTGCTGATGTGTTGGACGTAAGATCCAAATGATTGTATAGTATGTCCCATAATTGCAGAAGAAGTTGCAGCGTCTGTAATTCCCGCTTTTCGGGTAATTCCTGGACAGCATAGATTTCCTTCAGGAGTGTAAGAATCTGCTTCTGCCATGCAATCTGCGGGTCAAAGACCTGAAAGGCAGGGCCGGAATGAAGTACAGGCAGTATATATTTTTCGTAGAGCAGACTGTCTTTGGGAGACAATAAGGCTGGGGAAAAAACGATATTAGGAATCAGGGTGCTGGCGTTTGCTTCAAAACGATGAAGAAAACCACTGTTAATGAACATACCATATCCTTCGGATAATTCTATTCGATTTGACCCCACAAGACATAGTTGGCGGCCTTTGGAGACAGACAGAAATTCCAGTTCATGATGCCAGTGCCAGTCAATGCAGTGAAAGTCGGCTTCCCAGACATCTTCAAGATAATATGCCAGGGGGAAACTGGCGCTTCCGTGCTGGGTGGTTTCTCTGAGCGTATCATCTGTCGTAATGATGGGCTTCATGGGATTGGCCTCCTTGGGATTTAAATTTTACGATATTGTATCATAATTATAGGATAATATGCAATGATTTATATAAAAAATGAGATATAATCCCATCATATGGATAAGATGTCAATGAGGAGGAAAGGAAAATGAAGAACCAATACAGGAGAACCATTACAGCCTGCTTTGTGGGTTATATTGTGCAGGCTGTGGTGAATAATTTCGTGCCGCTGTTGTTTTTGACTTTTCAGAGAACTTATGCGATTCCGCTGTCACAGATTACACTGCTTGTAACTTTTAATTTTGGGGTACAGCTTTTGGTGGATCTTTTGTCGGTGGGATTCGTAGACAAGATAGGTTATCGGGCTTCTATGGTCATTGCCCATATACTTTCTGCGGCAGGGTTGGTTCTTCTGACCATTCTGCCGGAAGTATTGTCCTCGCCGTTTGCAGGAATCCTGGTGGCGGTGATGGTTTATGCGATTGGCGGCGGCCTTCTGGAAGTACTTGTAAGTCCGGTAGTGGAAGCCTGTCCGTCGGATAACAAAGAAAAGGCCATGAGTATGCTGCATTCCTTTTACTGCTGGGGACATGTGGGTGTGGTACTGTTGTCCACTCTGTTTTTCAGTGTGTTTGGTATTGATCACTGGAAGATATTGGCGGTAGTGTGGTCAGTGATTCCGCTTTATAATGCGTTCGTGTTTGTTAAGGTTCCTATGGCAGATTTGATGGAAGAGGGAGAGGAAGGCCTGCGGTTAAAGGAGCTGTTTAGAATCAAGATTTTCTGGATTCTTCTGCTCATGATGATCTGTGCGGGTGCAAGCGAACAGGCAGTGAGTCAGTGGGCGTCCACTTTTGCAGAAAAGGGACTGGGCATTTCCAAGACGGCAGGAGACCTGGCGGGGCCCATGGCCTTTGCCATTCTGATGGGAACATCCAGAGCTTTCTATGGGAAATATGGAGACCGTATCCAGCTGGATAAGTTTATGGTTTACAGCTGCTGTCTGTGCATCTTATCTTATCTGGGGATTGCATTGCTGCCGATTCCCCAGTTTAGTCTGGCAGCCTGTGCAATCTGTGGGCTTTCTGTGGGTATTATGTGGCCGGGATCTTTTAGTAAGGCCTCAGCCGCCTTGCCAAGAGGCGGGACAGCCATGTTTGCGCTCTTAGCCCTGGGCGGGGATGTGGGATGTTCCGGGGGTCCTACGGTGGTTGGTTTTGTTTCCAGTATGTTTGACGATGATTTGAAGCGGGGAATTCTGGCGGGGATTATCTTCCCGGTGCTTTTGCTGACGGGGATTATTCTTTGCAGGAAAATGAAAACGGAGTAAGCAGAAAACGAAAGTATGGAAAAGGAGAGAAAGAGATGGAATTTTTGAAGAGTGATTTACAGTGGACGAGGAAGCCCAGGCAGGTAGAGATGGGTGAAGACAGGGTTGTGATTATCACAGAAAAAGGAACGGATTTATGGGCGCGTACGTATTATGGATTCCAAAATGATAATGCGCCGGTATTACAGACAAAGACGAGTGAAAAGTTCTTTTCCTTTATAGTAAAGACAGAATTTGAAAGCTCCTGCCGATTTGACCAATGCGGTGTGTCGATGTATCTGGACAGTGATAACTGGTTTAAGGCGTCTATTGAGTATGAAGATGATAAAATACAAAGGCTTGGAAGTGTGGTTACGAATCATGGATATTCTGATTGGGCGACCACCGATATTTCTTCGGAGATTAAGAGCATGTGGTATCGTTTTTCGAGAAGGAACAGTGACTTTTGTATTGAGTGCAGTCAAGATGGTATCCACTATATGCAGATGAGGATTTTTCATATGTGGGAAGGTGCGGAAGAAATTACGTATGGAATCTATGCCTGCAGCCCCACAGATGGATCCTATCGGGCTGTATTTTCTAAAATGGAGATTACAGAATGCCAGTGGATGTCTGATGCTGACTGGCGGGCAGATGAATAGGGAAGCTAATGCAGGATATTGGCAAGGGGCTTTTTCAAAGCATTGCGCAGTCCCAACGCCAGCGCGATCTTTAGTAAGTCAGGGATGATAAAGGGAATGACACACCAGCCAAGTACTGTTAGAAGGCCGATGTCTCCTGTGGTTTTCATATAGAGGACCATGAACCACAGGGTGCCGGCGGCATAACAGGCAAGAAGCCCCAGAATCATGGACAAGGCCTGTACCCAGAGTTTCTTACCCAAAGTACTCTCTGCTGCCCACATAATAAGTGCCGAGAGTAGGAAGCCGATGATATAGCCTCCGGTGGTATTCATCAGGACGCCGATACCGCCGCCAAATCCGGAAAATACAGGAACACCGATAGCGCCAAGTAATATATAGACAATGATGGCCAGCGTGCCGCGTTTGCCGCCCAGTATCGATACCGCAAAGAATACGGCGAAGGTCTGCATGGTAAACGGCACAGCGGCGGGAATGGTAATCCAGGAACTGATGGCGATCAGCACCGTAAAAATGGCGATGTATGCCATGTCATAGGTTTTGGTCCGGCGTATTTCCCCGCCTTTAGGCTGTCTTGTATGTTCTGATAAATTTGTGTTCATAATAGGCTCCTTTGTCTGCCTTCTGTTATGGTAAGCTGCCAGCAGAAGGCAGACTTTTGTGTTATGGGAAGTAGTTACCCTGGCAACTCCATTTCATCCTTCATTCTTATAAATCCGTATTTTTCATATAACGGCCTACCCATAGCGGTTGCTTCTAAGGAAATTGCTGTAATTCCCTTACTTTTAATATCATGAACCAGCATATCTAATGTTTTACCAGCAATCCCCCTTCTTCTGTACGCAGGCTTGGTGTACATATTCATGATATAAGCTTTATTTCCGCTTGGATTATGATAGGTTGGCATTACTTGAAAGAAACTGACGCCGCCGGCCCCGATAAAACGCTCACCGTCAAAAACCAAATAGGCAATATGGGAGCCATCACAAAGAGCCTTTTGGTAATAGTTGAAGGTTTCTCTTTGTACTTCGCTCATATCAATCGCATCAGATAGTTGATTAGCCGCCCTTAATACCTCGATTCTTGTTTCGGTTAATATATTGATATCCGCAAGCGTTGCTCGTTTGTATATGAAAGCCATGTTGTTGTTCCTCCTGCAAATGATTGCCGCTGTCAGGTGATACTTTCTGACTGAGGATATGGTAGCATTTCTGGCTGACATTATCAACCTGAATTTAGAAAGAGAGTGGTGGGTGCGGAATGTTTATGCATGATTAATCCCGCATTTCGAGAGAAAGTTTTCGGGAAAGAAGCAAGGAATGTATTGCGGGTTAAGGTGTTGGTGTGTACAATAGAACGGAGAATGAAAGTATAGTTGGAACAGATATGATTGGGATGGTAAAGGATACCAGTGAACAGATATCATGGAAAATGTATTCGCTTCTTTTGAAAAAGAAACAGCAGATTGGTTCATAAAGACGCTGGGGAAACCTACGCCGGTACAGGAAGAAAGCTGGCCTGTTATTGCGACAGGTCATCATGCGCTGATCAGTGCACCTACCGGAACGGGTAAAACGCTCTCAGCCTTTTTTGTATTCTTAGACCAGATGAAACGGCAGGCAGATGCGGGAACCTTACAGCAGGCGTTACAGTTGATCTATGTCTCGCCGCTTAAGTCGTTGGCGGCAGATATCCGGGAGAATTTAAACCGCCCCCTGGAAGGAATCGGGGCGAAAGAAGTCATATCCGTGGGAATCCGCACAGGGGATACCTCCCAGCGGGACAGGCAGAGAATGGTTAAGAAGCCGCCTCATATTTTGATCATCACGCCGGAGTCGTTGTATCTGATGCTCACCAGTAAGACGGGACAGAATGTGCTGGCTTCAGCCAGGGCGGTGATTCTTGATGAACTGCATGCCCTGATTGATACCAAAAGAGGCGCCCACCTGATGCTGTCTCTGGCAAGGCTTGACCATTTGTGCGGCAGGAAGTTACAGCGTATCGGTCTGTCTGCCACGATAGAACCCTTGGAAACCGCGGCCCGGTATCTTGCACCGGAAGAGGTGAAGATTGTGGCACCGGTTATGGAGAAGCAGGTCCGGTTAGAGATATTGAGTCCATATCCGGACGCATCCAAGGGTCCCAGAAAGGATCCTGTGTGGGAGGAACTGGGGAAATTGGTATACCAGTATTGTCAGGGAAGCCGCAGTGTGATCGCCTTCGTGGAAGGAAGAAGGTACGCCGAGAAGCTTGCATATTATGTAAACTTATTGGGCGGAGATGGATTTGCCAGGGTACACCATGGGAGCCTTTCCAAGGAGCAGAGAATGGAGGCAGAACTGAATCTGCGGGATGGCAGACTCAGACTTTTGTGTGCCACATCATCCATGGAGCTGGGGATTGATGTGGGAGAGATTGACCAGGTATTGCAGGTAGGATGTCCGCGTACGATTTCAGGAACCATGCAGAGGCTGGGACGGGCGGGACATAATCCGGGACGTGTCAGCGTGATGTATTTGTTTCCAAGAACGGCGGCAGAATGTGTGACCTGCGGTATGACGGCACAGCTTGCCAGAGAAGGGGGCGTGGAACATGTGAAACCGCCTGTGGCGTGTCTGGATGTGCTGGCCCAGCATCTGGTATCCATGGCGGCTTTCCGTAGTTACGAGGTTGACGAGGTGATGGAGATTGTGCCTCGGGCTTGGCCGTTCCGGCATATTGGCAGGGAAGATGTGAAGGCGGTTCTTGGCATGCTGGCAGGAGACTATGAGCATGATAAGGATATTCCGGCCCGGCCCAGAATCTTGTATGACCGGATTCATGAGCGGGTGGAGGGAGACGGTTACAGCAGAATGTTAGCCATATCAGCAGGCGGTACGATTCCGGACAAAGGGCTGTATACGGTCAAAAACGAGGAAGGGATTAAACTGGGGGAGGTAGATGAAGAATTTGTCTATGAGTCCCAGAAAGGGGACCGGTTTATCTTAGGCTCCTTTGCCTGGAAGATTGTGCATATCAACAAAGATACTGTGACGGTAACCCAGGCGCAGATGGAAGGCGCCAGGCTTCCCTTCTGGCATGGAGAAATCAAAGGACGGGATAAACGGACAGGGGAAGCGTTTGGACGCATCTATCGTTCCCTGCAGCATGCCTATGAAGACGGAAGTCTGCTGGGTTCTTTGAAGGAACTGGGTCTGGATGAGACTGCGGCAGGGCTGGCGGCTGGATATCTGGAAAGGCAGATCAAGGCGGCGGGAAGTCTGCCGGATCATAAGACTATAATCGTGGAACACTTTAAAGATACCGTGGGCAACAGCCAGCTGATGGTCCACTCGGTATTCGGCAGGCGTATCAATGCACCTTTGTCCCTTCTGGCGGCACAGACGGCCAGGGAACGAATGCAGATGGAGATTGGCAGTGTGGATGAAGAGGATGGCTTCCTGCTGTATGCTTATGGAAATCATAATCTGCCGGAAGGATTGCTGCAGCAGATAGACGTGGAGGCATCTCTTCGCAAGCTGGAGATTCTTCTGCCCGCCACACCTCTGTTCAATATGGCGTTTCGATACAACAGCGGCCGTGCCCTGATGATGGGTGTCAGAAAAAATGGCCGGCAGCCCCTGTGGATGCAGAGGCTTAGAAGTGCAGAGATGTTGGAACAAGTGGTCGGGGAAAGCGAGCATCCGCTGATCAAGGAGACCAGGCGGGAATGTATGCAGCAGCTGTGGGATGCCGGAGGCGTACAGGAACTGCTCAGTGACATCCAAAGCGGGGCAGTGGAGGTAAGGGAAATTTATACAGAGATACCTTCGCCCATGTCCCTTCCCCTGCAATGGAGTCAGGAAGCGGCAGTTATGTACGATTATGCCCCCACACCCCGGGGCATTCACGGGGCGGTGGAGGAGGCATTACAGAAAGAAAAGAATCTGATGCAGCCCGGAAGCCGTGAACTTTCGGAAGTGCAGGAGCGCCGACAGCTGCCCAAGGATGAAAAGCAGCTGCATGCCCTGCTGATGGCAGAGGGAGATCTGGCGGCAGGGGAACTGGACGTACCGGTAGAATGGCTGGATTGCCTGGCAAAGGACGGCAGGGTTTTATATTTGGAACAGGGGTTATGGATAGCCGCAGAACAGGAAGAGGAGTATACACAGGCGCTCAGTGTGTCCGGGCAGATAGATATGCCGCCCACAATGACAGATCCTGGGGGCACTGACGAACAAGAAGAGGCGGGGATTGTAGAAGAACAACTCCATATCGTAAGACGCATGCTCCGCTACAGGGGGAGTGCAGACGTTTGCCAGACGGCCCGGCGTTATGGCTGGTCCACCGAGACAGCCCGGAAAGTGCTGGAAGAACTCTGCCGGCAGAAGGCGGCAGTGAAGCAGGATGGCAGATATTATCACGGGAAGCTGTACAGCCGGGCCAGAGTGCGGACGATCAAGAACAGGCGGGAAGAAATTCAGACCTGTCCCGGGGAGAACTATGCAGCGCTGATGCTGTCACGAACGGAGTCCGGTGCGCCTGCCCGGGAGTGCCTGCAGAATGCGCTTCGTCAGTATGCGGGCATGACGTTCCCGGCAGCGTGTTGGGAGAAGATTCTGCTGCCGGGACGGGTGCGGAATTACAAAGCTTCCATGTTGGATGCCTTTTTGGCCGAAGGAGAATTGTTCTGGCATATGGAAGAGAAGGGCGGACTGCGGTTTGACTATCAGGAAAGGATTGATTGGGAAGCGGATCTGAGCAGTCAGATGGATGGCCTGACGCAGAAAGAGAGACTGCTGTACGAAACTATCCTGAAACGGGGCGCTTGTTTCATGCAGGCGCTAAACGGGGTGCTGGCGCCGGAGTCACCCTATGATACCCTGCTGTCTCTGCTGGAGAAGGGCTTGCTCTATGCGGACAGTTATCTTCCGGTGCGGCAGTGGCTTGACCGGGAAAAGACTAAAAAGGCGGCGGCAAGACAGAGGGTTAATGTGAGGGTCAAAGCACTGCAGACAGGCAGATGGGATGTTGTAAGACCTGTGAGAAAACAGACCATTGAAGAGCAGATAGAATCCTGTTTCCGGTTCAGCCCTGTGATCAGCAGGGAAACAGCAGCTGCCTGTGGCCTCTCCTGGCAGGAAGCTTTGTCGGTGCTTCGTATTTGGGAGTATACCGGGCAGGCAAGGCGGGGTTACTTTGTGAAAGAACTCTCAGGCGCCCAGTTTATTTTGGGGAAAGAGTATGACAGTGTGGTGCGCAGACTGCATGACCCGGAGAGAAGACTTATGTGGATCAATGCCACAGACCCGGCGCAGTGCTGGGGCAAAATCCTGCCGCACAAAGAGGGCAGGAACTTTATCAATGTGCCGGGGACGGTCGTTGCCTGTTGTGGCGGGCTCCCGGTTGCAGTCATGGAAAGACAGGGAAAGGTTTTACGGATATGGGAGGAAGCGTTGCAGGAGGAATGCCTTACGCTGTTTGTGGAGCAGTATAAGCGGGGCAGTCTTTATGCCGGGGTGAAGAGGATCGTGGTGAAAGAATATCCTGCTGAGGCCGGAGAAGCGCTGCGGCAGGCCGGGTTTCGCAGGGAGATGCAGGACTATGTGCTGTATCCTTGAAGCAAAAGTATTTCTAAAGAGTATATGCTGTGAATGGTTCGTGGAATGATTCCTATAGACAGATGGAGGAGAGGAAGATGGCAATCGATAAAGTAAAGGCATACTTTAAACAGTATGGTATGGAGGAGCGGATTCAGGAATTTGATGTATCCAGTGCAACCGTAGAACTGGCTGCCGCAGCTTTGCAGTGTGAGCCCCAAAGGATCGCGAAGACGCTGTCCTTTCTGGTGGCAGACCATGCGGTGCTGATTGTGGCAGCAGGGGATGCCAAGGTGGACAATCATAAGTTCAAGGAACAGTTTTCCACAAAGGCTAAGATGCTCTTGGCTGATCAGGTGGAAGAAATGGTCGGACATGCGGTGGGCGGTGTATGCCCCTTTGCGGTCAAGGATGGGGTGGAAGTGTATCTTGACGTGTCGTTACAGCGTTTTGAGACTGTTTTTCCGGCCTGTGGGAGCGCCAACAGTGCCATAGAAATTACCATCCCGGAACTGGAAACGTATTCCGGGCATGCAGGTTATGTGGATGTGTGCAAGGGATATCTTTAAGAGCAGCAGGGAAGCATAGGAAGAGTGCAATTGATAAGAGAAAGGAAAGCATATGGAAAGAGTCATAGAGAATTTTTTGCAGTATGTGAAAATAGACACCCAGTCATCGGAGGAGAGTACCAGTACGCCGTCCACCGCTAAGCAGCATCAGCTGGCCAGACTGTTAGAGAGGCAGTTACAGGAGATGGGAGCGGAAGATATCACTTATGATAAGGAGCACTGTTATCTTTATGCGTCCATTCCGTCCACGCCGGGATGCGAACAGGCGCCTGTCATTGGATTTATTGCCCATATGGACACAGCTCCTGCGGTGACGGGAGAAGGGGTGAAATCACGCATTGTGGAAGATTACGATGGGAAGGATATTGTGCTGCATCAGGAGAAGCAGATAGTCATGAAAGTGAAGGATTTTCCGGAGCTGCCATCCTATCAGGGCAAAAGACTGATCGTGACGGATGGCACCACTCTTTTGGGGGCGGATGATAAAGCCGGTGTGGCGGAAATCATGGCCATGGCAGAATATCTGCTGCAGCATAAAGAAATTGCCCATGGACGGATACGGATAGGATTTACACCGGACGAAGAGGTCGGCGCCGGTGCGGATCATTTTGATGTGACGCTTTTTGGGGCGGACTATGCGTATACGGTGGATGGCGGCAGACTGGGAGAACTGGAATATGAGAATTTCAATGCGGCGGGAGCGAAAGTCATTGTGCATGGACGAAGCGTTCATCCGGGGGAAGCCAAGGACAAGATGCGCAACGCCATCCTGCTGGCGCAGGAATTTCAGGCAATGCTCCCTGTCTCAGAGAATCCCATGTATACCTGTGGATACGAAGGGTTTTATCATCTGGATCAGCTGCATGGCACGGTGGAAGAAGCGATAGCGGAATACATTATCAGGGACCATGACAGAGAGAAGTTCGAGAAGAAGAAGGAAAGTTTTTGGCAGATTGGAGATTTCCTGAACCGGAAATATGGAGAAGGGACTTTTACGATCGAGATGAAGGATTCCTATTATAACATGAAAGAAATGATAGAGGAACACATGCATCTGGTGGAGAATGCCAGGGCTGCGATGGAAGAACTGGAGATACATCCGGTGGTGGTGCCGATCCGCGGTGGAACAGACGGGGCCAGACTGTCCTTTATGGGACTGCCTTGTCCGAATCTGTGTACCGGCGGGCAGAATTTCCATGGGTGTTTTGAGTATGCCTGCGCGGATGAGATGGAAATGATCGTAAGACTTCTGGTCAGGATTGCAGAGAAATACGGGAGTGCCTCTAAGGACTTGACAAAGTAAAGAGGCTATGGCATACTTACATGCAAACCCGTTAAGGGAGTGGATTTTTCAAGAGCAATCTTTTTTCGCCACACAATTGCGATAAGCACTTGTGTGGTTTTTTGTGTAACAGAAAGGGCCATTAACGGGATAGGAATAAAGGAGTGGAGGACAGGAAATGGAACAGACATTTATGAAAGAGCAGAAGATCTTGCCATTGGTACTATCCATGTCTATGCCGATGGTGATCTCCATGGCGGTGAATTCGCTTTATAATATTGTGGACAGTTATTTTGTGGCCAGGCTGAGTGAGGAAGCCATGACTGCGCTGGCAATGGTGTATCCGGTGCAGAATCTGGTCAATGCCATAGCCATTGGGTTTGCCATTGGCATTAATGCCACAGTGGCCTTTTATCTTGGAGCAAAGGATCAGGGCCGGGCCGATCAGGCCGCCGCGCTGGGGATGCTTCTCAGCCTGCTTCACGGCGTATTTCTGACGGTGGTATGTATTGCAATCATGCCGGGATTCTTAAGAATGTTTTCCGGGGATCAGGCGGTGATTGAAATGGCGCTGGATTATTCCCAAAAGGTCTTTTTGTTTGCAACGGTGATTACGTCAGGGTTGGTATTTGAGAAGGTCTTTCAGGCCGTAGGACGGATGAAAGTGTCGATGTTATGTATGATGTGTGGATTTGTGACCAATATTATACTGGATCCGCTGATGATTTTTGGAATAGGAATCTTTCCTAGGATGGGGATTGCAGGCGCGGCTTACGCGACGGGAATTGGTCAGATTGTTACGTTGATTGCCTATCTGGTTTTTTACAGGATATCTCCGATTCCTGTGAAAATGAAGAAACAGCACCTGAAGATGCAGAAAGAAGTGACAGGGAAATTGTATGCAATTGGCGTATCTGCCACACTGAATCTGGCACTTCCCTCTCTTCTGATTTCAGTATTGAACGGGATTCTGGCAGGATTTTCAGAGAAATATGTGCTTGTGCTGGGCGCTTATTATAAGCTGCAGACATTTATCTATCTGACGGCCAATGGCATTATTCAGGGAATCAGACCCTTGATGGGATATAACTATGGGGCAGGAGAAAGAGAACGTGTCAGAAAGATTTTCCAGACAACACTGGCGCTTACCATGGGTGTGATGGCGGTGGGAACAATTCTGTCCTGGCTGATACCTGAAAAATTGATGGGATTGTTCACATCACAGCAGGAAACATTGCAAAGTGGTGTGGCGGCCTTGCATATCATCAGTCTCGGATTCATGGTATCAGCGGTTTCGGTTACCTGCTCCGGGGCGCTGGAAGGATTGGGAAAAGGCCTGCCGTCTCTGTATATATCGCTTTTACGGTATGTAGTGATTATCATACCAGCAGCGTTTTGTTTTAGCAGATTCCTGGGGGCAGAGGGAACCTGGTATGCATTTTGTTTTACTGAGTTTGCAGCTGCGGGATTTGCATACATAATCTATAGAAGGTGTGAAAGGGTATGAAAACGAGATAAGGATATTCAGCCCTGAAAGAATGGATGAACTGTTTGCGGCGCTGACCTCCATTCTTGCCAAGGTGGGCATTGAAGGGGTGGATTTCAATCTGGCTGCGGCAGGGACTCTGCTTATGGCGTTTAAGCATGGCCCTGCCGGTAACGATCAGGAACGAGTGGGGATGAGTTGATTCATGTGCAGGATTTCTGTGACGGTATCCATTCCATCCTGCAGTTTGGCAATATCTTTCTTGGTGTTCTGCGCGAAGAAACGGAAAGAAATATCAAGGTTCTCCAATTTTTCGTTTGTTTTGTGTAATTTAATATCCAAATACCTGAAATTGTCGTCTGCGCGGTCAAGGCGTTCGTCCATATGTTCAAGTCTTGTGTCAATGCGATCTAAACGCTCATAAATGGGTGCAAGTTCTGTCTTGAATTTCTCATCGAGCATTTTGTCCAGTTTTTCATCAAGTTTCTCATCCAGTTTCTGGCCGAGCTTCTCATCGAGCATTTTATCCAGTTTCTCGTCGAGTTTCTTATCCAGTTTTTCTTCTAGTTTTTCTTCCAGCTTTTCTTCGAGTTTTTGTTCCAGTATTCGTTCCAACAGGTCAGCGATTGCCTGCAGGTCCCTTTGTGTGAGTGCCAAGAGTAATTCCTCCTTTTCCCATGAAATCGTTGCGGGTTTCTGGATTTTTCGTTGGTTGTTCATATTTTCTCCCTTCTTGTGTCCGCGGGGAATCTGCTTCTGTGTGAAGGTCTGTGATCCCTGCTTTTAAAATGATGTGATTGTAAGCAAGGATTCTAAAACAGATAAAATATCATGGAATGATATTTCATAGAAAAAAGAATAGACGAAATTCCGTTAGAATATCAATGCTGTAATCAAATGATATCAGAGTAGCGACAAAAAGTCAAGTGATTTTACAAAAAAACAGTAATCCTAAAAACACAGGACTACTGTTTTTGATAAAGTATTTGTTGGAAAAGAAAACTAGTCCAGGGCAGAAAATACCACGTTCCTAATGCGTCTGGTGTAAGCGGTGGTACCAGTATCGACTTTTTGCAGCATGAGCAGAAGGAACATGTCATCTGCAGGATCTATTGCCATGTAGGTGCCCATCCATCCGTCCCAGCCAAATTCACCAGGGCGGCTTAGGGAGATAGCAGCGCCGGGATCTTTCATATTGCGCATCAGATTGGCATAGGTGCAGCCGGAAAGACTTTCCCATTGCCAGACATAAGGATTCAGAGCAGGAGCTAAATGTGCATGTGCCATAAAGTCAACTGTCTGCGGGGAGAGAAGTGAAACATTTTCATAACTTCCCCTGCGCAGAAGCATCTGTGCAAAACGGGCATAATCGTCGATGGTGGAGGCCAGACCTGCGCCGCCGGATTCAAAGGCAGGAGGCGTCTTCATGTCGTTGCTGATGCCAAGATGGGGAAAGTGAAATTCTTCCAGTCTTTTTCCGGCGCTCTGATAAGCCTTGGAGAATCGGGACTGCTTTTCCGGCGGGACATAGAAAGCAGTATCGTTCATATGAAGGGGCTCAAAGATGCGCTTTCTTAAAAAGTCGCCAAAACGCATGCCGGAAACCATCTCAACGACAGCGCCAAGCACATCAGCGGACATGCCGTAATGCCATTTTTCACCGGGCTGAAAGGCCAGGGGAATCTTGCCAAGGCGGTTCATGATCTCGCAGGTGGTCAGTGCCTGGGGAGAAGAGAGATTTGTGATTACTTCGTCCATGAGCAGATCGGTGCGGATTTCCGTGGGGCATCCTTCCCCCGGATAAGTCAGTCCGGATGTCATATTCAGAAGATCCTGTAGGATGACGGGACGTTTGACAGGGGTGAGCATCCCGTCTGTCATCACTTCCTGATTCTGAAATCCCGGCAGATAATCAGCAACCGGATCATACAGATCGATCCGCCCTTCCTCCAGGAGAAGCATGACTGCCGCAGCAGTGATGGGTTTGGTCATGGAATACAGACGGAAAATAGTATCCCTGGTAATGGGAAGCTGTGTGGCAAGATCGCGCATGCCGGCTTCGTAATAGCATTGTTCCTGTCCGCCCTGCCAGACCAGGCAGTTAGCGCCGGAGACAAAGCCAGTCTCTGTCATTTCCTGCAGAATTTCCTGCAGGCGAAATAGTTTCTTTTGGTTCATGTTACATCCTCCGTGTCATAGCATCCCATTTCTTTTCCATGTCAGCCACCAGTTTAAACTGTGTGCGTGCCCGATCCAGGTTCTGGTTCTCTCTATGTATTTTAAAATATACATCACCATCCAGGTAGTCGGCCAGGAAACGTATGCCGCACTCGTAAGTCATCAGCTTGGCGCCCATGGGAAGCAGTTCAATCTCACGATCTGTGAGACTGCCCTGACAGCCCTCCAGAAAGCCTTTTGTGAAAGTCTCGTAAAGGGTGAGATCCAGTTCGATTTTGCTTAAGTCCTGCTCATCCTCTGCGCCGGTACTTGCACCTGTGCGTATGGAATCGCCGAAGTCATAGTGGCTAAGGCCAGGCATTACGGTATCCAGGTCAATGATGCAGAGGGCTTTCCTTGTGGAACGGTCAAAGAGGATATTGTTCAATTTGGTGTCGTTGTGGGTTACCCGAAGGGGCAGTTCTCCTTTGGCTAACAGATCCGTAAGCACATGGGTGTCGGCTTCCCTGGACAGGGCAAAATCGATTTCCTCTTGGACAAGGTGCGCACGCCCCAGGGCATCTCGCTCCACGGCCTTCTGAAAATCACGAAAGCGGGAGGGGGTGTTGTGAAAATTGGGGATGGTCTCGTGCAGGGTATCAGCCGGAAAATCAGCTAACATCTGCTGGAAAGAACCAAAGGCCACGGCGCTGTCATAAAATTCCCGGGTGCTTTCCACCTGTTCAAGACATATGGTGTCCTCGATGAACAGGAACATACGCCAGTAGTTTTGGCTGCTGTCCACATAATAAACACTGTCCTTTGCAGTTCGGATTACATTCAGAGTTTCGCGGTCAGGATCTCCGCCGCGGCGGATGATTACCTTGCGCAGATAGTCGGTCACATGAGAGACGTTTTCCATCAGTGCCGGGGGATTTTTGAAAATGGCATGATTCATTCGCTGTAAGATATATTTTCTGGTTCCGGTTGGTGTATCATAGGTAAGCAGGAAAGTGTCGTTGATATGGCCGTTTCCATGAGGCTGTTTGTCTGTCAGAGTACCTGGCAGGGCATAGGCGCTTATGACTTCGTCGATTTTCTCGCAGGTGGGGTGTATGGTCATCTGAGTTCCTCCTTATATGGGTGCGGTGATTTAGCGTGCCGTTTAACTTAAATATAGCATAAAAGCATCTGCGGGACAATCGGAAAGTGGCGTGAGAGAGCACCTGACAGGCACAAAAAACCGCTCCCTCTAACTGACAGTCAGTTAGAAAGAGCGGCCCTTTATCATGCCGGTTTAGATACTGAGATCGAAATGCCCGCCAGGCATCGGAAGGCTGGTCTGTTCTTTGATTTCGTCCCAATTGACATCGGTAATCTTCTTGAGAAGTTCCTCGGCGCTGTCGGCGTAGACCGTAGTACGTTTGCTGTGGTCGTAATTGTACTTATCCTTATCCTTATCCTGTCCTTTGTCAGCAGCTTCTTTCTTATCCTCGCGGATTTTTTCAACAAACTCTTTCTGACGTTCACCGGCCTTTTCCAGTTCAGCGAAATAGGAGACTTTACCGTCCTTGCCGATGGAGACGCCAAGCGTTACAACTTCGTCTTCTTTGCCGGTCTCTTTTAATTCTTCTTTGATATCATCGAGTTTGCCCACTGCCTCATCAAGCAGTGCGAGGTTTTGATTTTTAACATCCTCATCCTCAGCCATACGCTCCAATTCTTCGGGATCGATCAGTACACTGTAGTCCTTGGAGCCACGGGAGAGATAGGAGGCAGCTTCCTCCTCGGTCTCATATTCAGCCACGAAGAAATCCATATTGCCATATTGTTTCTTCAGATCCTGTAAAAGCGCCTTGGCTTTGTCGCTCAGCTGCGGTGTGTTCTTGTCGGTCTTTTTCGTGTCAGCAGTCTTTTTGGCTGTGCCTGTCTTTGCGGATTTATCCGTCTCTTTCTTATTCTGTACGGTGTTATTGAAATAGTTGTTTTGGAATGTGTTGTATCCCATTACTTTGTTCATGTCTGTGCCCTCCTTAGCATGATCTGTAAATCCATTTACTGAAAGTGGACATAAATACCCACCTGTTACATTATATATCGTAATACAGGGATTTTTTCTTAATAGGTTACGCCGGGAAAAGTTATGTGATATGGCTGCATATATTTCTCTGACAGTACAGATGGCAGAATAGAAGATGAGGGACGATTTGGATTATGTAAACCAAATCGTCCCTCATCTTACTCATTTGCAGCAATTTCAACAATATTCCCGCATATTTACAAAATTGCAAAAAGGAAGAGCGTCTCTCGTGTATCCATTGGTGCGGATTTCGATATTTCGATTCTGTTCCTTTTCACATGCCTCATCCAGAACTTCGGAGAAAAACTTCTTCGCATAGGTCTGAGACGGGTTCTGCTTGGACTGGTGATTTTTGTTTTTCTTTAACGGGGTAATCGCCATAACCGCTTCGATTTTATAATTCCTCTCATTTGCATAGATTGCGGTGATCCCTCCTTGGATTCAGATTTGCGCGTTCCCTTCATATTACGGTGTTTCCCTATTCGGAAAATGCACAGCGAACTCCTTGTTCTGATAATAATATCGGCAAGAATCACATTTTCTTAACCTTATTTTAGCAGACTTTTGTAATGAATGGAATAAAAATTCTTGAAAAATATATAAAAAGTATAATTTGTCTGATAAATTATACTTAATATCATTAATAAAAGATAAATATAAGACGCGCTGTTTGTAAACATTTGGAAATGATCAAACCTGTTATTGCAAAAGGTGTAAATATCGGCCATAATCAAAAAAGGAAGACAGCAGTCTGCACAGAGCATGATCAGGAAAGGAAGCCTGGGAATATGAGAGCGACAATTAAAGATGTGGCAAGGGAGAGCGGTGTCTCTGTCTCAGCGGTTTCGATGGCGCTTTCGGATAAGCCCAGCCGCATTTCCAAAGAAACGAGACAAAAGGTAAAGGAAGCGGCGGAGCGCCTGCATTATCAGCCAAACAGAGCCGCGCTGAGTCTGGTGAATCGTGAGAGCAGGATGATAGGCATTGTCATGAATGATGTCCGCAATACGCATATTGCGGCGGAGTTTATGGCCATTAACAGGGAACTGTCAGGAAAAGGATATTCTCTGCTCAGTCACATTCTGGAAGACCAGACCAGAGATTCCAGCCTGAAGCTGATCAGGCAGATTGCATCAGAGAATGTGGCGGTTTTGATCTGGGCCAAGCCTTTGGAGGCGGATAATGCGGAAGCTCTTATGAGCCTTCGCAAAAATGTGGAAGGGCTGGGAATACCGGTCATTACCATGGATGACTATGGATTTGACTGCCCAGGTGTGGACGTCTGCTTTGATTATCGTCAGGGCGGCTTTCTGGCCACGGAGCATCTTCTGGAGCTGGGCCACAGAAAGATTGGATGTCTGGCAGGAGATAGATCTTTTCAGGTAACGCAGGAGAGGATAGAGGGGTATCGGCAGGCCCTGGAGAAATTTGGTGTTCCCTATGATGAAAAGCTGGTCTGCTATGGGGATTATACCATGGAGAGCGGTTATGAGGCTTTTTCCTATTTAATGGGACAACGGGTGAGTGCGATTTTTTCCTCCAACGATGAGATGGCATTTGGCATTTATCGGGCGGCAAGAAATTATGGGATTCGTATTCCCGCAGATATTTCCCTGGTGGGATTCGACAATGTTCCATTTGCGGATATCATGGAGGCGCCGCTGACCACAGTGCGTGTCCCCAGTGTGGAGATGGGGAGCTTTATCGGCAGGACGGCAATGGAACTTTTGAGTGAGGCACAGGAAGGGGAAAGGAAAAAGATATTGTATAAACCGGACCTTTTGCGGCGGGGCAGTGCGATTGTAAAAGAAAGGTGAAAAGAAAACAACATAAGAAATCAGGAAAAGAAATATAAGGCGGGAGACGTGTATGACTCCCGTCTTTTATAGTTATATTAAAAAATGACCAAAAGAAAATAAAGATAAAACGATTCAACAAATTTATAACGGCCAAAAAATGTAATTAATGCACAAAAATATGGAAATATAAAAAGAACTATTGAACATTTATCGACAATATTATATACTGACATCACAAGAAATGAACAAGATAAAAGAAGAATAGTTAAAACGTTTTAACAAAAAAGGGAGGGAAAAAGTGGATCAAAAAACGGTTGTTGAATTGAGAAATATCAGGAAAGAGTTTCCGGGTGTGGTAGCGCTTGATCAAGTCAATTTACAGTTAAAGACCGCAAGTGTCCATGCTCTGGTAGGTGAGAATGGCGCGGGAAAGTCCACCCTGATGAAAATTCTCTCAGGAACTTACACAAGTTATGAAGGCGTGGTTCTGGTCAACGGGCAGGAAGTCCACATGAAAAGTGAGAGGGATGCCTTTGAACATGGAATTTCCATTGTGTCTCAGGAATTGAACTTTGTGCCGGAGATGACGATTGCGGAGAATCTGTATCTGGGGCGGGAACCTATGCAAAAGAGGTGCTTTCTGAATAAAAAGGAGCGCAGTAAGAAGACAGCTGAGTTGATTGAGATGATAGGACTGCATTTTGACCCGGAGATGAAAATGGGAGATCTGAGTGTTGCATCCAGACAGATGATTGAAATCTTAAAGGCCATCTCAAGAGGCAGCAAAGTGATCATCATGGATGAACCCACATCTGCCCTGACAAATAAGGAAACGGAGATCTTTTTCCAGAAAGTCAGAGAATTGAGAGACCAGGGGATTGCTTTTGTGTTTATATCCCACAGATTAGAAGAGGTATTTTCTCTGTGCGACGAGTATACAGTGCTGCGGGATGGCAAATGGGTGGGATCCGGTTCCCTGCGGGATGTGAGTGAAGAAAAGCTGATTTCCCTCATGGTGGGACGGGATATTCAGGAGATTTATCCGCCTGTCAAACCTCATGGCGACAGGGTGGTCCTTCAGGTAGAAGGGCTGACGGGAGAAGGATTTGAGGATATTTCCTTTTCTATCAGAGAGGGAGAAATCTTAGGGTTTGCAGGCATGATGGGAGCAGGCAGAAGTGAGATTGCCAGAGCGGTTTTTGGACTGGACCAACCTGTGGCCGGAACCATCAGGATGTACGGAAAGCCCTGTCGGTTTCGTTCCACGCAGGATGCCATATCGGCAGGCGTGGCTATGGCTACAGAGGATCGGGCGTCCTATGGGTTCGTGGGTGTAAGGTCGATTCGGGAAAACATCATGCTTCCCAACGGTGATCTGTTTACACGCTCGGGATTCTGGCAGAAACCAAAGATCAATGAGGCGGTCACCAGGATATGCGGGAATCTGGCGGTCAAAGCGCCGGATGCAGAAACCCTGGTAGGGAATCTGAGCGGCGGTAACCAACAGAAAGTGGTGCTGGCCAAGTGGCTGGTGCGTGATGTCAAAGTTCTCATTCTGGATGAGCCTACCAGAGGAATTGATGTGGGAGCCAAACAGGAAATTTATAAACTGATTACAGAGCTGGCACAAAAGGGTCTGGCGATTCTGCTGATTTCATCAGACATGCCGGAAGTGCTTTCCATGAGTCACAGAGTGGCAGTCATAGCACAGGGTAAGAGGATTGGTGTCCTGGAAAGCGGGGAGGCAACACAGGATAAGATTATGAAAATGATAGTGGAGGCGGATCGATGAAAAAGTTAAAAGCAGATGAAATATATAGAAAATATGGGATTGTCTTAATTTTGATTATTTTGTTCATTGCTTCTGCGATGATCAATGGCAACTTTCTCAAACCCCAGAATCTGATCAATATTTTAAAGCAGATTTCGGTGGTCACGATCATTGCCTGCGGAGAGACCATGTTGATTGTCTCGGGTATGATCGATCTGTCGGCGGGGCTTTTGTGTACCACATCCATGTGTTTTGCGGCAGGAGTGCTTTCGGCCACTGGAAATGTACCGCTGGCCATAGTTACGGGTATTTCCATAGGCGTGGTGTGTGGGTGGATCAATGGTTTTATGATTACGCACTTTAAGCTGCAGCCTTTTATAGCAACTCTTGCCATGACCAATGTGTTACAGGGCGTGGTGCAGCTTTATACCAACGGGCAGAGTATCGGGGGAGTGGATAAGGTTCGGTTCCTTGGACAGGGAGCTGTTCTGGGGATTCCGGTGCCGGTTATTATCATGGTCATTGTGGTTGTGATTATAGCAGTGCTGATGAAAAACACGAAATTCGGAACCTGTATCTATGCCATCGGCGGCAGTGAGAAGACGGCCATAGCATCGGGAATCAATGTGAACAGAAAGAAACGATTGATATTTACCTTGAGCGGGGCGCTGACAGGACTTGCAGGGGTAGTCCTGATGGCGAGACTGATGGCAGGCATGCCGTCGGTGGGAAGCGGCTATGAGTTTGACGCTATCACAGCGGTTATCGTTGGCGGCACCAGTTTTCTTGGCGGAATCGGTACAGTCACAGGTGCTTTGATTGGTTCTGTCATCGTAGGACTCATCAATAATATTTTGAACCTGCTTCACGTCTCTACGCAGTATCAGCTTATCGTAAAGGGTCTGCTGATCGCCGGGGCGGTTATTATAGACATCAAAACAAAAGAAAACAAAAAGAGCAGGTAAAAGCAACATTATTTTATGTGCTGAAGCACAGAAAGGAGACATTATGAAAAGGAAAGTGTTAAGAGGTTTACTGCCGGCAGTGCTTGTTGCAGCATGGCTGACAGGATGCGGGGGAGCTGATGGAGAGACCGGGGCGCAGGATGCACAGACACCGGCAGCAGATCAGGCAGCTTCTTCGGAAGAGCAGAGCAATGAGGCAGATGGGGAGACAGCGACTGATGAAGCCTATCTGGTGGGATTTGCCAATAACAGCGATACTTATAATTACTGTGCAAAATTCCGTTCGTATTTGAAAGAAGAGACGGAAGCCAAAGGCATCCAGATCATGGTCACGGATGCGGCTGGTGACACCAACGTACAGAATGGCCAGGTTGACGATTTTATCGTGCAGAATGCCAAAGTGGTTTCTGCTATAAGTAATGATCTGGATGGTTCGGTACCGGCGCTGGAAGCGGCCAAGGCAGCTGGGATTCCTTATATTTCTTTCCTGACCACAGTTACAGGGGGGAATGATTACGAAGGCTATATCTATGTGGGTTCGCCTAATACAGATGCCGGCAAGGCGCAGGGAGATTATCTATGTGAGGTGCTTCCCGAAAACGCAAAGATTCTGTATTTTACCGGTGAGCCCAATGACCAGCAGTATATAGACAGAAAGCAGGGATTGACAGATGCTCTGGCGGCACGCAGTGATATTGAGATCATGGATGAGTATAATGTGAAAAATGCCAAGGATCAGGGGATGAGAACGGCGGAAGACTGTCTGATGTCCTATGATGTGATCGATGCCATTGTCTGCCAGAATGACGATGCGGCGCTTGGTGTTGTGGAGGCGCTTAAATCAGCGGGCAGGCTGGAAGGGATACTCGTGCTTGGTGTAGATGGGAGTGATGATGCGCTGACATCTATTAAGAATGGGGAAATGGCGATGACGGCACTGCAGGATGCGAGAGCGCAGGCGCAGGCTGGCGCTGATATTTTTGAACAGCTTAAAAACGGCACCAGTCCGGCGGATATCGAGGATGTCTATGTGCCTTTCAAGATTGTCTCTGCAGATAATGTGGATGAATATTTGAAGTAAACGGATGAATGAATGTCCTGCCGTTTGCGGCGGGACATTTTTATCTTGCTTTTTAAGGCCGTAAATAAAGGAAGGTTAAAATGTGATGGAGAAATATAAGAATCCCAGTCTGTCGGCAGAGGAGAGAACCCAGGATCTGCTTTCGCGCATGACACTGGAACAAAAGATAGACCAGCTTACCTGTCTGGTGACGATTGAACCGGAAATTCCGGATTTTAAGAAATATGTGCCCGCAGGGATCGGACATGTGGGCGCCTTTACGACGGCATCATGTGTGGAAAAGATAGCCGAATATGTATATCAGTTACAGAAGTTTCTGACACAGGAGACAGAACTGGGAATCCCGGCCCTGATTCATTGTGAAGCCAGTGCCGGGGCACAGTTTACGGAAGCGGATGTTTTTCCCAGTGCCATTGCACAGGCTTCTACCTTTGAACCGGAACTGATCGGGCGTATGGCAGAAATTATCCGCAGACAGATGCTGGAGGTGGGATTTCGCCAGGCGCTCTCTCCGGTGGTGGATATTGCAAGAGACCCCAGGTGGGGCAGGGTTACGGAGACCTATGGGGAAGATGCCGCTCTCACGTCTGCCATGGCCAGTGCCTTTGTGAAGGGGATTCAGACAGATGATCTGCGGGAAGGTATTGCGGCGACAGCCAAACACTATGTAGGACATGGTGTCACGGAAGGCGGCATCAATATGGGAAGGAATATGGTTTCTGCCAGGGACTTGAAAGAAATCCACTGTAAACCTTTCCAGAGTGCGATTACGGAAGCGGGGATGCGGGGGGTTATGTGTTCCTATTGTTCCATGAACGGGGAACCGGTGGTGGCATCCAAAACACTTCTCACGGATATCCTGCGGGATGAGATGGGCTTTGAAGGGATTGTGGTATCTGATTATGTGGCAGTTGACCGTCTGGTAGATCCGTTCTGTGTGACGGACAGCTTTGAGGAGGCAGGTAAACTAGCCATCAAGGCGGGGCTGGATGTGGAGTACCCAAGACCCAAAGGCTTTACGTACGCCATGAAGGAGGCAGTTGCGGCAGGAGAACTTCCCATGGAAGTGATTGACCGGGCGGTGAAGCGGGTCCTGAAATTGAAATTTGAGCTGGGACTCTTTGAAAATCCCTATCCGAATATCGAAGCGTTGAAGAAAACCCTGCACTGCAAGGAGACGGAAACCTTGAATGAAGAACTTGCCAGTAAAAGTTTCATTCTTCTGAAAAATGAACATAAACTGCTTCCCCTGTCCAGAAACATAAAAAAGATTGCGGTTTTGGGACCCCATGGAGATAATGTGCGCAGCTATTTCGGAACCTTCTCTTATCCGGCGGCTCTGGATATGTCGCTGGCCAGGGAAGAGGACGGGCAGGCGTTTGAAGAACCGGGTCTGATCATTTATGATATTGAACAAAGTTATGTAGGGCAGATCAGGGAAGTTTCACCCAGGATCGGAAAGAGAATCAGACGAGAGTTTCCGGCTGTCCGCAGTTTATATCATGCGCTTTTGGAGTATCTGCCGGATAGTCAGGTAGTCTATGCACAGGGCATCAACTGCGCCGGCAGCGATGTGGCTGGCATGGAGGAAGCGCTGCGTGCAGCGGCAGATGCGGATGTGGTCATCCTGACTCTGGGGGGAAAGAACGGCTGGGGCATTACTTCTACGGTTGGCGAAGGGGTGGATTCCACGGACATTGACCTGCCGGGCAGACAGGAAGAATTTGCCCGCAGGGTTTATGAGCTGCATAAGAAGACAGTGGTGCTTCATTTTGACGGCAGACCGCTTTCTAATGCATATGTGGCAAGTCATTTTGATGCGATTCTGGAAGTGTGGCAGCCGGGTGTCATGGGCGGTCAGGCTCTTTGCAAAACATTGTTTGGGGAAGCTAATCCCGGCGGCAGGCTTCCTGTCACGGCGGCAAGGAATGCGGGTCAGCTTCCGGTGTATTATGGACTGCCCAGGGGAAGCGGCTATGTAGCCGCCGGGCATACCGGTATGATACGCAATAAGAACGGCTATATTAATGACACGGCGTATCCTCTGTATTATTTCGGGCACGGATTGTCTTACACAACCTTTCATTACGGCGATGCGAGGATTGACCGGACGAAGGTTACGGCTAAGGATGTTATGAATATCAGTGTGGCAGTGGAGAATACAGGAGATGTGGCCGGAGATGAGGTGGTACAGCTTTATTTTACTGACCAGACTGCATCCATGGTGCGGCCTACCATGGAGCTGGCAGGATTTAAGAGAATCTTTCTGAATCCGGGAGAAAAGAAGGAAGTTACCTTTCAGATGCAGGTAAGCCAGATGGCCTTTTTAGATCGGGATAACCATTGGGTTGTGGAAAAGGGAGCGGTTACCTTTTCTCTTGGGGCATCCTGTGTGGATATCAGGGAGACACTGCAGGCAGAAGTGACAGAAAGTGCGCTGGTTGATGAGAGGACAAGAGGGTTTTATGCGCAGACAAAAGTCACCCAATAAGCCGAGATTATAATATCTGATTTATGATGAAGTTAAAATATAGGTTGACAGATGACTACCAGTAAATTATATTGTAGGTAGGCAGATGTCAACCTTTTTGTCAATCAGGATGTCTGTCTGGCGAAGTCTGGTATCTGTTGTTGGGATAAAGACGCCTGGTTAAGTAAGAAGGGGGAAGAGAATATGGTAAGACTATCGGAGGCAGAATGGAAGGTCATGAATCTGTTGTGGGAAGAGGCGCCGCAGACCATGATGCAGTTGACCAATCATTTGAAAGAGTCTACGGGCTGGACGAAACATACTGTCATGACATTCTTAAGGCGGATGGAGGAAAAAGAGGCTGTCCGCTATGAGAAAGGTGGCCGGGCAAAGCTGTATTATCCGAAAATTGACCGCAATGAGGCGGCCTTGCAGGAAACAGAGGAATTTCTGGGAAAGGTCTTTGACGGCAGGATGGGACTCATGCTCAACACCATGGTAGAGAAACAGGCTCTGTCCAGAGAGGAAATCGCAGAACTGTATGAAATCTTAAGACAGGCGGAAGAAAAGAGCGCGGAAGGAGGAGCTTTATGATAGAAATGATCATTACTTCTTCAGTGCTTATACTGGTCATATTTTTACTGCGGAAGATAACCCGGGGCAGAATCAGTATGAGATTTCGTTATGCCCTGTGGCTTGTGGTGGTCTTGCGGCTTTTATTACCGGTGTCTGTGGGAAACAGTGCGGTGAGTATATGGAATCTTCTGCCGCTAAGCTGGCAGGAAACCATAGATGTCTGGGAGGACAAAGGTGGTCTGTATCTGTCTGGAAACCAGAAGGCAGCCACCATGGCAGCAGATGGAAGCTTAAGGGGCGATATGGCGTCAGCTTTTCAAAATGGTTTTTGGGCGGCGCAGACTGGAGAAGAACATGATGGTACGGCAGGTAAAGAAGCGGGAACTGTTGCTGCTTCTGAACCGAAGAACAAAGAAGCCAAAGTCTTACTCACGGAAATGGCAGAACAAAAGCAGGGAGCAGGAGATCTGGCATCAGGGACAGACAGAGGCTGTCTGCCAGGTGTGCTGAGGGGTATCTGGATGTTGGGTGTTGTGGCTGTAGGCGGCCTTATGGCGGCAGGACAGGTTCGTTTTATGAGGATACTGCATCGGCGGCGCCGTATCTTCAACAAAGAGAAGCTGCCCCGGGTACTCGTGGACAGGCTGAAAAAGCGCCGGCTGAAAGTGTATCAGGTTAAGGGCCTGGCAAGTCCCTGTCTGGTGGGGCGATACATTTATATTGATGCGGGATTGGCAGAAGACAAGCAGAAATTGGTTCATATTCTGGCGCATGAGTACTGTCATGCGGTGCAGTCAGATACGCTGTGGACGTTCCTTAGGTGTGCGCTGGTGACTGTGTACTGGTTTCATCCATTGGTGTGGGCGGCGGCTTTTGCGGCAAGACAGGACAGTGAACTTTCCTGTGATGAAGCGGTTATCCGGCTGCTTGGCGAGGAAGAACGCTTTGCCTATGGCAGGACCCTTATGTATCTGCTTACTGGCGGACAAGGAGAGATTGACTGTGCAGGAACAGCGCTTACCATGGAAGGGCGAAAGCGGGGGATAAAGGAGAGAGTCCGCATGATTGCCGGGAAAACCGACAGGAAAAGATGGATGGCAGCGGCGGTTCTGCTCACCATGCTTCTTGCATGCGGTTGTGCGTTTACAGGAAGCGACAGGGATGCTGACGGCTTACTGGGGCAAAAGGATGGGCAGCAGCGGGAAGAAGTACAGGATGGGCAGCAGGGAACGCAAGAGGATGCCAAGAAGGAAGCTGAACGTATCGGGAAGGAATATGAAGAGGCTGTGGGAGTCATAGACGCGCAGGAGGAAACGCTGGAAGTGATGGAACAGGAGAAGGCATTTCTTGCGGCACTGGATTACCAGGGTGTCATGGCGGGAAAGGATGACGGTGAACTGTCTCTTGACCGGGAGATAGATTACCAGGCTTATTATGAATATCTGTATAACATGCAGGACGATGCGCAGCAGGAAAACCCGGAAAATCCGCTGGAAAACGGCTGGTATCTGCTCTGCCGAAATGAGGAGGCGGGGATTTCCCTTTACGGCCTTTATACCGAGGAATTTGGATGCCGCGGTATCAAGACACTGATTGGTGAGGATGTGAATTCCTATGACATAAGCTGGTGCGCAAGTAGGATGAATGGGTACAGCGCTAATATCAGGGTTTTGGAAACAGAAGAAAACGGCTTACCGGTGAGATTTGTTTTCAAGCTCCTTACAGAGAATACAAGCGAAAGGGAAATCTGGACCCTTTACAGCGGCTTTCGGTATGACACAGGCACTGTGCAGTTAGAAGAACTTACGGCACAGATGTATCAGGAGTGGATAGAGCAATATTTTTCTTTTGCCGTGAGTGATTCCAATGATAAGATACTGATTACCGTTGATGGGGATATGGCTCTGGAACCCATAGATATTTCAGCCTATCAGGATCAGAAAATAGAAAAGGCGATGCCAACCTTTGATGTGACAGGATTTGATCTGGACAGCAGCCTTTATGAAGAGGGAATTTATGAAGGATATGAGGGCGTGGTGTTGTATCTGGCGGTGGGATTGAAACTGGAAGGACGTTCAGAAGTCTGGTTTGATGGTCTGAGTCCTCTGTCGGTGCAGGTGCTGTGCGGCGATCAGCAGGGGGAGGCATTTATACTGCAGCAGCCCAGAACCGATGAGACATTCAAGCTGAATTCTTTATCGCAGAGGCGGAAACTGGAAGAATTAGCAGTGGAGAAAGAGTAGGGAACTCCTTTTGGGGCAAGGAATCTTCGGAAGAAGGGCAGTGTTTTGGCATAGTTTTTTGAAGATACGCGATAAGATGCTTTCTTATTGCGTATTTTTGTGCTATTATAATATAGGAGTCTAATGTTTAGCCTTACAAACAGAGAAGAAGACAGGGGATAAGGATATACAATGATATATAAGAAAATTAATGAAGCAACGGTACAATGCATCATTTCTGAGGATGACATGACAGAATATGGGCTTACCATGTCAGACATTTTTGAACGGAATGAGAAAGGTGAGGAGTTTCTGCGGGACATCATCGAGCGGGCCCATGAGGAAGTGGGGTATCAGATCAACAACGGCAACATTGCCATGCAGATTACGCCCCTGAAAGACAAGGGACTGGTGGTGACCTTTACGGAGGAGGGGCCTGCCGCCTTTAAAGAAATGCTGCAGCATTTAAAAGAGGTATTGCAGGATGTGAGTGCAGAGCTGTCTCACCAGGATGAGGCAGAACGGCAGTCACGCGGTGTTTCGACGAAAGAACCGGCGTTTGATGAGAATCGCAGGATGTTCATTTTTGCCAGTATGCATCTGACGATGCGGTATGTGGCAACGATTCCGAAAGAATATTCAGTGAAGAGTCATCTTTTTAAACAGGAAGGGGCATATTATCTGGTATTGGAGAAGAACCGCCTCTCCTACAAGACGTTCAATAAAATCAGTGCGCCGGCGGTGGAATTCGGGAACCTGATTGCGGTGTCCGATGCCCGCATGTTATATCTGGAGGAGCATGGAGAATGTCTGATCAGGGATCGTGCAGTGAGTAAGCTGCGCAAAATATATTTGGCCGGACGGGAACGGTAATAGACGAAGTGTGGTAAGGTGCCTGCAAAAGGTTCTTATCAGCTAAGGTATGAGTCATGGGTAACAGAACCATGAAAGTTGGAGATAATGCTGCCATGCCAGTTTATCACAGGGTTTGGCAGCTCTTATCATGTAAATGTAAATGTGTGGTTTTACAGACAGCAGTCAAGAAGAATCACCAGGATGAGAATGGAGAGAAGATGAGTCACAGTAAAAAGAAAAGCAACGAACAATTTAACAGATTTCCGGAGAAAGAAAGCCTTGTGGGGAACCAGCATGAAGGCCGGCAGGAAGAGACAGAGAACAAAGACGAAGCGGAAAGCATGCGCTATGAGGATGCGGGAATTGATGAAAGGATTCTGCGTGCCGTCAGAGAACTTGGTTTCGAACATATGACGCCCATTCAGGAGCAGGCGATTCCGCTCTTTATGACAGGAAGGGATATTATTGGACAGGCGCAGACCGGAACGGGTAAGACGGCGGCTTTTGGTATTCCGATTCTGCAAAAGATAGACCCGGAAAATCGTTCCCTGCAGGCGGTGATTCTATGTCCCACCAGAGAACTGGCCATGCAGGCGGCTGAGGAACTGAGGAAGTTTTCCAAATATATGAATGGCATCAAGGTGCTTCCTGTATATGGCGGGCAGGATATTGTCAGACAGATTAAGAATTTAAAAGGCGGGGTGCAGATTGTCGTGGGCACGCCGGGCCGTGTGATGGACCACATGCGCAGGCACACGCTTAAGATGGAACATGTGCATACGGTGGTTCTGGATGAAGCGGATGAGATGCTGAATATGGGATTTCGTGAGGATATCGAGACGATCCTTAAGGAGATGCCGGACCAGCGGCAGACGGGACTTTTCTCGGCGACTATGCCTAAGCCGATTCTGGACATCACCAAGACCTACCAGAAGGATGCGGCTTATATCAAGATGACGCCCAAGGAAGTCACGATTCCCCTGATCAAACAGGCGTACTATCAGGTGCGCAAGCAGGATAAGGAAGAAGTGCTCTGCAGGCTGATTGATTATTATGATCCCAAGCGTGCGCTTATCTTCTGTAATACCAAGCGGATGGTGGATGAACTGACCGAACATTTAAAGGCCAGAGGATATGAGGTGGAGGGCCTTCATGGCGATCTGACCCAGGGACAGAGGGACACCGTGATGAATCTGTTTCGGGGCGGCAGGACGAATATTCTCATTGCCACGGACGTGGCGGCGCGGGGAATTGATGTAAATGATGTGGAGGCAGTCTATAATTATGATGTGCCGGAGGACATTGAATATTATGTGCACCGGATTGGCAGGACCGGGCGCGCAGGCAAGACCGGCAGGTCTTTTACATTGGTGGTGGGAAGAGAAGCCTATAAGATGCGGGACATCGAACGCGTCTGTCATACCAAGATTAAGGAACGTAAAGTGCCTAATGCGGCGGATATTACGGCCAGAAAGGCAGATAAGATCTTAAAGGAAGCGACAGATGTGATCGAGAAGGAGGACATCAGCAGGTCGGTAGAATATATTCTGGATGCAGTTGCCCTGGGGCAGTACAGCGCCACACAGATAGCGGCAGCCTTTATGAAGATGCGTCTCGGGGAGGAACTGGAAGATATTAAGGAAGAGAAGTTCTTCTTTGAGAAAAGAGGCAGGATGCCCGGAAGGGGCAGTAAAGGCAGCCGCGGAACGAAAGAAGGCCGGGGTGGTAAGGGGAGTTATGGAGAAAGAAGAAACCGTGATGGCCGAAGCGGTAAAGGGAATTATGGAGAAAGAAGAAGCCGCGATGGCCGAAACGGCAAAGAATATGACGGCGCGGAAAAGAAGAGCCAGAAGAAGCCCTTCAAAGGCGGTGCGCTTGGCAGTGTTAAGGCCAGGGATGTGAGAAGGGATGGCAGTTACGACAGAAGGGATACGGGCAGAAACAATCGTTACGGTGCCCTGCGTATTAAAACGAAATAGAAAGATCACAGCACCAGCTCATGCCCATGGTCTTTGAGCCATTTACGGTGGGTGCGGTAGTCAGGGCAGACATCTGCCACCGCCTGCCAGAAGGCGGACGAATGGTCCATGTGCGTCAGGTGGCACAGTTCATGCACCACCACATAGTCTAAGACCGCGGGCGGTGCCAGCATGAGGCGCCAGTTAAAAGACAGGGTGCCCCTGGCGCTGCAGCTGCCCCAGCGGGTCTTTTGGTCACGGATGGTGATACGATGATATTCGCCGCCGGTAAGCGACTGAAAGTAAGAGACTCTTTTGGGAAAATATTCCCGGGCGGCTTCCAGATATCTCTTTTCCAAAGCGGCACGCTGGGTATCGTTTAAGTCCGATACGGGGCGTGTTCTGGCCTGTTCCATCACTTCCAGATAGTGGGTGATGATCCAGTGCTGCTTTTCTAAAAGGATGTGCTGAATCTCCAGGCTGGATGTGCCAAGGGGTACCCGCAGGGTGAGTTTTCCTTCGGAAGAGATGCTGATTCCGCAGGTTTTGCGGCGGCTGTGGATGACTGTGTAGGGCAGATCGTAGAGTCTGCTCTGGTATTTTATTCTGTAAATATTGTCCATGTGAAGATTCCCTTGTCTGTTGTGATATTGTTTCCTGATTTCCTGCTTTAATAAGGAAACTGTCTGGTGGTATCGAAAGATACTAATCATTATATACCATACTGTACAGGAAAAGCCAAGAGACAGAGAATAGAATCGGCTGCCTTTCTTACGTTAGTCAAAAGCAGCAGGGGCGATAGAGCAGCAGGAAAAACCAGCAGGAAAATAAATGGGATTTTATGGACAAAAACCTGGTATTTGTGCTAGTATGATGAAGGTAATAGGAAGCAAAGATAATTGAATGGATGTAAGGAACAGATTGGATAAAAGCAGGGGTATATTGCATGAGTGAAAGAACCAGGGAGCCGGGCAGGACAGCCGTGGACAGGGAGAGAAGATCTTCTGGACAGCCGGTAAAGAAAAAGAGGCCGCCACAGAGTCAGGGCTCCGGTACAGCAGCGAAAAAGAAGAGGCCGGCCAGTGCGGGGAATAAAAAGAAGCCTGCGGCGAAAAGAGCCGCTGCATCTTCCCGTAAAAAGGCAAGAATGGCGGACGACAGAATCAGACGGACATCTGAGAGAATCGGCAGAGAGGAAGATGAGCGCATGTCCAGCCGGGACAAAGAGCGTGCCAGAAGAAGGCAGGAGCGCTTGAGACGGGTCAGAAGGCAGAAGATGATCATGGCGGCGTCTGTCACGGTCATCGTGTTATGTCTGCTTACGATTCTGATCATTTTCTTGTCGCCCGCAAAGAGTATTGTGAGTCTGTCCAAAGGTGATAAGTATGCCGGAAATGAGGAGTATGACAAGGCCTTGGAAGCTTATCAGGAGGCGCTGGAAATCAATGAGAAGTCTGTGCGGGCATACCGGGGAGCAGCGGGCTGTTATCGCATGAAAGGACAGATAGAGGAAGCGGAACAGATTCTTTACACCGGCTGGGAGAAGACCAAAGATGAGGGGATTCTGGGATATTATAACAAGCTTCTCATCAATGAGGCAGTGGAGGATATCAATGCCGGAAACTGTACCCAGACTACGATGGACAAGTTAAATCAGGTGCTTATGAACGATCCACAGAATCAGGATGCGTTATCGCTGAGAGATATCTGTAAGGAACGGCTTTCCCCAGGGGAAGCTCAATAAAAGTTAAAGGAAAAGGAGATAAAATCATGGGAAGAAAGAAACCTGCGGTATTGATGATCTTGGATGGCTATGGCCTGAATGAAAAGACAGAAGGAAATGCGGTTGCCCTGGCTAAAACGCCGGTGATGGATAAGCTGATGACAGAGTATCCGTTTGTGAAAGGAAATGCCAGCGGTATGGCGGTAGGTCTGCCGGATGGTCAGATGGGCAATTCCGAAGTGGGTCATCTGAATATGGGTGCTGGCCGCATTGTATATCAGGAGCTGACCAGGATTACCAAGGAGATTCAGGACGGTACATTCTTTGAGAATCCGGCATTGCTTAATGCAGTGAACAACTGTAAGCAAAAGGACTCCTCCCTGCATATGTTCGGCCTTTTATCGGATGGCGGCGTACACAGCCACAATACACATCTGTATGGGCTTCTGGAACTGGCAAAGAGGAACGGCCTTTCCAAAGTGTATGTTCACGCTTTCTTAGACGGACGTGACACACCGCCTGCCAGCGGCAAGGGCTTTGTGGAAGACTTAGAAGCAGAGATGGCAAAGATTGGAGTGGGCGAAGTAGCTACCGTGACAGGACGCTACTATGCAATGGACCGTGATAATAACTATGACAGAGTGGAAAAGGCCTATCTGGCGCTTACCAAGGGAGAAGGACTGGAGGCGGAAAGCGCACCGGCCGGGATTCAGGCATCCTATGACAGAGAAGAGACAGATGAATTCGTGAAGCCTACTGTGGTGAAGAAGAATGGGGCTCCGGTAGCAACCATTCAGGATGGTGATTCTGTAATCTTCTTTAACTTCCGTCCGGATCGCGCAAGGGAGATTACCAGAAGTTTCTGTGATGATGACTTTAAGGGATTTGCAAGGAAGAAGAGACTGGATCTGACCTATGTGTGCTTCTCTGATTATGACCCCACAATCCCCAACAAGGAAGTGGCGTTCCGCAAGATTTCAGTCACCAATACGTTTGGTGAATGGCTTGCGGCAAACCACATGAAGCAGGCCAGACTGGCGGAAACGGAGAAGTATGCTCATGTGACATTCTTCTTTAACGGCGGTGTGGAGGAACCTAACGAGGGTGAGGAAAGAATTTTGGTTAACTCCCCCAAAGATGTGGCGACTTATGACTTGAAGCCTCAGATGAGCGCATATGAAGTCTGTGACAAGCTGGTGGAGGCGATTAAGTCCCATACCTACGATGTGATTATCATCAACTTTGCAAATCCGGATATGGTAGGACATACAGGTGTGCAGGAAGCTGCCATCAAGGCGGTGGAAGCTGTGGACGAGTGTGTGGGACGCGCAGTGGAAGCCATTAAGGAAGTGGACGGCGTGCTGTTCATCTGTGCTGACCATGGTAATGCGGAACAGTTGATTGATGAGGAGACGGGAGCGCCCTTTACGGCACACACCACCAATCCGGTGCCTTTTATCCTGGTGAATGCGGATCCTTCTTATAAGCTTCGCGAGGGCGGGTGCCTGGCAGACATCGTGCCTACGCTCATTGAATTGATGGGAATGGAACAGCCTGGCGAAATGACAGGAAAGTCCCTGTTAGTGAAGTAAACAGCGCAAGCACCATAAAGGTGCTGATGGAATAACAATGATAGAAAAGGTATGCATGCTTTCAGTATGCATACCTTTTTGTGTGCAAAGAAACCAAGCGGATATGTGCTAAAAAGTCATATATGGCAGATGGGTTGACAGATTCCACAAGATATTGTATATTAGGTGTACCATCATAAATAGTACAGTTGGTATATATATGAGAAACGGTGGAATGAGGGAAAGGGGAAGGCATGATTATCATTGATTACAAGGACACAAGACCCATATATGAACAGATTGTAGACAAGTTCAAGATGCTGATACTGCGCGGTGTTTTACAGGCAGATGAACAGATGCCATCTGTGCGTAATCTGGCTATGGAACTTTCCATTAATCCGAACACGATTCAGAAGGCCTATGCGGAACTTGAACGACAGGGATTTATTTATGCAGTCAAGGGCAGAGGAAACTTTGTATCGGGTGATGGCAAGCTGGTAGAAGAACGTAAATGCGAATGTATACAGAAGATTCTGGAGTTGGCCAAAGAGGTGCTGGAGATTGGCATGACCAAGATAGAACTGATTCGGGAGATTGAACAGCTGCAGATATGACAGACGGAAAGCGAGGAGATTTATGATAGAGATACATAATCTGACGAAGAATTTTGATAAGATCAAGGCAGTCGATGAAGTCAGTGTTACCATCAAAGAGAAGACGGTGTTTGGACTGATCGGTACAAACGGGGCAGGGAAGAGTACGGTGCTTCGTATGGTGGCTGGCGTGTTAAAGCCGGATGAGGGTCCAGTGGCAGTGGATAATATGCCTGTTTATGATAATGTGGAGGCAAAGAAGAAACTGTTTTTTATTGCGGATGAACCTTATTTCTTTGCCAATGCCAATGCACAGACTATGGAGCATTACTACAGCAGCGTGTATGAAAATTTTGATAAAGTGGAATTTTATAAATATCTGGAGAAGTTCAATTTGGATAAGAGAAGGCGGATCGGTACTTTTTCCAAGGGCATGAAGAAGCAGCTGGCGCTGCTTTTGGGTATCTGCGCACACACGAAATACATTCTCTGCGATGAGACCTTTGATGGTCTTGATCCGGTGATGCGTCAGGGCATTAAATCCATCTTTGCCAAAGAGATGGAAGAGCGGGGCCTGACACCGGTGATTGCGTCCCATAACTTGAGGGAGCTGGAAGACATCTGTGATCATGTGGGGCTTTTACATAAAGGCGGTGTACTGTTGTCCAAGGATCTGGAAGATATGAAGTGTAATATTCAGAAGATACAGTGTGTGTTCTCGTCTACAGAAGATGAATTAAAAGTATTAAATGGTCTTACAGTATTGAAGAAAGAGCAGAGAGGATCATTGTGCACGGTTACTGTGAGGAGTACGAGAGAGGAAGTGGAGGCGAGGTTTGCCACAGTGGATATGATATTTTATGAGGTGCTTCCTCTGTCACTGGAAGAGATATTTATCAGCGAAACGGAGGTAGTAGGTTATGACATCAAAAAACTCATTCTGGGCTAGCAGCAGGGAAAATCATAAGCGAAGAATCTGGGTCTGGGTTGTGGCAGTTATGTCACAGATGCTGGTATACAGTTCCATGACGATGATATATTTAAGCAGGATTAAGAATCAGTATGAAATGGGTGCGTTCCGGACCGTGGAGGCCTTTCGCCAGGCTATGTATCAGGCGGCCAGGGATGCGCTTGCCTTCTCCGATAATCTGTGGCCGGTGATTGTCTTTCTGGGGGCTGTTATTGGAATGCAGGGATTTTCGTATTTGTATGACAGACGAAAAGTGGACATGTATCACAGTGTGCCGGTATCGAAGCAAAAGCGTTTTTGGGTTATTTATGTGAATGGTATTATCATTTATCTGACAGGTAATCTGGTGGGACTCACGACAGGTACTGTCATAGCAGCAGCTCAGAGGGCGGTTAACGTGGATGTGCTGGCCAATCAGGGGCTTGCTTTTGTCTGGAATTTCCTGTTTTTTTTGTTTATATACCATGCCATGATGCTGGCCTTGATGCTTACAGGCAGCCGGTTTGTCACACTGTGTGTGTTTGGCGCACTCATGTTGTATGAAATAGTGGCATATTGGATTCTGGAAAGCATGAAGTGGTCATTTTTTAAGACAGCGACCAGCTATTATCTGTATGGAAATCCGAAAGTATCACCGCTATTTGACTGTATGAATGAGGGGTTGGACATCAAAAACGCATCGGACGCGGCAGAAGCGGCCAGACTGTGTCTGCCTATTTGTGGCAAATGGTTCGTGATTGCGGCAGTGGTTCTTGCGGTGGCATATTTTTGCTATGTTAAAAGGCAGTCTGAGGCAGCTGGGAAAGCAATAGTCTATCGTGTTGTGGAACCGATTATCAAGATTGCGGTAGTTATACCGGCAGGGCTCATAGTCGGTATGATCGTATATGAAACATCCTTTAATAATGAAATGCTGATGGTGATCGGCATGCTTGTGAGCGGTGTGATTTTCTGTGCGGTGATGGAGGTACTGTTTGCCTTTGATATCAAAAGTCTTTTTCATCATCTTTGGTCAGGAGGCATCGCACTTGCGGGTATTTTGGCAGTATTTTGCATCTATAAGTGGGATCTTATCGGGTATGATAGATATATACCGGATGGAAATGAAGTAGATAGTATTGCAATTTCAGTGTCCGGATACTATGATAGCTATTGGAATGAAAATTTTGAGTATATTAGTCAGGCGGATTTTGAGAAGGAGCATATGTTCCTGACGGATACAGAGCCTGTTCTGACACTTGCGAGACAGTTTCAGGCGGCTGACAGAGAAAAGATGGCGGACGCCAGAAGCGTGCAGGTGTTATATCGGCTTAAGTCCGGCAGAGAGGTGAATCGTTGCTTTATGGTTGACTATGAGGATGACAACGCCCAGGATCAGCTGAATCGGATTTTGAGCTCAGAAGCATATAAGAAGGGCGTCTTCCAGGATATGGCAGATGTGATTTCCCTGGATAAACTGGTGAGTATGACTTATTCCAACGGGGCTGTTAAAGTGACAATTCCCAAAGAAGCGGCAAAGAAGATTAAGGAAGCCTGGATGAAAGATATGGAGCAGTATGACTTTACGCTGGTGAGGGAGAATCATCCGTGCGGGCAGATTAATTTACAATATATCAATTATATTTCCAACCGCATGCTTGTCTATGAGGGGTTTGAAAATACGATTGCCTGTCTGCAGGAACTGGAAGTTTATTATCCGGTGAAGCTCAACGCTGAGGATATAGACTGTATTACTGTGACCAATTATCATAATGAACTTCTTGAGCAGAATGACGATCCGGAAGATGCAATAGCACGGGAAACCTATTCTGCCGTGGGCGCGCTGGAAGCGGAGTTCGCGGAAGCTGTTTACGTGGATTATACGGTGCGGGAGACCTTCTATGAAGAGGAACAGATTTCAGAAATACTGGAGAATATTCATCCTATGTGGATGGTATCGGAGTATGCGGCTCCTGAGGCAACGGAATCTGGTTATGGGATAGAAGTAGTGTTTAGGAAGGATACCGCGTATCCTTATGAGAGGGATTCCTATTATTTCAATTATTATTTCCTGGGCGGTCAGGTTCCGGATTTTGTGGTGGAAGCGACGGCGTATGAAGAACCATGAGACCGGTTGGCGTCATGGAACCGGGTTGTGTAAGAGCCAGTCAGGAAACGGAGGAGACGGTGGAAGGGCAGAAAAAGGCAGAGCCTGTGATTACAGTGAAGAATCTTTATAAGATATATCGGGTCGGCGATGAGCGGGTGCGTGCGTTAAATGGCGTCAGTTTTACCATAAACCGGGGAGATTTCTGTTCCATTGTGGGCACCTCCGGTTCCGGTAAGTCCACACTTTTAAATATGCTGGCAGGCTTAGAAAAGCCGACTAAGGGTGAGATTGTGATTGCCGGGGAACACATGGAGCAAAAGAGTGAGAACCAGTTAGTTGCTTTTCGCAGAGAGCATATTGGCTTTATCTTTCAGTCTTTTAATCTGATGGGCACCATGAACGCCATTGAAAACGTGGCGCTTCCCCTGACATTTCAGGGGATGGATAAGAAAAGGCGCAACAGGAAGGCAGAGGAGATGCTTGATCTGGTGGGACTTACCAGTCACAAGAAACATAAACCCAATCAGATGTCCGGTGGACAGCAGCAGCGTGTGGGGGTGGCCCGCGCCCTGGTGGTGGAGCCGGAGATTATCTTTGCGGATGAGCCTACCGGCAATCTGGACTCCAATACCTCGGTGGAGGTCATGAATCTGATGAAGAAAGTGGTGCGGGAGAAGAACCAGACTCTGGTGATGGTCACCCATGATAATTACCTGGCCGGGTTTGCCGATGTGGTTTTGCGTATCCGGGATGGTAAGATCATAGAGATAGAGGATCGTAGAGGAGAGGATATCCCGGATGAGATTGCGGTGAAGGCATGACGGGTATGCAGGGCGTGTGAGTAATATGGTATACTGATAAGACAGTCAAGGACTGCGTGAGAATGTAGGATGACAGAAATCTGGAAGGTGAAAAGATGAGTGGAAGAAGACAAAAGGCAGGGAGCAGATTGATGAAGGGGAGAAATACCAGGAAGATGATAAGTATCATAGCACTTGGAATTTCCCTGATGCTTCTTATCGTGTTTGTGGCTCCTGCCGGGATGATGAGTCAGGTGTATGCCACCGAGGACAGGAAGGAAAATGAAGAGGAAGAGGTCAGTGAGAACCACACGAAGGTAGAGTATCTGGAACGATCTTCAGACCGTGTGATTACAGATGATGACCGGGCGGACGCGGATGCAGATATGCTTTATTACATGCAGAGTCTGGAAGTCCGTTATAAGCTGGATGAAAAGGTGATGGAGAACCTACATAAAGTGTTTGACAGTGCGGTATACTATATTGCCAACACGGAGATGACGCTTACGGAATTGTGGGCCTATGTATCCAGCACCAAATCTTCCATGGAGTCTGCGGCTGTGGAAAAAGTCACCATGACTACCAGTGAATTTCTGCAGGTGGCGGATAACTGGGAGACCCCGATTGTCAGTTATGGTCAGTCGGTTTCTATTGTGCTTCCTATTGTGAATTTCGGCACGGAGGAATTAAATGATCTGATCATAGAGCCCACAACATCCACCCTGGTGACAGAGTGGCCTTTCGAGCCGGACATGACGAACTATCTGCAGACGGAGCCTTTTATTCCAGGTTGTGACACTAAGGAAGCGGCCATGGCAAACCGCAGGGAATTTACCTTCCATTTCACCACCAGAAGTGATGTGATGAGCGGTTATTACCCTTTGAAATTTAAAGTTTCCTATACAAAGGCCGGGATCCGCAGCGAGGAGCCCATAGAACTGACGGTGTATGTCAAGACCATTGGTAAGCCGGGCAGCGGCATCATCGGCGGCAGCGGACAGGAATCTTCCGGTTCTAAGCCGCGTATTGTGGTGACTGGATTTGAGACAAATCCGGATAAGGTGTATGCCGGGGATACCTTTACCCTGACGATTCATGTGAAAAATACGGCTAAAGATACTGCTGTGACCAATGTGCTGTTTGACATGCAGGCGGCCCAGGAGGGGGAGGATAAGACCAATACCTACTCGGCGTTTCTGCCCACTTCCGGTTCCAGTTCTGTTTATATGGAGCGGATTGGAGCGGACACAGCGGCGGATATTGTAATCGAGATGACAGCAAAAGCAGATCTGGCACAGAAACCCTATGTGCTTGATCTGAATATGAAATATGATGCAAGTACCATGTTTGACCTGACTGATAAGGCCAGCGTGTCCATACCGATTTTACAGGAGAGCCGTTTTGATACCAGCATCCCGGAGGTGGTGCCTTCTGATATTCAGGTGGGTTCTCAGTCCAATGTGATGTTCAGTATCTATAATACCGGCAAGACTACATTATATAATGTGCAGGTGAAATTCAAGGGAGATTCCATAGAGGAGGCCTCTGCCTTTGTGGGCAATTTGCAGTCCGGCAATACCGGCAATGTGGACGTGATGCTGACCGGTGCTGCGGCAACGATGGATGACGGTACCATTGTCATGGAGATTTCCTATGAGGACGAGGCAGGCAATGTGACCACCCAGGAAAAGACCATCACGCTGTTGGTAAATGAAGTTTTCATGGATGATATGATGATGGAAGGTGATATGATGGGTGGAGACATGATGGGCGGAGATATGATGATGGAAGAAGAACAAGGACCTAAGAAAGGGCTGATTATCGGACTGGTGGCAGCCAGTGTGATTGTAGTTGTGGCAGTGCTTGTTGTATTTTTAAAATTGCGTAAGAAAAAAAAGGCTGCCCAGGCGTTAGCGGAAGAAATCGCTGATCTGGAGAAAGAACTGGGTCAGGATGAGGAGTAAGAAAGAATGAAATTTCTGGATTTGCTGCGGATGAGCAGTGCGAATCTCTGGAAAAGAAAAGTGAGGACGATTCTGACGGTACTCGGCGTTGTGATCGGTGTAGCTTCCATTGTTGTCATGGTATCCCTGGGATTGGGATTGAGTCGTTCCTTGATGGCACAGTATGAGTCTTATGGGAGTCTGACACAGATTGAGGTAAATGAGCCATGGAATGATTCTTCTTCGGAGGAAGTGAAACGTCTTGATCAGGCATTGATTGAGGAGATTAAGGCCTTGGAGCATGTGGAGTCAGTCTATCCGGTGCTGGAAACTCAGGTCCTGGCCAAGTATGGAAGTTATGAGGGATATCTGCAGCTGCAGGGCTTGCCCCAGGAGGCCTTTGCAGACATGAATATTGAGGTAGGGCAGGGTCGGCTTCCCGGCAGTGACAGTCAGCTGAAATTTTTCTATGGTTGTGAGGTGCTGCAGAACTTCAGTAACATCAAGGGGAACGGCGGCAGTTACTGGCAGACAGGTGTCTTACCGGATATTGATCTGATGAACGATCCTATTTTTATTATTTTCGATATGGATGCCTATTATGCTTCGGGGACGCCGGACGAGAATGGGCAGACACAGAAACCACCTAAGAAGTATCTGATTGAAACTTGTGGTGTGGAAGCAACGCCCGGAGAAAATCAGTGGTCACAGTATGGGTGGTATACCTACTGTGACATCGACCAGCTGATTGTGGAGTTGAAGAAGATTTTTAAAAACAAAAAGATTCCGGGACAGCCCACCACCAAGACAGGCAAGCCTTATAAAGAGATATTCTATAACCGCCTTTTAGTGAATGTGGAAAGTATGGATTATGTCATGGAGATTCAGACTTACTTGAAGGATCTGGGATATAATGCCTACAGTCAGGCAGAATGGGTGGAGTCAGAACAAAAGACCATGGGTTATATTCAGGCAGTGCTTGGCGGGATTGGCGCAGTGTCTTTGTTTGTTGCGGCAATCGGTATCACCAACACAATGATGATGTCAATCTATGAGCGGACGAAGGAGATTGGCGTTATGAAAGTATTAGGCTGTGACCTCCGTAATATTGGGAGCCTGTTTTTGATGGAAGCTGGTTTTATTGGATTTATCGGTGGGGTGATCGGTCTGATTTTAAGCTTTACGCTTTCTATTGTGATCAATCATGTAGCGGCCAGTGCGGCCGGGAATATGACAGATATGTCAGGAATTTCTTACATTCCTATTTGGCTGGTGTTTCTATCATTGGTGTTTGCGATACTGGTGGGTATGGTTGCAGGATTTTTCCCGGCAAGAAGGGCCATGAAACTGAGTCCGCTGGCGGCAATCCGGAATGAGTAGGGGCCATAGGAGGAGAGCGTTGCTTTTTATAAATTGACATAATATTTAAGAATGTTAACATAGGTTAAGGATTCTTTTGTAGAAATTAAGAAAAAATAAAGAAATTAGGGGAATTTTTACTTGCTTTTTCTTCCAGAATTGTTGTATGATAGATTTACATAAATATTTATTATGGTAATACAAATAGGTTATGTATTGGAGGAGTAAGGATGAAAAAGCATAGAATCGTACAATGTTGCCTGGCTTTATGCCTGGCTCTTGGCTTATTGATTTTTCCTGTGGGACGCATGGATGTACAGGCGGCGGAAGTGATAGCGACGGTACGTGGAACTGTTATGAAGGGAACCACTTCCGAACTGATGTATCTGGATACTTCCAGTGGGAAGATGGAGGTTAAGATTGACAGTGGAACGGATACCAGCGGCTGTAAGTTCTTACTGCCGGGTAAGGTGATAAGTGTATCTCTTTCCCATGGTTCCGACGGGTACCTTCATGCAGTAAAGATGACAGCAGATGCGCAGGATTCTTCGGTTACGCTGGATACTTCCAGTGTGTCTACCGTGACAGGGACGCTGAGTGATAAGACGAAGAATGATGTACTGTGTCTGGATACCCAGTATGGACTCATGGAACTGAAATATGATAATTCCCTTGATATGAGCGGCTGTACCATTATGGTGCTGGGGCAGAACTATACGGTGAAGTGTGCGAGAGGCTCTGATGCCTATATGCATGCCATCAGCATCAGTGACGCATCATCATCGTCCAAGGGCGGCACTTCTTCCTATATACCAAATAACTGCAGCTCATCCAGTTCGGTCACGGGTAAGGTGAGCAGTGACACCACGCCGGATATCCTGTATCTGTCCACCAGTGACGGGGTGATGCAGTTTAAGATTGACAGCGACGCGGATACCAGCAGAGGTATGGTGCATACTAAGGATAATAAGCTGACGGTATATTTTTATCACGGTTCTGACGGCTATCTGCATGCTACCGGTATTGTGGGAGAGAAGGACAACTCCTCTGATGTGACAATAGATTCTTCTTCCACTTCGACGGTATCAGGACAGGTAATGAAGAAGTCAACGGAAAATATCCTCCGTCTGGATACCCGGTATGGAGAGATGGAACTTAAGATGGATAAGGTCGAAGGCGGCAACAATGGCAGGGCTCTGGTGAAGGACATGTGGGTGACGGTAACCTGCGCGAGAGGTTCTGATGCCTATATGCATGCACTCAGTATCAGTACGCTCAGGTAATCAGACAAATCTGTAAACGGGGAGATTTATTTGCCGAATCCGGGGCATTGATACCATATGGATTTACGTTGGAAGTATGAAAAATACCTTCTGTGCGCATACTAGTTTTAAAAGTGCGTACAGGAGGTTTTTTATGGGTATGAAGTTGCGGATTGTAGATGTACATGCAAGAGAAATATTGGACTCCAGGGGAAATCCTACCGTGGAGGCAGAGGTTACCGTGGAGAAGGAAATAGGAGGCAGACAGTATGTGGGGCGGGCTGGGGTTCCAAGCGGCGCCAGTACAGGTCGGTTTGAAGCTGTGGAGCTCAGGGACGGTGAGACCAGATATTTCGGTCTGGGCACGACGAAGGCAGTGAACAATGTGAACACCAAAATCAGGGAAGCGCTGATGGGGATGGATGCTCTGGATCAGGGATTGATTGACCGTATCTTGATTGAGCAGGATGGTACCGATAATAAGAGTAATCTGGGGGCAAATGCCACGCTGGGTGTATCCATGGCCTGTGCCAAGGTGAGCGCCAAGGCACTGGGAATCCCCCTGTATCGTTATCTTGGTGGCGCTTATACGAGGCTTTTGCCGGTACCTATGATGAATATTTTGAATGGCGGCAAGCATGCAGATAATACCGTGGATTTCCAGGAGTTTATGATTATGCCTGTGCAGGCAGAAAGCTTCCGGGATGGTTTAAGAATTTGTGCTGAAATTTACCATAATCTTAAGAAAATCTGTAATAGCAGAGGATTGTCCACCGGTGTGGGTGATGAAGGAGGCTTTGCGCCCTCTCTGCCGGATGCTTTTGCAGTTCTGGATTTAATTGTTGAGTCGATTAAGGCTGCGGGGTATACACCGGGACAGGATATTAAGATTGCTCTGGATGTGGCGGCTTCGGAACTTTATCAAGAGAAGGATGGGGTATATCATTTTCCGGGTGAGACGGAGCTGAAACAGCAAAGACAGGCAGTGGAAGGCTCTCATGTAACGGAGTGTTATGAGGCTGGCTGCGGACCGTCCGGCTGTGAAGATATGCCGGAGATTACAAGAAGTACAGAGGAGATGGTTGCTTATTATGAGGAACTCATAGAACGTTATCCGATTATCTCCATAGAGGACGGACTTGCAGAGGATGATTGGGATGGCTGGCAGATGATGACAAAGAAGCTTGGAGACAAAGTACAGCTGGTGGGAGATGATCTGTTTGTCACCAATACAAAGAGGCTGGATGCAGGCGTCAAGCTGCATGTTGCCAATGCAATCCTTGTTAAGGTGAATCAGATCGGTACGGTTTCTGAGGCTATGGATGCCATTGAAATGGCCCAGAAGAACGGTTATAAAGCTGTGGTTTCGCACAGATCAGGAGAAACTGAGGATACCTTTATTGCAGACCTTGCAGTGGCAGTGAATGCGGGACAGATTAAGACAGGAGCGCCTTGCAGGAGTGACAGGGTTGCCAAGTATAACCGGCTTCTGCGGATTGAAGAGGAACTTGGCAGTGCAGCCTGTTATAAGGAACCCTTTAATAAGATGTAAGCCGGTATAGAAATGTGGGTTTGTAATTTATGTCGGAGAATGCCCAAAGCAGGGGCATTCTCCGCAGTGCTGTTATAGGAAACGATATCTGTCTGATATTTTCCTTATTGTGTTTTGGCTTATAGCATGTGAGTATTTTATACTAAACTTTCTGAGCGGGTTTCGGATACCAGCTCATTACTGTATTGCCGAATAACCAAATGCATTTGCAAAAGCGTCAATGGGCTGCTTTTCTTTGCACAATGCGCATTCTTCTGAACTGTATGTTTTGTACTCCGGAATATCTGATGTGTGGAACAGTGCATTGATCGGGATGCCTGTCACACTGTTAGCAGCGCTGAAGATGGCGCTTACGCCGCTGATGGTTGCGCCGTAATAGGTCAGAGTCTGTACAGCCTTGGTGACAGTACGGCCTGTGGTTGCGCTGGCCAGAAGCAGGAGTACATTCTTATCTTTGATCATGGGCAGATAATTATCCCGGAACAGCATCTGTCCGGCGGTGGAATATTCTGGCGTCACAATATAAATGGTCTGGTGTGCGTTTCGGGAATAGACACCGGCTCTTGTCAGTTCTTCTGCCAGAAAGGCGCCGATGATTTCGCAGCCGTCTATGCAGACAATCGTATCCACCACGGTAGACAGCATAATCTGTCTGCTCAGTTCTTTCGCGGCAGTGGAAGCTTCGCTCAGCCTTGTTTTCATCGTGGTCATATCCAAAAAGTAATTGATATGGGAATTGGGGGTTACGAAATGCCCGTGGATCGCTTTTAACTCAATGTTGGGATGGCTTTTGGAGTGAATTTTAATAAGTTCCTTCATATGCATACCTCCTCGATACAGTTTTTGTGCAATTTTCCATCAGGAATTATCATGCTGTTGTAAATATTATACAGCCTGCACAGGTGTAAATCAATGTTGTCTTAGGAAAATATTCTGTACATTGCAGGGCAGAAATGATAAGCTGTAAAGAAAATGGCAGACAGCATAAAGGAATGGAGATTAGCATGCAGATTATCAGAAGTAATAAGGCACAGTTTGCATATGACATTCATGCTTTGGTGAAAGCTTTCTATCCGGAATGGGAATTGAAACTGCTGACGCCGGCGTCAGTGGTTAAGGATAAAAAGCTACGGGAGATTGTGCCCGTGATGGAGCTGGAATTTGGTGATACGCAAGTAGAATTGAGGATACAAAATAGTTTACATAATTCGGAATTGTATCACACCTATATTTGGCACGATACGGATAGCATAGAACATGCAGCATATAAAAATGCCTTTAAACGTTTTCTCTATACTGCGCTTAGCGAGGAGACAGGGATATCCCTTCCCTGGGGAAATCTGACAGGGATTCGTCCCACCAAGATTGCCATGACCATGCTGGAACAGGGGAAGAATGAGCAGGAGATAGGGGATTTTCTAAAGAGAGAGCACTTTGTCAGTGATGAAAAGACAGCCCTGGGCATGGAGATTGCCGGAAGAGAGCGGCAAATCCTGAGCACACTGCATTATGAGGATGGATACAGTCTGTATATCGGGATACCCTTTTGTCCCACAACCTGCCTGTACTGTTCCTTTACCTCGTATCCCATCAGTCTGTGGCGGGAGCGGGTGGAAGAGTACCTGACGGCATTGGAACGGGAAATGGATGCTGTGGCAGCCTTGTATGGGCATAAGATTCTGGACACGGTATATATAGGCGGCGGCACACCAAGCGCCTTGTCTGCACAACAATTAGACAGGCTGTTAGGGAAGCTGGAAAATACGTTTGACTTTCGTACGGTGCAGGAATTTACGGTGGAAGCGGGACGTGCGGACAGTATTACGGAAGAGAAGCTGAGGGTGCTTTACGGACATGGTGTTACCAGAATCTCTGTCAATCCCCAGACCATGAAGCAGGAGACGCTGCAGTTGATTGGCAGGCAGCATACCGTAGAGCAGGTGGTAGAGGCTTTCAGGCTGGCGCGTCAGGTGGGATTTGATAATATCAACATGGATATCATCCTGGGCCTTCCGGGAGAAAATGAGGCAGATGTGGCACATACCATAGCGGCCATTAAGGAACTGTCCCCGGATGCCCTGACGGTACATTCCCTTGCGGTCAAGAGAGCGTCCAGATTACAGCAGTGGATTGAGGAGCATGGGATAACGGCATATAATAATACGGAGGAAACCATGCGTATCGCGGCAAAGGGCGCAGCGGATCTGGGGATGGTGCCCTACTATCTTTATCGGCAGAAGAATATGTCCGGTAATTTTGAAAATGTAGGGTATTCTAAGGAAGGGAAGTATGGAATCTATAACATTCTGATTATGGAGGAGATGCAGACGATTGTGGCGCTGGGGGCAGGTTCGATTACCAAAAGGGTGTATCCGGACGGCAGGATTGAGCGCTGCGAGAATGCAAAAGATGTGGAGACTTATATGGGAAAGATTGAGGAGATGATAGGGAGGAAACGAAAGCTTTTGGCAGAAGAGGGAGGTTTCTGATGTCCGACTGCTTTCAGTCTTGAAAAACACCCCAAAACAGTGTAAAATCTAACAAGCATACTTATAGAAACAGAACAGGAAAAGAATAACGGGGAGGCACTATGGCACTGAATAAAAAACCAGTCACTGGCATGAAAGATATTCTGCCGGAGGAGATGGAAATACGTGATTATGTCATCGGCGTCATCAAGGAGACTTATGGAAGCTTTGGCTTTACTTCCATCGAGACGCCCTGCGTGGAGAACATCGCAAACTTGAACTGTAAGGCGGGCGGCGAAAATGAGAAACTGATTTTTAAGATTTTAAAAAGAGGTGAGAAACTTCGCCTGGAGGAGGCAAAGGGAGAGGAAGATTTGGTGGACGGCGGTCTGCGCTATGACCTGACAGTTCCCCTGGTTCGTTACTATGCCAATCATGCCAACGAACTTCCGGCACCCTTTAAGGCACTGCAGATGGGTAATGTGTGGCGGGCGGACAGGCCCCAGAGAGGACGTTATCGTCAGTTCATGCAGTGTGATATTGACATTCTTGGTGAGGCCGGCAATCTGGCGGAGATTGAGCTGATTCTGGCAACCACCACAACATTAGGCAAGTTAGGGTTTCAGAATTTCCAGATTCGTATCAATGACAGGCAGATTTTAAAGGCCATGGCGGCTTATAGTGGTTTTGGCGAAGAAGATTATGACCAGATTTTCATCATTCTGGATAAGATGGACAAGATTGGCACAGATGGCGTGGAGGCAGAGCTGCTGGAAGCCGGCTATGGGAAAGAGTCTGTGAGCAGGTATATGGATCTTTTTAAAGGGGTGGAGACAGCCGGGGCGCCGGTTGCTTATCTGACAGAGGCTATTGCAGATTTCCTGCCGGAGGGCGTCAGGGAGAGCTTTCAGGAAATCATGGACAGTGTGGAAGCGGTCAAGGGAGACTTCTTTGATCTGGTGTTTGATCCAACACTGGTGCGCGGTATGTCTTACTATACGGGCACGATCTTTGAGGTGGCAATGCCGGAGTTTGGCGGCAGCTGCGGCGGCGGCGGAAGATATGATAAGATGGTGGGTAAATTTACAGGCAAGGATGTGCCTGCCTGCGGATTCTCCATCGGATTTGAACGTATCATCCTGTTACTGTTGGAGAGCGGTTTCAAGGTACCCAAGGCTGGCCGTAAAGTGGCTTACCTGATGGAAAAGGGACTGGCGGATGAGAAGCTGCGTGAGGTCATGAAAAAAGCCCAGGAGGCCCGTATGGCAGGAGATCAGGTGCTTGTGGCCCGCATGAATAAGAATAAGAAGTTCCAGAAGGAGCAGCTTATTTCCCAGGGATATGAGGCGTTTGAAGAATTTTACAGGGAAGCTTTTAAGGAGAAAGAGTAACAGAGGAGGCTTTCATTGGAGAAACACAAAGAAGGCAGAATGAATAGGGAAAAGTAAGAGGAGGAAATTGCAATGGCAGAGTCCATGAAAGGCTGGAAAAGATCACATCGCTGCGGGGAACTTGGAACAGGCAATGTGGGTGAGGAAGTAACCGTCATGGGATGGGTACAGAAACAGAGAAATAAAGGCGGGATTATTTTTGTTGATCTGCGGGACCGTTCTGGAATTTTACAGATCATTTTTGAAGAGAGGGACTGCGGTGCGGAAGCTTTTGCCAAGGCGGAGAAGATGCGCAGTGAATTTGTGATTGCCGTGGTGGGTAAGGTGGAGAGGCGTTCCGGCGCCATCAATGAGAATCTGGCCACCGGCGAGATTGAAATCCGTGCTGCTAAGGTTCGTGTCTTATCGGAATCTGAGACCCCGCCCTTCCCGGTGGAGGCGGATTCTAAGACCAAGGAGGAGATTCGTTTAAAATACCGTTATCTGGATCTGCGCCGTCCGGATCTGCAGGAGAAGATGATTCTGCGCAGTAAGATAGCCTCTGAAATGCGTGCCTTCATGGCAAACGAGGGCTTTCTGGAGATTGAGACGCCGATTCTTTGCAAATCCACACCGGAGGGAGCCCGGGATTATCTGGTGCCCAGCCGTGTGCATCCGGGGAATTTTTATGCGCTGCCGCAGTCTCCTCAGTTGTATAAACAGCTTTTGATGTGCTCTGGTTATGACAGGTATTTCCAGATCGCAAAGTGCTTCAGGGACGAGGATCTGCGGGCCGACAGGCAGCCGGAGTTTACCCAGGCGGATATGGAGCTTTCCTTTGTGGATGTGGACGATGTGATTGATGTGAATGAGCGTCTGATCAAACATATCTGTAAAGAGGCGATAGGTCTTGAGGTGGATTTGCCCCTGCCCCGGATGACCTGGCAGGAGGCTATGGACCGGTTCGGGTCCGATAAACCGGATACCCGTTTTGGCATGGAACTGACAGATGTATCTGAGACAGTGGCAGGCTGTGGCTTTGGCGTGTTTACTTCTGCCCTGGAGAATCAGGGTTCTGTGCGCGGCATCACGGTTAAAGGACAGGCATCCATGCCCCGCAAGAAGATTGATGCCCTGGTGGATTTTGCCAAAGGATATGGAGCCAAAGGGCTGGCATATTTGAGTGTGCAGGAGGATGGCACATATAAATCTTCTTTTGCCAAATTCATGACAGAAGAGGAATTGGATAAGTTAGTAAAGGTTATGGGCGGTGAGAAGGGCGATCTGCTCCTCTTTGCCGCAGATAAGAAGAACATTGTATACAGTGTTCTGGGAGCGCTCAGACTGGAACTTGGCAGACAGCTGGGATTGATCGATGAATCTAAATACAATTTCCTCTGGATTGTAGACTTCCCGCTCTTGGAGTGGAGCGAAGAGGAGAACCGCTTTATGGCGATGCACCATCCTTTTACCATGCCCATGGAAGAAGACTGGCAGTATATTGACTCCGATCCGGGCAGGGTCCGTGCAAAGGCCTATGATATTGTCTTAAACGGGGTGGAACTTGGCGGCGGTTCTGTGAGAATCCATCAGGATGACATTCAGGAGAAAATGTTTGAAGTGCTTGGCTTTACGAAAGCGCAGGCCTGGGAGCAGTTCGGGTTCCTCTTAAGCGCCTTTCAGTATGGCGTACCGCCGCATGCTGGACTGGCTTACGGACTGGACCGCTTTGTCATGCTTCTGACCCATGCGGACAGTATCAGAGAGGTCATCGCTTTCCCGAAGATTAAGGATGCTTCCTGTCTGATGACGGAAGCGCCGGGCCGGGTGGATGATAAACAATTAGAAGAATTACAGATTGTGGTCACGCCGGCATCGAAGAAAGAAGAGGAGGAAGAGGCATGAATCTGCAAAATCCGGCAGCGCTGTTACAGATGATGAATCTCTGGAGCCGATTTGAGCGCAATCATCCTAAGTTCCCGATGTTTTTGAAAGCAGTAGCGCAAAAGGGAATCAAGGAAGGCAGTATTATTGAGATTCGAGTGACCACGGCAGAGGGAGAGAGCTTTGACTCTAATCTGAAGGTGAATGCGGAGGATATGGAACTGGTCACACAGATGAAAAATCTGTTTGGCGGATCATGACAATCTCTTATCTGCAGTGTGTTTGTCCGGGGATGGACGCGCCGCAGAAGACAGATATGGGAAGAGAGAAAAGGAGTTATCATGGCTGATCAAAAAATAAACAATCAGGCATTGGAAGAAGCGATTGCAGCATTTGCGAAAGACAGAGAACAGGACAAGTATGTGAAGGTGATGGAGCTTTTGGAGAAATCCATGGTGCTGATGCCTGCCATGCCGCCGCAGAATCTGGATGCGGAGACGGAGAAAATGATGCGGGAGGGAAAGCCGGTGCAATTGTCGGGCGAATCCCGGATTGTGCCTTGTCTTTTGCGCAAGGAGAGCGGTGAACAGGCGCTGCCCATTTTCAGTTCTCCGGCACAGATTCCGCAGGATAAGAAGAGTCCTGTGGTGATGGCGCTGCCCTTTTTTGCCTGTGTGTCCATGGCTATGGCCAACCAGGAGAAGATAGAGGCAGTGGTCTTAAACCCTTTTACCCACAATATGGTGTTAAACAAAGCAGTTCTGGAAGTGGCGGACAAGCGAAAGAAGCAGGCTGAGGAACTGGCAAAGAAAGGGCAGGCCGGGCAGAAGACCATCCAGCTGACTGAGAAGCAGTTTCAGGATCTTGTACACAACCGGGTGGCGCTGATGCTTCTGCCCAAGTATCTGTTTACACATAAGGAAGAAGGACTTAAGGAACTGCAGAAAGAGGAAGGTCAGTTTTTGCTGCGGTTCTACAATGAAGTATATCCGGAAGGGAAAAAGGCATCTTTCAGAGCGGATGATTTCTCGGTCATGACGCTGAATATTACGGAGACAGTACAGCTTACCCGGGTGGATATGCCTGATGAAGCGGTAAAAAAGGGTATGTGCTATCGTGTTTATGCTGTATGGAAACGGGATACGCAAGAAGTAATTTACTATGTGCTGGAACAGACCAAGGATGGAAATTTTATCGCCAAAATCACATCTGATGGGAAGCATGAAGTGGTGGAGCCTGCACCGGACAATGGAGCGGAGATTGAGGCAATCATGAGTCTGGTTACAGAACATTAAAGAGTTGAGATTTGCGTCGTTTGCCGCGTATACGATCTGGAATGGAGAAGAAAATGACAGACACGATTATATTTGACTTAGACGGCACCCTGCTCGATACCCTGGAGGATTTGACGGACAGTGTCAATTATGCCATGGAGCAGTTCCATCTGCGGACACGGACCATAGAGGAAGTGCGCGGATTTGTGGGAAACGGGGTGGCGAAGCTGATTGAACGCTGTATCCCGCAGGGAACGCAGAATCCTTTGTATGAGCAGATATTAGCTTCTTTTAAAGAGCATTATGCGCTGCACTGTGAAGACAAGACCCGTCCTTATGAGGGCATTATGGAACTGCTTGCCAAACTTTCCGAACAGGGATACCATATGGCGATTGTCTCTAATAAATTTGACGGCGCTGTCAAGCAGTTGAATGAAAAATATTTTAAGGATTATATTTCCGTGGCGATAGGAGAGAGTGCCGCGGTGAAGAAAAAACCAGCGCCTGATACGGTGTACCAGGCGCTTCTGGAGCTTGCATGTGATGCGTCGCAGGCAGTCTATGTGGGAGATTCCGAGGTGGACAGACAGACGGCAGGTAATGTGCCTATGCCCTGTGTCAGTGTCACCTGGGGATTCCGCACCAGACAGCAGCTTATGGAAGCCGGTGCGGCGGATGCTTATATGATCAAGTCTCCGCAGGAACTTCTGCCGCTTCTGCGTCATTTTCCTCCGGAAGCGTGATCAATACTTTCACGATACGATTATCCTGAATACCGCAGGCCTGCAGGGAGATACCATTGTCTAACTGAATGGTTTCCGTATCCTGAGGCAGGCGGTCTAATTTTTCTATCATGAGTCCGCCTATGGAGTCATAGTCCTCCGAATCCAGGGAAATTTCCAGGGCATCATTGATATCGTCAAGTTTCATGCCGCCTTCCACCAGATACTGACCTTCCTCGGTCTCCTGAATCAGTTCTTCCTCATCGGCATCGTATTCATCCCGGATTTCACCCACCAGTTCCTCGATCATATCTTCCATGGTGATCATACCTACGGTAGCGCCATATTCACTTAAGACGAAAGCAATATTGCAGGATTTCTCCCGGATCTCCATTAGAAGATCGGATACATTCTTATATTCATAAGTATAATAAGCTTCCCGCAGAATCTTCTTTAAATTAAATTTTTCCTTGTCTTTAACCAGAATGAAATCCTTGATGTTAACAATACCGATGATGTGGTCGGGATCGTCGTCATAGACAGGGATTCTGGTGAACATGGATGCCTGGAAAACAGATAATAATTCCTGATAGGTGGCGTCCATGGATACGGTAGTCATCTGAATACGGGGAATCATGATATCTTTGGCGACTCTGTCACCGAAATCAAATACATTGTAGATTAACGCACGTTCTTCAGATTCTATGACACCGCCCTCATGGCTTACATCCACGTAGGTCTTCAGCTCCTTTTCCGTGATTCGGAAAGTATTGCCCTCTGAGCTGATATGTAACAGCTTTAAGATCCAGTTGGAAAGTTTATCCACCAGGAAGATGACCGGGGTCAGGATTGTCATCAGAAGACGTATGATGCCGCTGAAAAACAGGGTGATAAATTCAGCCCTCTGCATGGCCCAGGTCTTAGGGATAATCTCGCCGAACATTAAAATCACAAAGGTCAGTACGCCGGTGGCGATTCCAACAGCATGACTGCCCCACGTATTGATGGCAAAGGTGGTGGCCACGGAAGAAGCAGACAGATTGACAATATTATTACCGATCAGGACTGCACTGAGCATCTTGCCGTATTGGTCAAGTATACCGAGTACCCGGATGGCGCCTTTGTGGTTTTCCTGGGCAAGTGTGCGAAGCCGCACGCGATTCACTGTCGAGAAAGCGGTCTCGGCAGATGAGAAAAAAGCGGATAAGAGTACGAGAATTGCTAATGAAACGAGTTGTATGACACCTGTGGTATCCACTGTAAAAGTTCACTCCTTATTTGTATAGTATTTTATATGTAGAAAATATTACTAGAAGCATAACATTGTGTCAAGTTTTTCCGGCAGCGGGAATAAAATATAGCAGAGTAAATGACAAGGACAAAGGGGGAAGTATGGGAAAAAAGGAGATTTATACGCAAAAGGTGATTTTTGTTACAAAGTGTATGCTGGCTGCCTATATTCTGACGGCAGGACTTCTGCTGCTGCTCGCGTTTATGCTGTACCGGTTCGGGCTTTCTGAGAAGGTGGTGTCGGTCTGTATTATCGCTATCTACATAATCGTCACATTTCTGGCAGGATTGATTGCAGGCAAAAGAGCAGGAAAAAAAAGATATCTGTGGGGGCTTGCCATGGGAGTTATGTACTTTATGATTTTGGTAATCGTGTCCATGGTGGTGAACAAGGGGCCTCAGGATGTGGCAGAAAATATGATGACGGTGTTCTTTCTGTGTGCTGGCAGCGGAATGTTAGGGGGAATGATCAGTTGAAAGCTTATAAAAAATTCAGAAAATACTTTGCGTAAAGAAAAAACTGTGATATACTACTTTAAGTTATTAAGATTGCATAAAAGGGGAGCGGAACAGGCATGGCGGTTCCCCGCATTTATCACATAAGGAGGACATTTCGATGAAACATATTAAGACATTATCTACCAGAGACCTGAAAGAATCCATGAAGAAGGGCGGCTGCGGTGAGTGCCAGACTTCCTGCCAGTCAGCTTGTAAGACTTCCTGCACAGTGGGTAACCAGAGCTGTGAGAAAGCAAGATAAGCATTTCTGGTATTAGTTGAAATGAGCGGAAATATAAGCAGCGAGCGCATCGCTGCTTATTATGCGTTTGGTTTTCCTTTTTGTATCAGGGAAATAGCATTGGTAAAGGTTGTAAAGACGGGTAAGACAGGGACAGAGGATAGAACAGATAGGAGAATGACAGGTGATACATCAGTATGTTAACAATGGGTATCATATCGTATTAGATGTCAACAGCGGCTGTGTTCATGTGGTGGACGAGTTGGCCTACGATGTGATTCCAATCGTGGAGAAACTGCTTGCACAGAAGGTGGAAGAGAAGGAACAGATTGTGGAAGCGGCGGCAAAGCAGCTTTCCGTGGAGAGGTCTGAGGTGTCGGAAACGGTGGAAGAGATTCTTTCCCTGAAGGACGAGGGGATGCTCTTTACCGAGGATATTTATGAAAAGTATATTGACAGCTTTCAGAACCGGGAGACCGTAGTGAAGGCGCTCTGTCTGCATATTGCCCATGATTGTAACCTGGCCTGTAAATATTGCTTTGCGGGAGAAGGGGAGTATCACGGCAGGCGGGCATTGATGAGTCTGGATGTGGGTAAGAAAGCTTTGGATTTTCTGGTTCGTAACTCCGGGAACCGGGTGAATCTGGAAGTGGATTTCTTTGGCGGGGAACCGCTGATGAACTGGCAGGTGGTGAAAGACCTGGTGGCTTACGGCAGATCTTTGGAGGAACCGAATCACAAGAAGTTTCGGTTCACGTTGACCACCAATGGGGTGCTGCTGGACGATGAAGTGTTGGAATTTGCGAACAAAGAGATGGCCAATGTGGTCTTAAGCATAGACGGACGAAAAAAAGTGCATGACCGGATGCGTCCTCACAGGGGGGGCCAGGGCAGTTATGATGAGGTGGTGCCAAAGTATAAGAAGGTGGCCGAGTCGAGAAACCAGATGGATTATTATGTGAGAGGGACCTTTACCAGAAATAATCTGGATTTCGCTGAAGATGTAAAACATCTGGCAGATGAAGGGTTTGAGCAGATTTCGGTGGAACCTGTGGTGGCGCGCCCGGAGGAGGATTATGCACTGCGCATGGAAGATGTGCCGGCAATCCTTAAGGAGTATGATGAATTGGCGTTGGAATATATTCGCAGAAAAAAAGCAGGAAAAGGTTTTAATTTTTTTCATTTTATGATAAATTTAGAAGGTGGCCCTTGCGTAGCGAAGCGATTGTCAGGCTGTGGGTCGGGTACGGAATATCTGGCAGTGACGCCCTGGGGAGATTTTTATCCTTGTCATCAGTTTGTGGGACAGGAAGAATTTCTCATGGGTAACGTGGAGCAGGGAATCCTGCGCACGGATATTCGGGATAAGTTCAAGGCATGCAATGTTTATGCCAAAGACCAGTGCAGGGACTGCTTTGCCAAGTTCTATTGCAGCGGGGGATGTGCCGCGAATGCTTATCATAACAGTGGCGATGTCAACGGTGCATATGAGCTGGGCTGTGAGTTGCAGAGAAAGCGTGTGGAGTGCGCGATTATGATAAAAGCGGCACTGGCTGATGAGGAAAAGGAGAGTTGATTATGAAAAAGAGCAGAGCGGTTGTCGGTCTGATCGTGTATGTTCTGATACTGGGGTTGTTAGGTTATACGGCAATCTTCGGTGTTGGTTCGGACAAGTCAGGTTCGGCAGGGAGCATCAAACTGGGATTGGATCTGGCAGGCGGTGTCAGCATCACATATCAGGTGGTGGGCGACGAGGAGCCAAACGCAGAGGATATGAGCGATACTATCTATAAGCTGCAGCAGCGTGTGGATGGCTACAGCACGGAAGCGCAGGTGTATCAGGAGGGAAAAGACCGGATTAACATTGAGATTCCGGGCGTTTCCGATGCCAATACAATCCTGGAAGAATTGGGTAAGCCGGGCAGTTTATATTTTATTGCACAGACCGGCAGTGACGGCAGCAGCAACTATGACATGATTGGTTATGGTATTGATGCAGAAGGCAATCTGGCGCCGCAGTATCAGTTAAATAAAACCATGGATGAACTTATGGCTGATGGTTCTGTCGTGCTGGATGGTACGAAGGTGGAAGATGCACAGGCCAAGGCGCAGCAAGATTCCATGGGTAATCTGGAGAATGTAGTAGCGCTTTCGTTCAATGCGGAGGGCAGGAATGCTTTCGCGGAAGCGACCAGGAAGGCCTATGAGAATGGGGAGACAATCGCCATTTATTATGACGGGGAATTTGTGAGTGTACCCAATGTACAGGCGGTGATTGAGGACGGTAATGCGGTCATTACAGGTCAGAAATCAGCGGCGGAGGCAGAGAAACTTGCTTCCACGATCCGTATCGGCGGTCTGAAACTGGAATTGGAAGAGCTTCGTTCCAATGTGGTCGGTGCACAGCTTGGCTCCGCAGCAATTGAAAGCAGTTTGAAAGCAGCGGCTGTTGGATTTGCACTGGTGGTCATTTTCATGATTGTAGTGTATTATATTGCCGGTCTGGCAGCTTCTTTGGCACTTTGCTTATATACGGAACTGTTGGTTATTTTACTCTATGCTTTTGAGGCCACACTGACGCTGCCTGGTATTGCAGGTATTATCCTTTCCGTAGGTATGGCGGTGGATGCCAACGTGATTATCTTTGCGCGTATCAGAGAAGAGCTTGCTACCGGTAAGACGGTCCAGTCTTCCATTAAGATTGGTTTCCAGAAAGCCCTGTCTGCTATTCTGGACGGTAATATCACCACATTGATTGCAGCACTGGTGCTCTACTTTATGGGAAGCGGCACCATCAAGGGATTCTCCATCACCCTGATGCTTGGTATTTTCTTATCCATGTTTACGGCATTGTTTGTTACCAGATTTTTGGTGAAAATCTTCTATGCGCTGGGTGTGCAGAGTGAGAAAGCTTATGGTATGGCAAAAGAGAAAAAGCCTATCAATTTCCTTTCCAGAAGATTTGTATTTTTCGGTATCTCAGTGGCAGTGATACTGCTTGGATTCGTTATTATGGGCGTGAACAATTCTAAGATTGGTATGCCCCTTAATTACAGTCTTGACTTCGTGGGCGGCACATCCACCACCATGACACTGAACGAGGATATGAGCATTGAAGATATTGATGCGCAGATTGTTCCTCATGTGGAAGAGATTACAGGGGATGGGAATGTACAGACTACCAAGGTAGCCGGCTCTAATCAGATTATCATTAAGACCAGAACCTTGAATGTGGAGGAGAGACAGCAGTTTGCTGATCTGATGGTGAATAACTTTGCTGTGGAGGAGAGCAGCATTACGGCAGAGACAATCAGTGCTACCATCAGTTCTGAGATGCAGACTGATGCGGTGAAAGCAGTGTTGATTTCGACGGTGCTCATGCTTCTTTATATTTGGTTCCGCTTTAAGGATATCCGTTTTGGTGCAAGTTCTGTGATTGCGCTGGTGCATGATGTGCTGGTGGTACTTGCTTTCTATGCGGTGGTGAGGATCTCCGTGGGCAATACCTTCATCGCCTGCATGCTGACAATCGTGGGTTATTCCATCAATGCCACCATTGTTATCTTTGACCGTATCCGTGAGAATCTGCGTGAGATGGGCAGGAAGGAAGATTTGCAGGAGCTGGTCAATAAGAGCATTACCCAGACATTGTCCAGAAGTATCTTTACTTCCCTGACGACTTTCTTTATGGTAGCGGCACTTGAAGTGTTCGGTGTTTCTTCCATTCGGGAGTTTGCGCTTCCGTTGATGGCAGGTATCGTATGCGGTACGTATTCTTCTATCTGCCTTACCGGAGCATTATGGTTTGTGTTCCGGACGAAGCTTGGACAGAAGGCTGAGAAGTAAAAAACGGGAAGCTTTATGACAAGGATAGAAAAACAGGCGCTTTGCCGTAATCTTTTGATTGCGGTGGAGCGCTTTTTTTAGTGTAAAAAATAATTAGGAATACAATATTGAAAATAGTAAATGAAGTAAAATCGTTATTTTGCATATTATGATTGATGTAGTTATATGGGATATGGTATTATGTTTATAAAAGATACTGCTTACATAGTATAAGAAACGGAGGATGATTTATGAAAGTATGGAAAAGATTCATGACGCTTTTAATAGTATGTCTTATCATTGCAACGGCAGTTCCTGTACAGCTTGATTATTTTACGATTACGGCGGAAGCGCATTCTGGCAGAACAGATAAGTATGGCGGTCATAAAGATAATAAGAATGTCAGTGGCTTAGGATATTATCATTATCATTGTGGCGGTAATCCGCCGCATCTACATGAGAATGGAATATGCCCTTACGCCGGTGGTACAGGAACAGCAGGTGATGGAACAACGAGTACCGGCTCTTCATCTGACAGGAAGGCAACGAAGAAACAGTCAGCTGCGGAAACTACTGTATCTGGCGCCGAGGCAAATCAAAATAGTAGTAAGAATACACAGACGGCGCTTGCTGCGAAGAATGCAGATAAGCCAGCGGTTACGATTTCTGATACGTCATATGATAATGTGGCATTTAATGTTTCTTATTATGCCAATAGTCATACAGATTTATATCAGTTATACGGAGATGATGCCAAGGCTTTGTATGACCATTTTATTACCATAGGAATAACAGAAGGCAGGCAGTCCTCTGCGGCGTTTAGTATTCTTGTATATAAAGAGAATAATCAGGATTTGCAAGATGCCTTTGGAGATGATTTGATTAAGTATTATAATCATTTTATTCAATATGGCGTGAATGAGAATCGTGTGGCGTATTAAATGGAAATGAAATGAAATTGAACTGTTGTATTTTTGTAAACAGTTTGATAAAATTATAAAAGGGAATAGATTTATGACGAAAAAGCAGTCGGTTTTGTTTATGAATATTTTAGCAGAACAGCTTCGTTTTATTCAAAAGTTTGAAATGCCCTATCCATCTATTCATGCCCTGACAGGTTTTGAAGATATAGGAAATAAAATGCGTGATGAGATGGAATCAATTCTGAGTCAAAATTTGGATTTTGATGCTTTTCTCCAAGCTTTACATGTGAAAAGTGAGAATATAGTATCAAAAGATAATCAGGATAATATACTTTCTGCATATCATTTGTGTATATGGATGGATCAGAAACTGACATACGAAGATGTACCGGAGAACAAAGTAAAAAGTAGATTTTCAATCTATAGTTTGATTCCTTTAAGGCTTTCTTCATTTATTGAAATTGATGCATTGAATGACAATTATGAAGAAGTTGGAATATGGATTAATCCGAAGCTGCCAATATTTAAATCAGTTTCTATGTTTGACAACGGCAGAGAGCAGGAAAGAACTGTAGCGAGCAGGGATGCATTTACGCAAATGAACGGTGATTTTCAGCATATTAGCTATTTTGTGTGGAACGGGAAATATGTGATTCATAATATAGTTATGCCATATGAGTATGAAGAAAATAGTATGGAAGATATAGCAGACGGAAAGCTGCGGATTGGATTTATTCCTGTAACGGACAAACAGGATTTGATTGTTCCAGACTATCAAAATATTTGTGAAGGGCAGTATGAATTAAAAAAGATGTATATTGACCATCCTAATCATGGAGAGGAGATTCATACTCGACTGAAAAAGGGGTTAGAACTTGCCTGTACAAATGAAGCGGATATTGTGTTTGCACCTGAGATGCTGGGAATAGAGCAGACAGAGGAACGTAGCGGAAACTATAATATGTATCTTCGCGGAATATACAGCGAGATGATTATGAATGGGGTAAAGCCGCCATTTATTACAATCATGCCATCTTATTGGAGGGCAGGGACAAACAGTGCCGCCATAGTTTATCGGGATGGCCGTATCTTGGGCAGACAGAAAAAATATACACCATATGTTGACTTTAAGTCATGTTCTATAGAGGGAATTACACGAGAAGATAAAAAGGAGATTTATCTGATTCATGTATATGGCGTTCACCGAATTGCTATATCTATCTGTGCTGAATTCATAGACAGTTTTAACAGTGATTTAATCTGTGGACAACTGGGAGCAACCTTAATGATTGTTCCTTCTTTTTCACATGGTGAAAGGGATTTTATAAATAGTCTTGGTACGCTGTTTCCATACGGAACAAGTGTGATATGGGGAGATTGTTGCGGTGCGGTTGGCCATAGTCCAAGGATTATTGGCGGATGCAGTCTGGTTGGTCTTAATGAAGTGCATAAGATGGGTGATTGCTGTCAATGTTCTTTTTCATGTGCTGAGTGTAGTGGATGTTTATTTACTATAGATTTGCCGTTAAGAGTTATAATGACTAAAATTACTCAGACGACACGCAATTCTATACAACATATTATATTTTAACATTTGTTTATCATAAATATAGAAAGGGAGGGATTGGGTATGAGTAAAATGCAGGAAGTCTTTGATGTTGGACAGTATTTTGAAACACAAGATTATGAGAAAATAATAAATTATGCAAATGAAACACAGGAAAATCTGATTCATAATTGGCAGGTAAAGAATAGAGAAAAATTACGACATATTATATTAGCCAGTCGGAATATTTTGAATTTTTGGGTTGCGTCTATTGCTGAAAATCAATTATGGCTTGCACTTGTAAGATGTGGAGCCTGGATTGGGGCTTTGGAAGCGATTGAAAGATCTGTATATGAGGAAAGTATGGATATGTGGCTTCAAAAAAGGACTGCTAAAAAAATTTCCTCTATCAAGCACCTTCCAGAGATTTTGCATTTATTAGAGATGAAAGGGGTTATGACGCATGGTGAACTGACAGAAAAGTTAAATTTAAATCATCCTTCAACTCTTACCGAGATTATGAAAAAAATTGCAGATTTAGAGTTGATTACAATACAAAAATCAGGAAAATATAAATTGTATTTTTTGACGGATGCAGGGATTCGATATGCCAGGCGTATACGGACGCAGGAGGATGAAGAGGCATTTCATGGAAAAATATTGCGAAAGTATCTTATGCAAATGTGTGATTTGTCACTTGTTTCTCCAATGCAACCATTAGGCAGCAAAGAAAAAGGGGTGGTGATAAAGCCGGGGCAGGACATTGGAATTATCACAGATACTAACAAGAAAATGCAAAACATGAAAGTTGCAAATACGTTGAAAGAAGTCTCTTACGATAATAAAGAGAGGCCCGTTTTAATTTTGAAAAATAAAATAGAACCGGTTAATTTTGAAATGGAGGCATGATATATGGATGTGGGAAGATTGTTGGACACTTTAGAAAAGGCATCTGGAAATGCAACAGATATTTATTATGGCCTGTATACGGATTATTTTGAAAATGGTAGTGATCCGGTTAGTGCATTGAAAATTATCTTAGAATATCCTAATGAGATAGGAAACAGTGAGGATAGAGACCCTACAACTATTAGTAATCAGGAAGAGAATAGGCTGAGTGCATTATTGGAAGAAATGATTACTGGTATGACTGACAGGATTGTAGAGATGAATCTTACCCAAAAAGATTTCTATGAAAAATTATATGCTAATATCTTTGACAGTGCGAACGAACTTTTTCCGCAAACGAAAGAGGAAAGGGTCATTGCACTAAAAATTTTATCAGAAAATGTAAGTGCAGTTCCCTATTTTCAGGTTTTGGAAGTAGATAAAATTACTAAAGAAGAATTTGTGAGTGGTATAGACAGATTAGTTAATCATATACTAGAAGCAAATCATATGTTACAGAGACAGTTTGCTACAACGCCTGAGGAAGCTGCACAGATATTAAGGATTGCAGATGAAATAACGGATAAGAAAGATCGGATTATATATTGGACAGTGCTGCTTAATACATTACGAAGACAAAATGAATGAAATATGTTGCTGCAATTCAGAAGTACTATAAATTACCCTCTGAAAATGTTACAATATCTATAGATATGAGATGACGTAACTTTTCAGAGGGATTTTTATGAGCAAATGGATGGTGTCTGCCAAGAAGGCAGATTTTGATCAGATAGCAAGAAGATTTCAGATTGATCCTGTGATTGCCAGAATTATCCGTAACAGAGATATCATGGGAGAAGAACAGATTGAGAGGTTTCTTCATGGAACACTTCAGGACCTGCATGATCCGATGGATTTGAAGGATGCAGAACGGGCGGCGGATATTTTATGTGAGAAGACGATGGCAGGGCTTCCTGTGCGGGTAATCGGGGATTATGATATTGACGGGGTATGTTCCTCCTATATTTTGGTCACTTGCTTAGAGCAATGCGGTGCGGTGGTGGATGTGGTGATACCACATCGGATTCAGGACGGGTATGGTCTGAATGATAAGCTGATCGAGGAAGCTCACGAGGCAGGGATTGATACGATACTGACCTGTGATAACGGAATTGCGGCCACGGAGCAGATTGCCTATGCTAAGAGACTGGGCATGACAGTGGTGGTGACGGATCATCATGAAGTGCCTTATGATATGGGGCCGGACGGCAGCAGAACAGAGAGGCCGCCTGCGGCGGATGCTATCGTGGATCCGAAGCAGAAAGACTGCACTTATCCTTATAAGGGTATTTGCGGTGCAGTGGTGGCCTATAAATTGATGCAGATCTATTTACAGAAGATGGTACAAAACCCGGCAGGCAAGGTCACAGCGGGGAAAGTAGAGGATATTCTGCGGGAATTACTTGCTTTTGCAGCTTTCGCCACGGTGGGGGATGTGATGGAATTGACAGATGAGAATCGGATTCTTGTCAGATATGGACTGCGGCAGATTGAAAAGTCTCAGAATCCCGGTCTCAGGGCATTGACTGTGGTAAATGGTCTGCAGGATAAGAAACTTTCCGTATATCATATAGGATTCGTTTTGGGGCCCTGCCTGAATGCCACAGGACGATTAGATACGGCCGGCAGGGCACTTGCCATGTTTCGCACCAGGGATCAGGCAGAAGCAGTCGCCATTGCAGGAGAATTGAAAGAACTAAACGACAGCAGGAAAGGTATGACCTTGTTGGGAACCGAACAGGCAGAGAAGATGATTGAGAGTACGAACCTGAAAGATGATAAGGTGCTGGTGGTCTATCTGCCGGATTGTCATGAGAGCCTTGCCGGTATTATTGCCGGACGTATCAGAGAGCGGTATCACAAGCCGGCGTTTGTGCTCACGAAAACACAGGAAGGCGTGAAGGGGTCGGGCCGGTCCATTGATGCCTATTCTATGTATGACAAGATGAGTGAGTGTAAAGAATTATATACAAAGTATGGAGGTCACAAGCTGGCGGCAGGGGTGTCCATGCCGGAGGAGAACGTGGATACATTCCGCAGATATCTGAACGAGCACTGCGGGCTGTCGGAAGAAGATTTTGTGGAGACCATACATATAGATGTGCCCATGCCCATGTCCTATGTGACCACGGATTTTGTCAGGCAGCTATCCGTGTTGGAGCCTTTTGGCAATGGGAATCCCAAACCGGTTTTTGCCCAGAAAAGGGTCAGGATATTAAGAGGAAGCATCTTAGGCAAGAACAGGAATGTAGGCAAATTCAGGGCAGCAGATGAGAACGGCGGGCGATATGATTTGATGTATTTCGGAGACCTGGATCGATGGCATGATTTTCTGGCAGGACATTTTGGGGTACAGGAGGTTGACAGGCTTTACCGGGAGGGCAGTGACAATATCTGTATCAGCATTGTATATTATCCGGATATCAATGTGTACAGAGGACGGGAAGAATTGCAGATGATCATGCAGGACTATTCCTGTTAGTGAAACATCGAGAAGAGGAAGCATGATGGCTGAAAGGGGGATTACATGGATAAGATATTGACAGTAACATTGAATCCTGCGGTAGATAAGACTTATACGACCCAGAGCTTGAAGGCAGGGCACGTGAACAGGATGCGAACTGCCCTGAATATAGCGGGCGGCAAGGGCGTTAATGTGACCAAGATTCTCAGACAATACGGTTGTGAGGTGGCGGCAACCGGATTCCTGGGTGGTTATACAGGTCATTTCATTGAGGAGGAACTTTTACGGCGGGGTGCGGAGTGTCATTTTGTACATGTGACGGGTGAGACCCGCTGCAACATGAATATTCTGGCAGATGACGGTTATGTGACAGAGATTCTGGAGCCGGGGCCGCAGGTTTCAGAACGGGAGAAGGCTCTTTTCCTGAAGCAATATGAATTACTGCTTGCAGAGTGCCGGCTGGCAGTCATATCCGGGTCTGTTGCTGGCGGTATAGAGGATGATATCTATGAGAGGCTTGTTGTGACGGCACAGGACAAGAAGGTGCCAGTGTATTTGGATTCCAGTGGGGAGAGTATGCGGAAAGGACTTTTGGCCAAACCCTGCTTTATTAAGCCAAACTGGAAGGAACTGGAGTATCTTGTGGGTCATAAGATTGCGGACAGGGAGGAGATTATAGAAGCAGCCAGCCGTCTGCATAGAGAGGGCATTGCCAAAGTGGTGGTGTCTATGGGCAGTAAAGGGCTCATCAGTGTGACGGACTGTGGAATCCTGTATGCCAGGGCCGGGGACATTAAGGCAGTCAATACAGTGGGAAGCGGGGACAGTGTGGTGGCTTCCTATGCCATGGCCGAGATATGGGGGGAATCGGATGAAGAAGCGATTCTACGTGCCTGTGCAATTTCAGCAGCTAATGTGACGACTGTGGAGAGTGCCTGCATTCCGATGCAGACAGCAGAGGAACTGATGAATAAGATGATAGTGGAGAGGATTTCCGGGTAAACGAAAAAGCCTGGGACATTCCCAGGCTTTTCCGTAGTTTTCTTATGAGGGGGAGATAGTGAATTCATCAACTATCTTGGTTATTATCATAAAGCCCAAATGTGTCTAAAATGTGTTTAGATTATTATGAAAGAATAAAAAACCATTAAGAAAACTTAAAGAGAATATGAAGAAATACAGTTTATGCGGGAAATACCGGCATAAGTTGAAAAGATAAGGTTTTCATGCTATCTTAGATAAGAGGATTTGATAAAGGAGAATTGGAATGGCGGTATTGAGTAAGTTGTTGGAAAAGATTACCTACCAGTGTGTCTGTGGCACGCTGGATACCGATGTTGTGGATGTTATCTATGATTCCCGCAGGGTGGTGCCGGGCAGTATGTTTGTTTGTATTCCGGGGGCAAAGATTGACGGCCATATTTATGCAAAAGATGCGGTGAAAGCCGGGGCGTCAGTACTTCTGGTGGAGCAGGAGGTGGAACTTCCTGCGGGTTGGGATGTGACAGTGATTCGGGTGGAAGATACCCGTTATGCCATGGCCTTTATCTCAGCGGCGTATTTTGAATATCCGGCGCAGCAGATGAAGATTATAGGCATTACCGGAACGAAAGGAAAGACTACCACAACGTATCTGGTCAAATCCATTCTGGAACAGGCAGGCAGACATGTGGGCTTGATTGGTACGATAGAAACCATTATCGGTGATACCCATATTCATGCAGAGAATACCACGCCGCAGTCCTATCTGGTTCAGAAATATTTCAGGCAGATGGCGGATGCAGGCTGTGATACGGTGGTGATGGAGGTGTCTTCCCAGGGGCTTATGCTGCACAGGACGCAGGGATTTACCTTTGATTTTGGCATTTTTACGAATCTGGAACCGGATCATATCGGTGAAAATGAACATAAAGATTTTGAGGATTATATGCGGTGTAAGAGCCTGCTTTTTCAACAGTGCAGGGTGGGTATTGTCAATCATGATGATCCTCACTGGGAAGAAGTTACCAAAGGATGTACCTGCGAGCTGGAAACCTATGGCATTGATACACAGGCAGATCTTTGGGCGGAGAATATAGAATTTCTTAACGAGGCGGGGACGCTGGGGATGGGATTCGATGTGAAGGGGCTGATGGATTTTCCGGTAGAGATTACTTCACCGGGAAAGTTCAATGTTTATAATGCACTCACAGCCATTGCAATCTGTCGTCATTTCAAAGTACAGGAGGAAAACATTAAGGCGGCACTTCTTGCGGCCAGAGTCAAGGGCCGGACGGAGATGGTTAAGGTATCAGATGCGTTTACGCTGATGATTGATTATGCTCATAATGCCATGGCGCTAAAGAGCCTTTTGACAACCATGCGGGCTTATCAGCCCCATCGCCTGGTCTGCCTTTTTGGGTGCGGCGGTAACCGCGCCAAATCCAGGCGTTATGAGATGGGAGAGGTCAGCGGCAGTATGGCAGACCTGACCATCATTACCTCTGACAATCCGCGCTGCGAAAAACCGCAGGATATTATTGACGATATCAAGATTGGCATTGGACGTACACACGGGAAATACGTGGAAATCTGTGACAGAAAAGAAGCCATTGCATATGCCATAGACCATGGGGAGCCAGGTGATATCATTGTTCTGGCGGGTAAAGGACATGAGGATTATCAGGAGATTAACGGTGTGAAATATCCTATGGATGAGAGGGTCCTGATTCAGGAGATTTTACTGGAGCGCCGGGGAGATTGAAATACAGCGGGAGGAGATGTGGTTTCATGAAAGAACGATATGCGGATATCATTGTGGACATATCTCATGAAAAAGTAGACAGACCTTTTCAGTATAAAATTCCGCTGACGCTTATGGATGTGATTGCTCCCGGTGTGAGGGTACATGTGCCTTTTGGCAGGAGCAATCAGGATAAAGTGGGTTATGTGGTGGATGTTTCTGAGAAAACAGACTATCCGGCAGAGAAATTAAAAGAGATTACTTCCGTGGATGAAAAGGGAATCTCAGCAGAAGGCAGACAGATTCAGATTGCCTACTGGCTAAAGAGGCAGTATGGTTCCACCATGATCACGGCTTTGAAGACAGTGCTGCCGGTGAAACAGAAGTTAAAGCGCCCGGAGAAAAAAAAGATAGTACGCTGTGTAAGTGCAGAAGAACTGCCGGCAGTCATCCGGATATGCAGGCAGAAGCATCAGGTGGCGAAGGTGCGTGTGCTGGAAGCGCTCTTTACAGAAGAAGAACTGCCTTATGAATTAGTCAGACAGAAGCTGAATGTGGCACCGGCCACGTTACAGACATTAGAAAAACAGGGATATCTCAGAATAGAACGGGAATCCTATTATCGGAACCCGGTCAGACAGATGAGCAGGGAGGAAGACAGACCCTGTTTACATGAAATACAGACACATATCATAGATGAAGTTACTGCAGACTATCAGGCAGGCAATCCTGGCACTTATCTGGTACATGGTGTGACCGGAAGCGGTAAGACAGAAGTGTATCTGGGAATTATAGAGCGGATGATTGCCATGGGGAAACAGGCCATTGTGCTGATTCCGGAGATTGCCCTGACATATCAGACCCTGCTGCGCTTTTATAAAAGATTTGGGAATCGGGTGTCCGTGATAAATTCCACATTGTCTATGGGTGAGAAATATGACCAGATTGAGCGGGCGAAGGCAGGAGAGATTGATGTGATCATTGGTCCCAGGTCGGCGCTGTTTACACCTTTTGCGAATCTGGGCGTGATTGTTATGGATGAGGAGCATGAGGGCAGTTATAAGAGTGAGTCGAGCCCCAAGTATCATGCAAGAGAGACGGCAATCCAGATTGCTTCTTTGTATGGGGCCAGTGTGGTGCTTGGTTCTGCAACGCCTTCGCTGGAAGCATATTATCGGGCAAGTCTGGGACAATATAAATTATACGAGATGAAAAGCCGTCCCAAGGGCAGTGTGCTGCCCAGGGTCTGCACCGTGGATCTGCGGGAAGAGTTAAAGCAGGGCAATCGTTCTGTGTTCAGCAGAAAGTTAAGGGGATTGATGGAAGAGCGGCTGCGGGAGAAAGAACAGATTATTCTTTTTCTGAACCGGAGAGGTTATGCGGGCTTTGTTTCCTGCAGGGCCTGTGGTCATGTGATGAAATGTCCCCACTGCGATGTGTCTCTTTCGGAACATAGAAACGGCCAGCTGGTATGTCATTATTGTGGTTATGAAGAGCCAAAGAAGATGAAGTGTCCGTCTTGCGGATCCAAGTATCTGATGGGATTTAAGGCTGGCACGGAGCAGATTGAAGAGGCCATCCACCGGGAATTTCCGGAAGCACGGGTGTTGCGGATGGATGCAGACACCACCCGCACCAAAGAAAGTTACGAAAAGATTCTGTCAGCTTTTGCGGATGAGAAGGCAGATATATTGGTGGGAACCCAGATGATAGTAAAAGGCCATGATTTTCCCAATGTGACGCTGGTGGGGGTGTTAGCAGCAGATCTGTCACTCAATCAGAATGATTACCGTGCCGGGGAACGTACCTTTCAGCTGCTGACGCAGGCGGCTGGCCGGGCAGGACGGGGGGATAAACCCGGTGAGGTGGTGATACAGACTTACCAGCCGGAACATTATAGCGTAGTCCATGCGGCGAAGCAGGACTATGAGGGGTTTTATGAGGAAGAAATCGCCTACAGGGATTTTATGCAGTATCCTCCGGTGGCTCATATGCTGGCAGTGCTGATCATTTCACAGATACAAGAGCAGGGTCAGTCTTTAAGTGAGAGAATGACTGTACTGGTCAATAAGGAGATGAAAGACAGGCGGGGACTGCATGTGATTGGACCGGCAGAGGCGTCCATCGGTAAACTGAATGACCTTTACCGGCATGTCTTTTATGTGCGGCATGAGGAATATCAGGTGTTGGTGGAAGCAAAGGACAGGTTGGAAGCTTTTTGCAGGGAACAGGAAATGAAAAATCAGATGGTGCAGTTTGATTTTGATCCGATGACTACATATTAGGAGAAACAGGAGGAAGAGATAGTATGGCAACCAGAAAGATCAGAGAGATTGGGGATCCGGTCTTAACAAAGCAGTGTAAAGAGGTAACGGAGATTACCCCCAGGATTCAGGAGTTGATTGACGATATGTTTGAGACCCTGTATGAAGCAAACGGTGTAGGGCTGGCAGCGCCCCAGGTGGGTATTTTAAAAAGGATTGTGGTGATTGATGTTACAGGAGAAGATCCTCTTTTACTGATCAATCCTAAGATTTTAGAGACCAGCGGAGAGCAGGAAGGATATGAGGGATGCTTAAGTGTTCCCGGTAAGACAGGGCATGTGACAAGACCTAACTATGTCAAAGCCATGGCCTATGATGAGAATATGAAGCCTTTTGAGATAGAGGGGACCGAACTGCTTGCCAGAGCTATCTGTCATGAACTGGATCATCTGGACGGTCATCTTTATGTGGAGAAGGTGGAAGGGCAGCTTTTGAATACGGAAGATCTTGAGGATGAGGATGCGTAGTGCGATGGTAAAAAGATTAAAAATTGTATTTATGGGAACGCCTGATTTTGCGGTAGGCGCATTACAGGCCATTATAGAAGCAGGGCATCAGGTATCGGCAGTGGTGACACAGCCGGATAAACCGAAAGGCAGAGGGAAAGAACTGCAGATGACACCGGTGAAGGCCTGTGCAGCCGCTCATAATATCCCGGTATTTCAACCGGGGAAGATTAAAGAGCCGGAGGCTGTGGAAGTACTCCGCAGTTATGAGGCGGATATTTTTGTGGTGGCGGCTTTTGGACAGATTCTGTCAGAGGAGATACTTTCCATGCCAAAGTACGGATGCGTGAACATACATGCATCTCTGCTTCCAAAGTACAGAGGAGCGGGGCCTATCCAATGGGCCATTATCGATGGAGAGAAGAAGACCGGGGTCACCATCATGCAGATGGAAAAGGGCTTGGATACCGGAGATATGCTGCTGCAAAAAGAAGTAGAAATTGACCCGAAGGAGACGGGAGATTCGCTTCATGACAAGCTGGCAGCGGCGGGGGCAGAATTGATCGTGGAAGCACTTCCAAAGATTGCGGCAGGACAATTGACACCCCGGAAACAGAATGATGCAGAATCCTGTTATGCGAAGATGCTTCAGAAATCCATGGGCAGGATTGACTGGAACATGACAGCAGATAAACTGGACTGTCTCATCCGGGGCCTGATTTCCTGGCCTGGGGCATCCACCACGTTTCGGGGTAAGAACTTAAAAATCTGGGAGGAGGAACCAGTGATGGAAGGAGATTTTTCCGTATCGATTTCTGAGTCTTTACCGGGAACCATTGTGTGTGTGGAAAAGGAGGCTTTCTATGTGCAGACAAAAGAAGGAGTACTTAAGGTGCTCTCGGTGCAGATAGAGGGTAAGAAGCGCATGGCTGTAAAGGATTTTCTGTTAGGATATCCGATAAAAGCCGGGGAGTGTCTTGGCAGCTGAAAGGGGCAGGGTTTTGGGAAGATAACTGCCGGAAATGAAGGGATGAACCAGAAAGGATGATAAAATGGGTTATTACGGTTACTATGGATATTATTTTGATCCCACATACTTGTTGGTGCTGATTGGCGCGGTCCTATGTCTGTTTGCACAGATGCGGGTCAAGTCTGCTTATCATAAATATGCGAAGGTGCCAAGCAGGACAGGGATGACAGGAGCTCAGGCAGCGCAGAGGATATTGAACATGTCGGGGATTCATGATGTGCGCATCGAACATGTGAGAGGGGAACTGACAGATCACTATGATCCCTCAAACAAGGTGCTTAGGCTTTCTGACACCGTGTACGGGTCTGCATCCATTGCCGCTATTGGCGTTGCGGCCCACGAGTGCGGTCATGCGGTACAGCATGATCAGGGATATGCGCCGTTGAAATTCCGTTCGGCCCTTGTGCCTGCGGCGAATATTGGCTCGAAAGCGGGGATTCCGTTAATTATCCTGGGTGCCATTCTGGGTATGAACCAGATGCTGATTCAGATTGGGATCTGGGTGTTTGCCCTGGCGGTGCTTTTCCAGCTGGTGACGCTTCCGGTAGAATTTAATGCTTCCGGACGGGCGCTTGCCATGCTTGGTGATTACGGTATGATGGAACGGGATGAGGTGAGCAGCTGTCGTAAGGTGTTAAGTGCGGCGGCACTGACGTATGTGGCGGCTGCGGCAACAGCGATTCTGCAGCTGCTCCGGTTGATTATGTTGTTTGGCAGACGGGATAATGACTGACATGAATACAAGAGAAGTGATATTGGATATTTTGCTGGAATTATCCAGGGAAAAAGAATACAGCAATATTCTGATTACGGCTGTACTGGAAAAATATGATTATCTGGACAGCCGGGAGAAGGCTTTTATCAAGCGGGTGAGTGAGGGGTGCATCGAGCGCCGGATACAGCTTGATTATGTGCTGAATCTGTATTCCAAGACACCTGTAAAGAAGATGAAGCCGCTTATTCGGGAATTGTTACGAATGAGTACATACCAGCTTCTGTTTATGGAACATGTTCCTGATGCAGCCGTTTGTAACGAGGCAGTGAAGCTGGCAAAGAAAAGGAGGTTTCAGAATTTACAGGGCTATGTGAATGGTGTCCTCAGAAATATCGCCAGGGGACGGGATGAAATTGTCTATCCCCACAGGGAAACATCCTGTATGGAGTATTTGTCAGTGTATTATTCCATGCCCTTATGGCTGGTGGAGCATTTTACCAGGGCTTACGGAGAAACTGCCTGCGAAAACATCCTGCGGGCATATCTGGAGAAACGTTCTATAGGCATCCGTCTGCGGGAGACTCTGTCAGAAGAAGAACAGGAACGTCTGCTTGCATCCTGGAAACAGGCAGGAATCAGCGCCAGTAAGCATCCCTACCTGCCTTATGCGGCACAGATAGAGGGGGCCGAGGGTATTCGCAGGATGAAGGGGTACGAAGAGGGGCTTTTTGCGGTACAGGATATCAGCTCCATGCTGGTGGTGGAAGTGGCAGGAATCAGACCAGGGGATACCGTCGTGGATGTCTGTGCGGCCCCGGGAGGCAAAGCGCTCCATGCGGCAGATAAACTGGCCGGTACAGGACAGGTGATTGCCTGTGATGTGACAAGTTATAAGACAGACAGGATAGAGGAGAACAGAATGCGGCTTGGCGCTAAGAACCTGTCCGTCAGAGTACAGGATGCCCGGATACAGGATGATTCTCTTGCAGGCAAGGCAGATGTAGTGCTTGCAGATGTGCCCTGTTCAGGGCTGGGTGTTATTGGCAGAAAGCAGGATATCAAATACAGGGTAACGCAGGAGTCTTTACAGGAAATCAACCATCTGCAGCGGGAGATTATTGCCAATGTGGTAAATTATGTCAGGCCGGGCGGAATCATGATGTACAGTACCTGTACCATGAATCCGGCGGAAAATGAGGAGATGGCAGAGTGGATCTGCAGGGAGTTTGCCATGGAGAAGGTAAGCATGAAAGATTCACTGCCAGGAGTGTTACAGCAGGATATAAAGGAGGAAACCTTGCAGCTTTTGCCAGGTGTGCATGAGACAGACGGCTTTTTTATGGCGAAGTTCAGGAAGAAATAAATGGAAGCAGAAGACAGGAAGGATATCAAATCCCTGACACTGGAAGAATTGAAAGAAGAAATGACCGGACTTTTGGAGAAACCATTCCGGGCGGTGCAGCTATATGAGTGGATGCATAAGAAACTGGTGCGGGACTATGAGGAAATGCGCAATATCCCGGTTTCTCTCAGGGAAAAATGCAAGGAATATTACAGTTTTACGGCGCTTAAAGCGGTAGAAGTACAGGAATCAAAAATAGACGGCACGAAAAAATACCTGTTTGCACTCGCTGACGGAAATATGGTGGAGAGTGTACTGATGCATTATAAGCATGGCAACTGTGTGTGCATCTCCTCTCAGGCGGGCTGCCGTATGGGATGCAAGTTCTGTGCTTCCGCGTTGGGTGGTTTAAAGAGAAATCTCCTTCCCTCTGAAATGCTGGATCAGATTTATGCGATTATGTTGGAGAGCGGGGAGAGAGTTTCCAATGTGGTGGTTATGGGAACCGGGGAACCTTTGGATAATTATGAGAATCTTCTGCGGTTTATCACTCTGCTTACAGATGAGAATGGGCTGCACATCAGTCAGCGGAATCTGACCGTATCTACCTGCGGGATCGTGCCAAAGATGCGGGAACTGGCGCAGAATAAACTGCAGATTACGCTGGCTCTTTCCCTGCATGCGGCCACGGACAAAAAGAGAAGGGAGCTGATGCCGATTGCCAATACGTATTCCCTGGCACAGCTGATGGAGGCCTGTTCTTTCTATTTTGCACAGACCGGCAGGAGGATAACCTTTGAGTACAGTCTGGTGCGGAATATCAATGATACCGAGAAGGATGCGATGCAGTTGTCGGAGCTGATAAGAGGACAAAACTGCCATGTGAACCTGATTCCTGTAAATCCCATTAAGGAACGGTCTTATGTACAGTCAGACAAACAGGCGGTGGAAGCTTTTCGGGACAGACTTAAGAAGCAGGGAATCACTGCCACGATCCGCAGGGAGATGGGGCGTGATATCGACGGGGCGTGCGGGCAGCTTCGACGTAGATTTTTAGCAGAATAGCCCGGGTGGTTTGACTTGCTCTTTTGTTTTTAGTGTGCTAATATTAGTAACTGGTAAAATGTGGTGGAGGTAATACTGTGCTCAGGTCTTATGCGCTGACGGATATCGGTCAAAAGAGACAACTGAATCAGGATTTTATTTATCTGTCGGAGAAACCCATCGGGAATCTGCCCAATGTGTTTATTGTGGCAGACGGAATGGGCGGACATAATGCGGGGGACTATGCTTCCCGGCTGGCAGTGGAAACTGTGGTGCAGGAGATTGGCATATCTTTTGAGAAAAGTCCGGTTAAGATTCTGAACAATGCCATAGGACGTGCCAATGAGCAGCTGAGAAAGCGTGCCAGAGAGGACAGGAAGTTAAGCGGCATGGGAACCACAATCGTAGCAGCTACCTGCCTTGGAAGATATCTGGAGGTGGCCAATGTAGGGGACAGCAGGCTTTATGTGATCAGTGATGAGATCAGACAGATTACCCAGGATCATTCACTGGTGGAGGAAATGGTTCGCATGGGAGGTCTCGACAAGGAAACAGCCAGGAATCACCCGGATAAAAACATCATTACCAGGGCTGTTGGTGCAAGGCCTGATGTGGAGGTAGATTTTTTTGATGTAGAATTACAGACTGGAGATATGGTTTTACTTTGTTCTGACGGTTTGACTAACATGGTGGAAGACGAGACGATATGCCGGATATTAAAAGGGGATGGAGATCTTGAGGACAGGGTAGAAGAATTAACGAGAACGGCCAACCAGAATGGCGGCAAGGATAACATTTCCGTGATTGTTATTGAACTGTTAGCAGACGAGGTGAAACATGATTAAGATAGGTATGATGATAGGAGACCGGTATGAGATCTTAGAAAAGATCGGTACCGGTGGTATGTCAGATGTATATAAAGCAAAAGATCACAAACTGAATCGGTTTGTGGCAGTGAAAGTGCTGAAGCAGGAATTTAGTGAAAATGCAAATTTTGTATCCAAGTTCCGTGTGGAAGCGCAGGCGGCAGCCGGGCTGATGCACCCTAATATCGTAAATGTCTATGATGTCGGCGAAGAGCAGGATATCTACTATATAGTCATGGAGCTGGTGGAAGGCATTACCCTGAAGAAGTATATTGAGAAGAAAGCCAGGCTCTCCGTGAAGGAGGCCATCAGTATTGCGATTCAGGTATCCATGGGAATTGAGTCAGCCCATAACAATCATATTATTCATCGTGATATCAAGCCCCAGAATATTATTATTTCTAAAGAAGGTAAAGTGAAGGTGACAGACTTTGGCATTGCCAAGGCGGCCACCAGCAATACCATCACTTCCAATGTGATGGGTTCCGTACATTATACTTCGCCGGAGCAGGCCAGAGGCGGTTACAGTGATGAGAAGAGTGACATTTATTCACTGGGCATCACCATGTTTGAAATGCTGACAGGACGAGTTCCCTTTAATGGAGAAACGACGGTAGCTATCGCAATCAAACATATTCAGGAGGAACTTCCCTCGCCCAGGGACTATGTGCCGGAGATTCCGATCAGTGTGGAACACATTGTATGCAAGTGCTGCCAGAAGAGTCCTGATAGAAGATATCAGTCCATGGCGGAGCTGATAGTGGATTTAAAGCAGTCCCTGATCAATCCGGATGAGGATTTTGTCAAAGTGATCGATCCTGATGAGGAAGCATCCACCAGAATGATCACAGACAGGGATATGGTGCAGATCAAGCGTCAGTCTGACAGCAGGGATTCCATGGAGGAGGCGATGCGCCTGAGAAAGAGCAGGGTGCGCACCTACGAAGAGGAGGATGACGAAGAAGAGGACGAATACTATGAGGATTGGGATGACGAGGAGGAAGATTACGATCCCAGAATGGAGAAAGTCACTACCATTTTAGCGGTGGTGGCAGCTCTTCTGATTGGCGGAATCCTGATATTTTTTGTGGGGAAAACACTCGGCGTGTTCCAGTTAGGGACAGAAGAGGCAGACACACCACAGGAGTCTGTGGAGCAAGTGGAAATGATCCGGGTGGTAGGTATGGATGTGGATGAGGCCAAGCGTGCTTTGCTGGGAATTGGTCTGACCCCGGAAATTCAATATGAAGTGTCAACATCGTCTGAGGTCGGAACGGTTCTGCGGGCCAGCATTCAGGAAGGTATTATGGTGGATAAAGACAGCAATGTAGTTTTGACGGTGGCGCAGGAGACAGAAGGAATAACGGTTCCGTCGGTAACGGGTAAATCTCAGGCAGAGGCCACCTCGATTCTGGAGAAAGAAGGCTTTGTGGTCAATGCTGTTGAGAGCAATGATGCTTCTGTAGAAAGCGGTTATGTTATTTCTCAGTCGCCGGAAGCACAGACTACGGCACCGGAAGGCTCTTCGATTATCATACGGGTAAGCCAGGGGTCGGATGAGAACAAGGTAAGGGTTCCTAATGTGATCGGTATGACGGAGATGGATGCTACAGCGCTCCTGACAGAGAACGGCCTTGAAGTTGGCACCGTCACAGAGGAACAGAATGACGATCCGGCTCTGACGGATAAAGTCTGCTATCAGAGCTATTCCATGGGATCTTATGTGGAAAAAGGAACGACAGTGGATTTACGTATCAGCATGGGTCCTTCTCAGGCCACATATCGTTATTCAGAAAGTATTGCAGCGCCCACAGAGGATGCGGAGTATCAGAGCGGTATGCTGGTTACTGTGATTGTGACGGCGGCGGATGGTACACAGCTTTTGAATACACAGACCACATCCTTCCCGGTGGCGGCAAATTATACGGGAATCAAATCGCCTAATGGTGTTGTGACTTTCAATTTCACGGTAGTAAGGCAGGAGACCACGACTACAGATCCGGAGACCGGAGAGACCGTGACGATACCGGGTTCTTCTGAGACCAAGACGGTGCACCGGCCAGTGAACTTTGTGGAAGAGTAAGGAAGAAAGAAGCAAAAGCATTGTGAAAGAGATAAGTTAAGGCGTATGCAGGGAAAGATTATCAAAGGGATTGCCGGATTTTATTATGTCCACGTAGAAGGGCATGGTGTCTATGAATGCAAGGCAAAAGGAATATTCAGGAAAGAGCATGTAAAACCTCTGGTGGGGGATGATGTGGATGTGGATGTGCTGGATGAGAAAGAAAAGCTCGGCAATATCCGCAGGATTCTGCCGCGGAAGAGCGCTCTTATCCGGCCTGCTGTCGCCAACGTGGATCAGGCGCTGATTCTGTTTGCCATTGTAAAGCCGGATCCCAATTTTAATCTGTTGGACCGTTTCCTGATCCGGATGGAAAGGCAGAACCTTCCGACGATTATCTGTTTTAACAAACAGGACATTGCTACGTCAGAAGAGAAGGATTCCCTGCGCAGTGCATATGAGTCCTGTGGCTATCAAGTGCTTTTTATCAGTGTGTTAGAGAATGAGGGTGTGGAGAGTGTGAGAAAGCTGCTCTTTGGAAAAACCACTACCCTGGCCGGTCCAAGCGGTGTCGGTAAATCATCTCTGATCAATAAGCTTTCACCGATGGCTAATATGGAGACAGGGGCCATCAGTGAGAAAATAGAACGAGGCAGACATACGACCAGGCATTCCGAGATCATTGCGCTGGGTGAGGAGACTTATATTGTTGATACACCGGGATTTACTTCTCTCGACATCTCTGAGATCACCAAAGAAGAGCTGGGGGGATATTATCCGGAGTTTCTGCAATATGAACCGGCATGTAAGTTCCGGGGATGCGCCCATATGAGCGAGCCTTCCTGCGGCGTCAAGGAAGCTGTGGAGACCGGCAAGATCAGCCGGGTAAGATATGAGAACTACAGAATGCTGTATCAGGAACTGAAAGAAGTGAAGAGATATTAATTCTGTGAAGGGCAGCTTCGTTCGGATGTTAGTTTAGCATCGATGAAAACAGAGAATCAACAGCAGCCCGCTGTCAGTTATGGAAAGATGATTGACAGTGGGCTTTTTAACCAAAAATTTTATCATAATCAAGATGACAGGAGGTATGGTATGAAGGTATTGGTAATCGGTGGTGTGGCGGCAGGCACCAAGGTGGCTGCGAAATGTAAGAGGGTTAAACCGGAAGCGGAAGTAACCATTGTCACGAAAGGGAAAGACATTTCTTACGCAGGATGCGGACTGCCCTATTATGTGGGCGGGGCAATCCAGGAGAAAGAGCAGCTTATCGTGAACACACCAGAGAAATACAGTGCACTTACCGGAGCGATGGTTTACCCCCAGCGGGAAGTGATAGCCCTTGACACCGTGGGAAAGAAAGCGATAGTGAAAAACATACATATGGGCTGCCAAGAAGAGTATGCTTACGATGCCTGTATCATAGCCGTTGGAGCTTCCCCAGTGGTACCGCCGCTGCCGGGACTGAATCTGCCGGGCGTTTTTGTGATGCGCACACCGGATGACGCCATTGAGACAAGAGATTATATCGCAAGAGACGGCGTGAAAAGGGCAGTGGTAGTAGGCGGTGGCTTTATCGGTTTGGAAATGGCGGAGAATCTGATGGAGAAGGGACTGGCGGTGACTCTTATCGATATGGCGCCACAGATTATGCCGGGATTTGACACAGAGATGGCGGATTATGCTGTGCGCCATCTGGCAAAGAAGGGCATACAGGTGCTTACTGCCACGAAACTGGAAGCTGTGACCGGGGACCAGCGGGTAAAGGGTGTGCAGACGGATCAGGGACTGCTTCCCGCAGACGTAGTGATTCTCTCCATTGGTATTCGTCCGAACACAGGATTTTTACAGGATACAGGAATCGAAATGTTTAAGGGAACAATTCTGGTGGATGATAAAATGGCCACCAATCTCCCGGATATTTATGCAGCGGGTGACTGTGCCATGGTAAAGAACCGGCTTACCGGGGAAAGACAGTGGTCACCTATGGGGTCTTCCGCTAACATGGAAGGCAGGACGCTGGCACTTTCGCTGGGAGGACGGGATGTGACCTATCCGGGCGTTTTGGGAACTGGTGTGGTGAAGCTGCCGGGCCTATCGGGCGGCAGAACAGGATTGTCGGAGGAACAGGCAAAGGCGGCAGGGTATGAACCCATCTGTGCTTTGGCAGTAACGGACGATAAGGCACATTATTATCCCGACAGCGCGTGGTTTGCCATTAAGCTGGTGGCTGACAGGGCAACACATAAGCTGCTGGGTGTTCAAGTTTTGGGACCTGGTGCGGTAGATAAGGTGACAGATATCGGTGTGATGGCAGTAACGTTCGGGGCAGCGCTGGAGCAGATGACTTGTCTGGATATGGCTTATGCACCGCCTTTTTCCACAGCGATTCATCCTTTTGTGCAGGCGGTACATATTCTTCTGAATAAAATCAATGGTGACATGGACAGCTTCACACCGGCAGAGTACATGGCAGGTGCGGCCAAAGAGTATCGTGTCATTGATGTGAATCCGGCGGGGCCTGTGATTGCGGGTGCAACTTATGTGGATCTGCTGAAGGTGAAGGGAGAAGTCCCGGGACTTGGAAAGGAGGAGAAGCTGCTGCTTGTCTGTGCCAAGGGTAAGAGGGCTTATCTGCTGCAGAACAGACTGAAACGTTACGGCTATACCAACACAAAGGTGCTGGAAGGCGCTTCTTTCTTCAATGCGGTGAAGGTGGAGAGCAAGCCCGGTGTGGTGACAGTTCCTGCGGGGGAAATTACCCGTGTGAAAGCACTTGGCTGTCTGCATAATAAGGGAACCGATAACTTTAACGTTCGTGTGATCACCAGAAACGGTAAGATCACGGCGGCAGAGCATAAAAAGATAGCAGAGGCGGCGCAGCTGTTTGGAAGCGGGGATGTGGTCATGACCACACGTCTGACCATGGAAATTGTGGGTGTGCCCTTCGATAAGATTGAGGCGGTAAGGGCATTTCTGGCAGAAGAAGGTTTAGAGACCGGCGGCACTGGTTCCAAAGTGCGTCCGGTGGTGGCGTGTAAGGGAACGACCTGTCAGTATGGACTGCTGGATTCCTATGCGCTGTCTGATAAGATACATGAGCGGTTTTTCCATGGTTATGCATCTGTAAAATTACCGCACAAGTTTAAGATAGCAGTGGGCGGTTGTCCGAATAACTGTGTCAAGCCTGATCTGAACGACTTTGGTATTGTGGGACAGAGAGTACCTGTGATAGACATAGAGAAATGCCGTGGATGTAAGATATGTCAGGTTTCGCTGGCCTGTCCGGTGGAGGCCTCCCAGGTAGTGGACGGCAAGCTGGTGATCGATCCGGATAAGTGTAACAACTGTGGGCGCTGTGTTGGTAAATGCCCGTTTAAAGCGTCGGAAGAAAACCAATATGGGTATCGTATTTATATTGGCGGCCGCTGGGGAAAGAGAGTTGCTCATGGACAGAAGTTAGATAAGATATTCCTGGAGGAGGAAGAAGTACTTTCTGTGCTGGAAAAAGCAATTCTGTTATTCAGGGAACAGGGACGCACGGGTGAGCGTTTTGCGGATACCATCAGCAGACTTGGCTTTGAAAATGTGCAGGCACAGCTTCTGACAGATGATCTGCTGGAGAGAAAAGAAGAGATTATCGGGGCACAGCTGCATTTGAAGGGCGGTGCTACCTGTTAAATATTTCCTGGTTGGAGCGGCCTTAAGATGGGGGAATCCGCGGGGAAATATTTTGCACAAAGGAACACAGGAACATGGAATGTATTAGTATCAGTCATAAGACGGCAGAATCCGGGGAACGGGAGAAGTTTTACGTTCCCCGGAAGGAAGCGGGAGACCTATTACAAAGAATCCGGGCAGTTGCAGGGATAGAGGAATGTGTGCTGTTATCCACCTGCAACCGGACGGAAGTTTATGTGCAGGGAGAGGAGAATGCTTTCCGAAGTGTGGAAGAAGTGCTGGCCGGGATTTCCGGAAGCAATAGCGAACAGATTCGGAAGCTGGTCAGAAGATATCAGGGACGAAAGGCGCTGCGGCATCTGTTTCGTGTGGTCTGCGGAATGGAGTCCATGGTGATTGGAGAGGATGAAATTCTCGGACAGGTGCGGGATGCTTATAGGTATGCTAAAGAGACCGGCTATACAGGATATGAGCTGAACAGTGTTTTTCAGGCAGCCCTTACCTGTGCCAAGCGGGTAAAGACGCAGACCATGATCTCAAAGACGGCGGTTTCTGTGGCTACATTGGCGGTCAACGAAGTGATACATCTGCCTGCGGCCTCTAAGACCGTGCTCCTGATGGGCAGCAGCGGGAAGATGGGCGGTATTATTCTAAAGAATCTGCTGAGCCAGAAAAATATCCGTGTCATAGCTACCGTACGGTCCCATAACGGCATTTGTCACAGGGACGGCATGGGGGTAGAGCATGTGGATTATCAGGACCGCTATGCCAGTCTGGAAGAGGCGGACGCGATCATATCAGCCACTTCCAGTCCCCATTATACCCTGACGGCAGGGAGAGTCCGGGAAGCGATCCGCTCTCAAAAGGAACGGCTGTTTCTGGATATCTCCATGCCGCCGGATCTGGATGTGGAGATTGGAAAGATGGAGCACTGCCGTCTCGTTTCGCTGGATGATTTCCAAAAGCTGGCGGAGGATAATAACAGGCTGAAACAGCAGGCGTTTGTGGATGCGGAAGAGATTTTGGAAGAGGAGTTGGAGAAAATCTGTAAGGTGCTGGCATTTCATCGGTTTACAAAGAAGGATGTGCACTGGAAAGAGCGTTATGCGGATTACTCGTCGGAAAAACTGCTCTATCTGCTGCGGGATCAGCTGGACAGCGGCTCCTTCGAGGCGGTTTTGCAGGTATTGTCCGGCAGGGTGACGGAATAAGAAGGAGAACAGGGATGGGATATTTTCCTTTTTTTATGGAAATAGAGGGAAAGCATGGTGTCGTCGTGGGCGGCGGAAAAGTTGCGGCCAGGAAAGTAGAGAAACTCTTATTGTTTGGGCCGGTTTTGACAGTCATTGCGCCTGTGATAGACAAGAGTGTGAGGAGGCAGGGGGAGCTGTTGCAAAAGGATGCGGCCCCCTCTCTTCTTTTCAGGGAACGCGCTGTTTTGATGGAAGATTTGTCAGGCGCGGATTTTGTGATTGCGGCCACGGACGATGCAGTGCAAAACGGGCGTATTGCTGCCTATTGCAGGACAGCAGGGATTCCGGTGAATGTGGTGGATGACAGGGAAAAATGCACTTTTTTCTTTCCGGCGCTCATAAAGGACGGCTCTCTCACGATTGGCATTTCGACAGATGGTAAAAGTCCGGCGGCAGCTTCCTGGACGAGGCAGAAAATTGCAGAGATACTGCCGGAAGGGCTGGGGACTGTTATTGACTTAATGGGTCAAATAAGACCTGCGGTGATGCAGATGGAAGCAGATGAAGCAGCCAGAAAGAAGCTGCTTACGAAGCTGTTTTTATATGGTATGGAAAAGGAACAGAATATATCTGAAGAGGAAATGATGAACTTTCTGCAGGCTGCCTTGCAGAAGGGACATGAGTGACCCTACAGGTGATGAGACGGATGGTAGCGTCAGGGAAAGGGTGCTGTAGACATGAACAGAATCAGGATTGGAACAAGAGGCAGCCAACTGGCTTTGAAGCAGGCAGCCTTGGTGCAGGAAGCGCTGGCTAAGGCAGATAACCGGATAGAGACGGAACTTGTGATTTATCATACCAAAGGAGATCGGATTCAGGACAGACCTATTTCTGAAATAGGAGATAAGGGTGTTTTTGCATCAGAATTGGAGCAGGCACTGTTGCGGGGACAGATTGATCTTGCCGTACATTCAGCCAAGGATTTACCGATGAAGCTGGCGGATGGGCTGACCATTTCCGGAATCCTGAAAAGAGCCGATGTGCGGGATGTGCTCGTGGTGCCCAGGGGAGGCAGAATCCCTTCGTTACGGCAGGCGGTTCGTGTAAGCGGCGGGGGTCTGCTGACAGAGGATGGAGCGGTGCAGCAGGGAAAGATGGCGGAAAATATTCCCTATCCGTTCAGAATAGGAACAGGCAGCAGGCGGCGGCAGATGCTTGCCGCAATGACCTGGGAAAATGTAATCTGTCAGGAAATCCGCGGCAATGTGGATACACGGCTTCGTAAATTGCAGGAAGGCAGTTATGACGGCATCCTGTTGGCGAAGGCGGGTCTGGATCGTCTGGGTATGGGCGGGGAACAGGCAAAGGAATGGGACTTTTATCCGCTTTCCCCGGAATTGTTTTTGCCGGCGGCCTGTCAGGGGATTATCGCAGTGGAGACTGCAAAGGGGGCAGCGGCAGGTGAACTTGGCAGGAGGATTACGGATGTAGAGACGCAGCTATGCTATCAGATAGAGCGGGAAGTGCTGGCACAGCTTGCGGTGGATTGCAGCGAGGCAGCGGCGGCGTGGTGCAGGCTGGCAAGGGAAGAAAGAAGCCGTGAAGGGGTATATCCGGCAGATGAGCAGCTGCGGGAAGCAGTACCTGCGGCAGACGATTTGATGTTGGATGTCATGTACGCGGAAAAGAGGGTAAGGCTTACCTGCGCGGCAAAGACAGAAGAAGGAAAGCAGCTGGCCAGGCAGGCGGCGCTGCTGGTAAAAGGAGAAAGACAGATTTGAGGCAGGGAAAGGTATATCTGGCAGGCGGCGGCTGTGGCGATGCAGACCTTGTAACGCTAAAGGCTCTTACAGTTTTGCAAAACTGTGATACCGTGGTGTATGACAGTCTGGTGTCTGAGGCATTGTTACAGTGGACCAAAGAGGATTGTGAAAAAATATATGTGGGAAAGCGCTGCGGCAGTCATGCCATGAAGCAGACACAGATCAATGCTCTTCTGGTTAAGAAGGCAGGGGAAGGTAAGACGGTGGTGCGGTTAAAAGGCGGGGACCCTTATGTGTTCGGCAGAGGCGGGGAAGAATTTATGGCGGTGCAGGATGCAGGCATCTGGTGTGAAGAGATTCCCGGCATCACATCGGCGATTGCAGTTCCGGCAGCAGCAGGCATCCCGGTGACCCACAGAGGAATTTCTGACAGTGTGACAGTGGTGACAGGAACTGCGGCGGACAAGGAAGGACATACGGGGCCGGCGTTGGATTATCATACCCTGGCCCGGTTAGAGGGGACTTTGATTATATTGATGGGAATGCATCATCTGGCTGAGATTGTGAGAGGATTGCTTGCGGCAGGAAAAGAGCCGAATACCCCCTGCGCCATTATTATGGAAGGGGCAACCGGGCGGCAGAAAGTTTTAAGGTCGGCGTTGCTTGAACTTCCTGAAAGGGCAGCGAAACAAGGCTTTACCTCTCCGGCGGTTATTGTGATTGGTGCGGCAGCGAAACTGGAACTGATGAATGGACTGCAGGAAAGTAATGGCCGGTTGTCTTTGCCTGCAGTCACGGTGGGGGTGACCGGGACAAGACGTTTTGCGGATAAACTCTCTTCGGCGCTGCAGGCGGCGGGCATCTGTGTGCAGGACATGAGTTTCATGGACATCAGACCAACGAAAAATGCGCTGCCAGATTTTACAGACTTTAGCTGGCTTGTATTTACAAGCCCCAACGGCGTCTCTGTTTTTCTGGATAAAATGAGAAAGGAAAGGCGGGATCTGCGTACCCTTTATGATAAGAAAATTGCGGTTATCGGCCCGGGTACGGCAATGGCGCTGCAGGAGGCCGGCATCTATGCGGATTATATGCCCAAGGTATACGATGCGGCACATCTGGCACAGGGACTGGCAGATAAGATTTTGACAGGGCAGATGGAGGAAAATGCCGGAAACCCTGACAAAGACCGGAAGAAACAGCCCCTTGCTTCCGCAGTCTTTCTGCGTGCCAGACAGGGAAGTGACATCCTGCCCTTTGTTTTTCAAAAGAAGGGGATTGTCTATGAGGAATACGCCCTCTATGAGTTGTGTGTACAGGAGCAAAAGCGGGATGCGGTTATGATAAAAGAACCGGAGTACATTGTCTTTGGTTCTGCTATGGGGGCGAAGGCATATTTTGAGGGTATGAGGATGAGAGGCCTGCAAAATACAAAGAGCCGATATGTCTGCATGGGGGAATGGTGCGAAAGAGAAGTACGCAACTATACGGAAAGGCAGCCTCTGGTTGCAGAAGAGTCAAGCGTGGATGGTGTGGCTGCGTGCATCGGCAGAGAACTGAGAAAGGAAGAGAAGGAATGTATCGATTCAGAAGATTAAGAAGGGATGAAAAAATCCGTTCCATAATGCAGGAGACGAGGCTGCATCCGAAAGATTTCCTATATCCCATATTTGTGATGGAAGGGGAGAAGATTAAGAATCCGGTAGAGTCTATGCCGGGGATTTATCAGTATTCTATCGACTGTCTGGATGAGATTTTGGAGCAGGTGAAAACAGCAGATATTGGCGGCATCATGCTTTTTGGGATTCCCACGCACAAGGACCCTTATGGAAGCCAGGCCTATGCACCGGATGGAATTACACAGAGGGCGGTTCGCTATATCAAAGAACAGTATCCGGCGCTCTATATTGTGGTGGATGTGTGTCTGTGTGAATACACTTCCCATGGCCATTGCGGGATGATTTGCGGGGAGGAGGTCTTAAACGACGAGACTTTGCCTTATCTGGTAAAGATGGCGGTGAGCCTTGCGGAAGCGGGGGCAGATATGGTGGCTCCTTCGGATATGATGGATGGCCGGGTAGAAGCCATACGGACAGGGTTAGACCAGGCAGGATTTACCCAGACGCCTATTATGGCTTACAGTGCGAAGTTCGCTTCGGGCTATTATGGGCCGTTTAGGGAAGCGGCCCATTCGGCACCGGGCTTTGGAGACCGGAAAAGTTATCAGATGGACTATGCCAACGGCCAGGAAGCGTTGCGGGAAATCAGGGCAGATATTGATGAGGGAGCGGATATCGTGATGGTCAAGCCGGCACTTGCCTATCTGGATGTCTTAAAGGAAGCGTCGCTTACTTTCAATATGCCGCTTGCGGTGTATAATGTGAGTGGTGAGTATGCCATGGTAAAGGCTGCCGCAGCCAATGGATGGATTGACGAGAGAAGGATTGTGATGGAGAATCTCACGGCCATGAAACGGGCCGGTGCAAAGATTATCATTACCTATCATGCGTTAGATGTTGTAAAATGGTTGGCGTGAAAGGCATTTCCTAAGATATCCTGCAGGGGACGGAGCAAAGGAAGTGTCAGAAGTTAGGAGGAATCTATGAACTGGGACAAATCGGAAAAGCTTTTTGGCAGAGCACAGGAGCTGATTCCCGGCGGGGTGAATTCCCCGGTGCGGGCTTTTGGGGCAGTGGGCAGGCATCCCTTTTTCGTGGAGAGGGCACAGGGGCCCTGGCTCTATGATGCGGACGGCAATCAGTATCTGGACTATGTCTGTTCCTGGGGGCCAGGCATACTGGGACATGCCCATCCGCGGGTGATTGAGGCGGTACAGAAGGCATGTGCAAACGGGCTGACTTTCGGAGCGCCGACTGCGAAAGAAGTGGAACTGGCAGAACTGATTCACACCTGTGTTCCGGATGTGGAGATGGTGCGTCTGGTCAGTTCCGGGACGGAGGCTGTGATGAGTGCCGTGCGTGCGGCAAGGGGATTTACAGGCAGAGAGAAGATAATCAAGTTCGCCGGGAATTATCATGGTCATGCGGATGGTCTGCTGGTGAAAGCCGGTTCCGGGCTCATGACCCAGTCGGTGCCTGACAGTGCCGGTGTGCCGGCAGGGTATGCGGCAAGCACTTTAACGGCAGTCTATAATGATGAGGCATCTGTGCGCACGCTGCTGGAAGAACATCATGGTCAGGTTGCAGCCATTGTGGTGGAGCCGGTGGCGGCCAACATGGGTGTGGTGGTGCCGAAAAAGGGGTTTCTGGAATTCTTGCGCCGTATCACCAAAGAGCAAGGTACGATTTTAATCTTTGATGAAGTGATCACAGGGTTTCGCCTGGCGCTGGGCGGGGCTTCACAATACACGGGGGTGCAGGCTGACTTACACACCTTCGGAAAGATTGTGGGCGGCGGTATGCCCCTGGCGGCTTATGGCGGCAGAAGGGATATCATGTCCTGTGTTGCGCCTTTGGGACAGGTCTATCAGGCAGGGACATTGTCAGGCAATCCGGTGGCGGTCACGGCAGGAATCGAAACCTTGAAGATTTTGATAGAAGATACAGGGATTTATGAGCGCATAGACAGGCGTGCACAGACACTGGCTGCGGCCTTTCAAAATGCAGGGCTTACAGTAAATCGGGCCGGTTCTTTGCTCTCGGCATTTTTTACACCGGGCTTTGGGGAAAAGGCAGGCAGAGTGGAAAACTATGAGGATGCCTGTGCATGTGATACAAAGGCTTTCGCTGCGTATTTTAACAGCATGCTGAACCGGGGCATTTATGTGGCACCGTCCCAGTTTGAGGCAATGTTCGTGTCGGATGCCCATACGGATGCGTTGATCAAGATGACCTGTGAGGTGATCGCAGAAGAATGTTCCTGACCACAATTTACTTTTGCGCCTTATATGCTATACTAGCATAATTGTTGAGGCACTTTTGTATAAAATATATGGTTTATGGGAAAAAACATACATTAAATAAACGGAGGATTTAGGATAAGATGAAACTAGGCATCGTAATACGCGGTGCCAGTTTCATATCTCCACGGATTTTTATAAATGTATCCATTGAAAGTGTAGTTGGCAGGAAATAGAAAATATTTAATTTTTAATATCTTATCCAATGATATTATAAAACGGTAGACGGCAGATAGCAATTGGTTTCTAAGGAGGCGCATTTGCGGTAACAGAACCGTCTGCCGGGAGTGACTTAGACAATCAGCAGACAACCGCCGTTGACAGACAAAGAAAAGCGCAGCAGAGGAATCTCCGGCTTTATCGTAGAAAAAGGAACTCCCGGTTTTACTTTTGGAACAAAGGAAAAGAAAATGGGTATCCGAGGTTCTGCTACATACGAGTTAGTTTTCACGGATTGTAAAATACCAAAAGAAAACGTATTAGGAGAATTATCACGGAAATTTATGAGGGAACAAGCGAGGTTCAGAGAATGGTTATTTCCTCATATATGGGTATAAAATAAGCCCCCCTAGGGTCCCTCCTCCTCAAAGAAAGCAATCGCAAAGTATACTGGAAAAAGTGCAATCTGTGCTATTTTTAATTAAAAAGGATCTCTTTCATGTATAATGTGATAACTACGTAACAAATTCTTCAAAAGAAAAAGGAGTTGACACAAATGTACAGAAAGGATATCCTTAGCCAAGCCAAGCCAAGCCAAGCCAAGCCAAGCCAAGCCAAGCCAAGCCAAGC
>ERZ777305.68-NODE-68-length-153731-cov-81.429059_pt1 | contig 153731 bp, 114 predicted proteins | sample MGYA00374965_ERZ777305 | MGnify/ENA primary metagenome ERZ777305 (study PRJEB29328, sample SAMD00013331) | mouse gut metagenome | study: EMG produced TPA metagenomics assembly of the Metagenome analysis of fecal microbiota from mouse which was promoted...
TGGACTATTATTTAAATTGAGGAAAAAGATGAGGGGGGCTTTTTAGTCAGCCCCGCCTGTATCCATTACGGGAAACGAGCGTATCCCAGTAAGGAAACGACAGTATCCTTACTGGGATACGGGCGTTTCCATACAAGGAAACTATAGGAAACTCTATTGCACTGGTTCCTAACCCTATAAACGTTTCGCAGGAATGCACTAGATAAGCTTTTTCTTCTTTCGGTAATTCTCACGGAATTCTTTAGGCGACGTAGTCGCCTATTATCTCGGATGAATCTCCTACCACCCGCCTTACTCCCGCCGCTTTCTCCGTGAAGTTCAATTCAAACTCGGAATGGTTGTGGATGGGATAAGTGAATTCAGTCTTATAGCGTTCCGCAATGTAAAAACAGTCTTTGTCAGACAAAGGAGTTATCTCACGGATAATTTGGTTAGGTAACGGTGTGTTCATGACATAAGTAGTTTATTATGATTTTATCGGACTATCGCTTGCTCTTATCGTGCTTGTCAGTTCTCTATCTTTACGCCTATCCGGCGCAAATCCGCTCCCGAAGGATTTTGGAATACCTGTAAGTCAAACTCGGGGATGATGGCAAGTACATGGTCAAAAACATCCGCCTGTATGCCTTCATACGCCACCCAGACTTTATTGGCGGAGAAGAAATAAAGTTCTAACGGAATACCGGTTTCGGTAGGCTGGAGCTGACGCACCATACAAGTCATGTCCTGATTGACGGTGGGCAGGTTCTTCAGATAATTGGTAAGATAGGCGCGGAAAACTCCCAGATTGGTCTGCCGGCGGCCGTTCACCAGTATTGAATTGTCAATATTGTGTTCCTTGTTATATTGTTCCACCACTTTCTCCGTTTCGTCCACATAGTCTTTCAATATTTGTATTTTCCGGTACTTTGCCAGCATTTCCGGTGTGCAGAAGCGTACGCTGGTCATGTCTATATTGATGGAACGCTTCACACGGCGGCCACCGGATTCCTGCATCCCCTGCCAGTTCTGGAAAGAGTCGCTGACCAACAAGTAAGGCGGAATAGTGGTAATGGTATTGTCGAAATTACGTACTTTCACAGTATTCAAAGTTACTTCTATCACTGTGCCGTCAGCACCGTATTTCGGCATCGTAATCCAATCCCCTACTTTCAACATATTGTTGGCGGAAAGCTGGATACCGGAGACAAAGCCCATGATGCTGTCTTTAAAAACCAACATCAGCACGGCAGCAGAAGCTCCAAGTCCGGTCAATAGCACCACAGGACTTTGCTTTATCAGGATACTGATGATGATAATAGCTCCTATAAAGAATAGAATCACTTGTGCTGTCTGAAGAAGCCCTTTCAGGGGTTTGTCCTTATACTGCTCGCGTGCGCTGTACACCAGATAAATGGCAGTACATAAGGCACTCACGAAACGAAGGAATACGGCAAGTATGTAAATCAGGCAGAGCCGGCGAAGAAAATCGAGCAAGGAGGAATCCGCATGTTCGGGGAATGCGATAGGAATGGCAATATAGATTAATATCGGTGCGACCATCCGGCTGACATTCGCCATTACTTTGTCATTAAATACAATGTCGTCCCAAGTGGCTTTCGTTTGTTTCACCAGCCTGGATACCGTGCGCAGGATAATCTTACGACAAATCAGGTTAGCCAACAGAGCTACACCAATGATAATCAGTAATATGATAAAATTATCAATCTTATCCGCCCACACTTCATCCACTCCCATTGACAACAAGGTATCGTTCACGCCTTGCATCATTGCATTACCGATATCTTGCGTCTCTCCATCCACCAGTGCAACAGGCACTGCATTTATTACTTCTTCCATAAGCTGTTTTCTCTCTTTTTCTTTTTAGTTTTCTTTCCCTTTTTCTAAATACTCATGTATATCTTGTCTCAGCCAGTCATAGTGGAACAGCCGTTTGTAAGCTACGTTCTTCTTCAGCATGATTTCCACATTCACCTGACTGTTCTGATAGCAAGTCAGTTCATTCTTGAATTGTTCATTATGTTCGGCCAATCGTTTGATTTCCTGTTCACGTTCCCGACGCAGCACCGTACATACGGGAGTCAGAAGTTTCATGACCACGCTATCCATGACATGGTGTCCCTGCATATATAAATAGGTGGTTTCCGGCATCAACCCCAATTCTCTCAATTCATTACCCAGCGCATTCACTTGGTTGATGATACGGGAGAAACGCTTTTTCAGTTCCGACAGTTTTTGGTTGACGCGCCGCTGCAAATCTTCCAAGCTCTTTTCAGGATGCTTGATACTTATCTCCCGCAAGGCAGTATAGGTGTGGAAGTCGTACATTGGGAAAGTATAGGTATCCCGTTGGCGGTAGAACCACACGTTCCACAGGAAAAGAGGATATACAATTTCGGAATACCGTTTCATGTAGGCATTGAAATCAAAGATGAAGCGGTCGTTCAATGTAGCTTGTACGCATACCTCATGCAAGCTTTCGGCAAAACAATGGTAGTTTTCAATGGCATATGTATAGGTTTGGAATATGTATCTGTTCCGGTTGATTTTGCGGGAAGTATTGGTGGCTCCCTGCAACAGGAAGTCATAATCGCTGTCTACGCAGGCTATCAGGCTTCTTCCCAGTTCGGCTGTGTTCAGCGTGTTCATGAGAACCATCTTTTTCCCTTTCGCGAGGGAGTTGGCGGAAGGGAGCATCACCTGGAAATAGTGCTCGTCATCTTCAAACTCTTCGAGCAGGGTACGCCAGAAAGCGATGTCGTCATAGCTTTCTACGTATGCTATGATGCGACGGCGGGCTTTCTTCGGGTAGAGTTTATGGGCTGCGTTGAAGTATGAAGAAGTCAGGTTATCTCGTAGTGATTTTGCCATGTAGATAGTGATTAACGGTTTAGTGATTAATGATTAATGGTTTAGTGATTAGTGACTAATGGTTAATGAGCGGGGGTACTTTAAATCCGTTCGCTTCCGTTGAAATATCACTTACTTCCGTCACGGCATCCAGCCAGCCTTCCATGATGACGGCAGGTGAATGGGTGGTCAGGATTATCTGTACGTTCGGATTCAGTTCACGTATCATGGCAATCAACTTCTGTTGCCATTCTATATGAAGAGAGGCTTCCGGTTCGTCCATAAAGAGTACACAATGGCTGTTGTCCTGCACGAGTACGGTGAGCAGGATGACGAGCATTTGCTTTTCGCCGGAAGAAAGTTTGTAGGGAAACAGCAGTTCGCCGTCCTGATAGAAAGCGATGTCGTTCCGTTTTCGGTCTATCTTCTTACGGGTGTAACTGAAAAGTTCGTCAATTATATCCTGAAAACGGCGTTTGGCTATGGATAGGGTGGCAGCCCTGCGACGTTCTTCTTCATCGTCACTGGAAAGCATTTCTATCATTTTGTTGCCGATGTTGACCTGATAGTCGAGGTAGCGGCGTTGCAGTAGATAGAGTTGCCAGTCCAGTTCGGACTTTACGTTCTTATCGGCCATGCGGGCGGTGAAGTCTCCCATCATCAGGGGACGGTCGTAGCTCCGGATAACGTCGTAGGGGATATAGGTTGCTTCGGGATTGTCAAAGAAAAGACGTACTCCGTTCTTTTCGTCACTTTTCATTTCGCCGTAAAGTTCTTCGAGATAGCCGACAGAACGGTTCAGAATGGTGGTCTTCCCCACTCCGTTGATGCCGGAAAGAATGTTCACATCGGGACGCAAATCCCATCCTATATTAAAGCGTTCCCATAGTCCGTGGATTTCGATACGACGGATATAATTGGCCTGTTGTTCCATAATATTCAGTATTAATCAAGGCAAATATAAATAAATCATATGACAAAGTTGCTAGTAAACTCATCAAATTCTGAAAATACAAGAATAAAAAACTACCTTTGTAGCCGTTTTCTCTTTTCAGATGTTATTTTTATTAAGAAAACATATCGCAAACTAAATCTTGTCAACATGAACAAAAGTAAGAATTTGTACGGTCACCTATTTGCACTTACAGCAAACGTCATGTGGGGGCTGATGGCACCTATCGGCAAGTCTGCCCTCCAAGAGTTTTCCGCCCTTTCCGTTACCACCTTCCGTATGGTGGGTGCAGCAGCCGCTTTTTGGTTACTTTCTATATTTTGCAAGCAGGAACAAGTGAATCATCGGGATATGCTGAGAATCTTCTTCGCTTCGCTGTTTGCTTTGGTGTTCAATCAGGGAGTATTCATTTTCGGGCTGTCGATGACTTCACCTATCGACGCTTCGATTGTTACGACGACTTTACCGATTGTGACCATGATTGTAGCTGCTATTTATCTGAAAGAGCCAATTACAAACAAGAAAGTACTGGGAATTTTCGTAGGCGCCATGGGAGCACTTATTCTTATCATGAGCAGCCAAGCGGGAAGTAATGGCAACGGAAGTTTGATTGGCGACTTGCTTTGCCTAACTGCACAAATCAGTTTCTCCATTTATTTAACCGTATTCAAGGGACTGACTCAGCAATATTCGGCAGTGACCATCAACAAGTGGATGTTCGTTTATGCTTCCATGTGCTATATACCGTTCTCTTACTACGACATTTCCACAATCCAATGGGCTTCTATTTCTACTATCGCTATCATTCAAGTGCTTTATGTAGTGTTAGGGGGAAGTTTTCTTGCCTATCTCTGCATTATGACTGCGCAGAAACTACTTCGTCCTACTGTTGTCAGCATGTATAATTATATGCAGCCGATTGTGGCTACGATTGCTGCTATTATCATGGGAATCGGAAGTTTCGGCTGGCAGAAAGGACTTGCCATCGCACTTGTATTTCTTGGAGTATATATTGTGACGCAAAGCAAGTCGAGAGCAGATTTCGAGAAGATAGGGAAAGAATTATAAAACCTGAGAGTTTGTCAAAACTCCCTTTTTAACGAAATCCCCCACGCTACATTTATCTTGAACAGTAGCGTGGGGGATTTTTATTTATAAGAGGATAAATGGCTGCGAATAGCCTTTTAGTTTGCCAGAATCGTAAGTTCTGCTCCCGACGCAAAATCCTGCCCGTTCTGCGAACTCAACGCAGTAAAGCGGATATAGCGTGCTTTGACAGGTTTGTCGAACAATACTCTCTTTTCTTTTGAGTTGTTGGTAAAGGTTCCTTTCTTAACAGGCGTTCCCCATTCTTTTCCATCCATACTGACTTGAATGGAGTAGTCTTTAATATTACCGTTATTTCCATTCTGACGTGGCAGGTAGGTGAATCCTTTGATTTCCTTTACTTCTCCCGCATCCAAATCCACCCAATGCGGATACTTGGCTACCGTAACAGAATACATGGTATGCCAAATGGTATTCGGGTCATTATCCGTCAGGTTGGAAGCATCACCATCACCCGATTCCTGACTACTGGCATATACCACTTCCGTACGGATACTTTCTATCTTTTCGAATGTCATCGTAGCGTTTACTCTCGGGTCATGTTCATACCATGCCTTTATAGTCCCCCCGTCACGCATCGGAACAGGAGTTGTGTACCTGTTCGCTTTCTTGTCTCCATTCAGTGAATAAAGAATCACGGCATCCTTCCTTGCAGACTTCAATTCCACCCGACCGGCACGATCACGTATAATGGAAAGAGGTATTTCACCGGCAGGAGCGACATTGGCAATAGCAGTCAAATCCACCTTATTCGCAGGACGGATAATGAAGCCCATATTATGCTGGTCTGCCAATACACGGTCTTGTACGAGCGGGCCACCCTGACCGCAACTGTTTCCACCCAATCCGGTAACCGCACAATCCAAATGCAGATAAGTATCACTTGCTTTCGGTAACTGATAAGGATGTGAAGCCAAAATCAGGTCGAGAGCAGAATACTGAAGAGCAGAAGCCGACAGACGGTCGGTAGCAATAAAGATAGCACCCTTACCGGCTTGATTGGTCAATGCACACCAACGGACATCCTCATGGTTACCCATATCCTGTGGTTTCGGGAAGTTCACAAACTCTCCGGCCACGGTATTGGTATATTGTTCGATGAACTGTCCTGTCTTACGGTCGGCATAATTATCTATCGGGCCACGGCCATAATACGTAAAGTCTGCATATTGCTGCGGCATTTTCACCATATAACCCAAACGAGGGAGAACGAGACTCGAACGATTGGAAGTAATGCTTGCCTGCAACTCGATAGAACCATCCTGATAAACAGTCCATATCTGATTGGTAGTAAACTTAAAGTCGTTATTATCAAACTTCCGGTCTGTCAGTTCCTCAATGCTGTTTTTACCGGAGCTTGTGCCGCCTTTGATGCGTGCACCGTTCGGAGCTTGAGATTCTACCGTATAGCTCACCATAACGGTATTATCTTTTCCGACTACCGTTACTTCCTTCACTGTATGAATCAAATTGTGCAAGCCATGTTCAAACCAAGGCTGATAGAACCAGTTATCATTATTCGTGAAAGCACGGAGAGCATCCAATTTCGGGCCATTCCCGTCTGTTATTACTTTTTCACCGCCATAAGTCAGGTTATAGATGCTTCCGGTCTGTGAATCAAAATTCACTTCGAAGCCTGTTCCTGTTATCTGAACATTCCTTGTTTTAGGGTCAACAAGGCTTTTCAGTTCTTCTGAACCAGCAGCCACTTCGCTGATTGACGGACGGTCGGTAGCCGCTTTGACTTGAATCTGTTCTTCAGCCATCACAAAATCCTTAGCAGCCCAAGGCATCTTGTCTTTCAGGACAAACTGCACTTTTACAAAGTATTCGGCATCCTTTTTAAGAGTTTGGTTGTAAGGCAGCGTAACCTGCATACGTTGACGGGGTGCTACATTAATATCCATCGGCTGACCGGTTTGCACTGGTTTTCCATCTTCGTACAATGACCACACCAATTGATAATCATCCGCCAAGTTCTTGAAATAATACTTATTGAAGACTTCGAACATGCCTTTTTCAAGGTTAACCGCTTTTACATCTATATTCTGATATACTTTCTTCACTTCATAATATTGCGGTTTCGGCTCCAAATCACCGAATACAATGCCGTTCATTACAAACTGACCGTCATTAGGAGTATCCCCAAAGTCACCGCCATAAGCCAAGTAGCGAGTGCCCGTCTTCGGATCATAATTATACATAGACTGGTCTACCCAATCCCAGATAGCGCCACCACAGAAGAAATTGGTAGACTCCATCGCATCCCAGTAATCCACCAGATTACCACAGGCATTACCCATCGAATGAGCATATTCCGAAATATGGAAAGGATACTTAATGTCATATTTTCCCTTCACCGCACCGCGTACCCAACCGATAGACGGATACTGGTTAGAGCCCATATCCACAATATCATTATTACGTTCATACTGCACGGGGCGGGACAAATCAAACTTCTTCAACGCATCATAAGCAGCCACAAAGTTCTTACCCGGCCCGGCTTCGTTGCCCAACGACCAAATAACGATAGACGGATTATTCACATTAGCGTGTACCATCTCCATCACACGGGCTACATGCGCGTTCTTCCATTCCACCGGATGAGAAAGGGAAGCAGCGCCATAATAATATTCATGTGATTCGATATTCGCCTCATCTTCCAGATAAATTCCGTATTTATTACACAAAAAATACCAATAAGGATCATCGGGATAATGCGAATTACGCACATGGTTGATATTCGCACGTTTCATCAGCATTATCTCTTTTTCCATCATCTCACGGGTGATGGCATGTCCTACTGCCGGATTGGATTCATGACGGTTTACCCCTTTCAGCTTGACAGTTTTTCCATTGATATAGTAGTAACGTCCTGCAAGCCCGAATTCATCCGCCGATGCAGGCGTATCCTTAATTTCCACCTTACGGAATCCCACAATAGTAGAAACCGTCTCAATCGTCTTGTTCTTCTTGTCCTTCAGCTCGGCTACCAACGTATAGCGATACGGAAACTCTGCCGACCATTTATTCGGAGCTTTTACGTTAAAAACCGTCTGAATCCGGCCCGTTTCGTTCGGTTCAATTTTTTCTACCACAGGAGACAAGATACCATCCACCAACGTATTCTCGTCAGAGTAGAGTTTGTTGGCATACAAAGAATAATACACTTTATAATTCTTGGCCGCTTTCTTATCCAAATTACGAATATCGGCATTGATAGTCAGAGAACCGTCCGTATAAGCCGCATCCAAATCGGGAGTAGCCACCAAGTCGCGGAAGTGAACTTTAGGCACCGAATACAAAGCTACCGTACGGAAGATGCCCGGCAAACGGAACATATCCTGCGCTTCCAGAAAGGAGCCGTCCGAGCTGCGATATACTTCGGCAGCCACCATGTTCTTGCCTTTTTGCAGATACGGGGTGATATTAAAATTAGCGGTATTGCGTGAATTTTTGGAGAAACCTACATACTTGCCGTTAATCCACAGATAGAAGAAAGAATCCACCCCATCGAAACTGATAAAGATTTCTCGTCCGTCCCAATCCTGCGGTATATCAAAATCACGGCGGAATGAGCCCACTTCATTGCGGTCTTTATAGGTAGTCCAGTTGGCAGGCGGCGTGCGCATCACTCCCCCACGCCAGTCGTCCACCTTCACACTATGCTGGAAGATAACCGGTTGATTGACATAAACAGGCGTTCCATACTTCTGGCTTCCGTCTTTCTGAATACCATAAATATTCCAACTGGACGGCACGGGAATTACATCCCACGAAGTAACATCAAAATCAGTCTGATAAAAATCTTTCGGACGGACATCGGGATTAGACGACCAATGGAACTTCCAGTCACCATCCAGCGATAGCCAGAACTTACTGTTCTCTGGCAATACTTTACGTGCACTTTCCAAATTCTGGAATGAAAAGAAGTAAGCATGCGGCTGTTCCTTATTCAATGCCAGATTTTCGGGAGATTCCCACTCATTTCCTGCCGGAGCACTCACCGAAGCATACGTGAAGCCCTCTAATGGTTGGCCTGCAAAACTTTGTGTTGTCAGGGTACAACACAAAAGACCGGTTAACAAGGTTTTGTTCATAAGGTATTTAATTCGATAACAATTATTTATGCCATGCATTTATATCTATGCTTTCCACTTTATAATAAATACACGCAAAAGGCATAGAGTCCTACATGAAAACAAAAAATTTAACGTATTTTCTCTATTTTAAAGATAAAAAGTTTATTCAGCAAGCGACTCCTGCCACCAAGCTTTACGGTATTCTTACTTCAAATCTTCAAAATAAGTATCGAGCAAACTCTTCGCGGCAACGAATGAAGTCAAGTTGCCGCCCAGCACCTGACGTTCCTTTTCCTGAAGCATCGCTTCAATCTTCGGGTTATGATAGAAACTGTCGCGCAGTTGCTCGTTGATGCTTTCATACATCCAATATTTGCTTTGTTCGTTGCGCCGGTATTCAAAATAACCGTTCTCTTTTACAAAGTCAATATACGCATATACCATGTCCCACACTTCCTTGACACCTATATTATAAAAACCGGAATAGGTCAGTACTTGTGGCGTCCATCCCGATTCGGGTGCAGGAAACAGATGCAAAGCGCTGCGGAATTGCGTAGCGGCCAATTTTGCACGTTCCAGATTATCACCGTCCGCCTTATTTATCACAATGCCGTCCGCCATTTCCATAATACCGCGTTTGATACCCTGCAATTCATCCCCCGTCCCCGCCAGTTGAATCAGCAGGAAGAAATCCACCATCGAATGAACAGCCGTTTCACTCTGTCCCACACCGACGGTTTCCACAAAAATCTTATCGAATCCGGCAGCTTCACAAAGCACAATCGTCTCACGTGTCTTGCGTGCCACGCCGCCCAACGAACCCGCTGACGGGCTAGGTCGTATAAATGACTTCGGATGTACGGAAAGCTGCTCCATACGGGTCTTGTCTCCCAAGATACTCCCTTTACTGCGCTCACTGCTCGGGTCGATAGCCAATACAGCCAACTTCCCCCCTTTTTCGAGCACATGCAACCCGAACACATCTATCGACGTACTCTTTCCCGCACCGGGAACGCCACTGATACCCACCCGAATAGAATTGCCGGAATAAGGCAGACACTTCTCTATCACTTCCTGAGCAATAGCCTGATGCTCAGGCTTCACACTTTCCACCAACGTCACAGCCTGACTCAATATAGTGACATCACCTTTTGTTATACCTTCCACAAACTCAGCTACCGAAAGCTGGCGTTTTTTAGGTTTCCGTTTCAAATAAGGATTCACAGACGAAGGTTGCTCAATGCCTTTGTTGACAACAAGACCTTTGTATTCTTCACTATTTTCAGGATGTTCCATGACAATAAGATTTAGCGTTTGATATTGATTTCGACTTTCGGGCGCATCGGGTCGTTTGTTATCATCAGAATACGTAAATGATGTTTCTTATTACCTACATCACGCTTGCGAATCGTCACTTTGAGCTTCGTCATTCCATCCGGTGGAAGTACCGTTTTCTTCAGGCTCACCCCTACCGATGAATTAAAGACTTGCAGTTTGCTAATAATCAGCGGAGTTTTTCCCGCATTAGCAATCAATATATCATAGCTTACCTTTTTCTTCTTAATCAACGGCACGCTGAGGTCGATATCCGTTTCCGAAATACGCATGGCAGGAGCATTCAGAGAATCTGTAGCCGTCATACGCGAGAAATCGGGAAGAAGAATGGCCGAGACAGGTATTTCGTTATCCTCGCTTACCTTATCACCGGCGAAACGGGAAAGGTAAACCGAAGTCTGTGTCAATCCGTAATCTTTCAACTGGCTGGCATCCAGTGTCAGTTTGACTGTCCCTTTCTTTCCTTTCAACAGAACTTTCGGTTCCGCTTCCATTTTGAGATAAGGCGGCAAATGCATCAATACCGGTTCGTACGGACGGTCAGACAGGTTGGCAATGTTGAAAGTCAACGAAGGTTTCTGACCATGATATACATCGGTGAAAGCAAACTCGTCACGGTCCAAACGTATATTTCCGATAGCATACGGAAGAATCTTTGTAAAATCCTTCACTTCCTGCACCACCTCTCCGGTGAACTTCAGATAAACCAGATTCGGAGTAGCATTGCTATATATCCCGACCGACTTTTCAAAACGCCCCAATGCTTTCGCATCAAAAGAAGCCTTTACCGTCCCTTTCGCTCCCGGAGCAATCGGTTCTTTCGTCCAGTCGGCTACAGAGCAGGCACAGGAAGTAGTGACATTGGTAAGGACCAACGGCTGGTTACCGGTATTAGTGATTGTATATTCCACTGTCACCGGGCGTTTCCACTCTATTTGTCCAAAATTATGTGTCTCTTTATTCGAAGAGATACGGGGTTGGGCAACGGCTGCCAAAGCGACAGTAAGTAGAAAAAATATAGATAGTAAACTACGTTTCATGCGATACATTTTATATTTGGTGCACAAATGTAGCTGTTTTAGATGAGATATTGATTGGATTGAAAGGATTATTAACGGTGAACGCCAAACGTTCACCGTTAATAAATAATTATTTCACTTCCACCGTCATTGAGGCGGAATGTGAAGCATATTCTGGCGCATAGGCACATTGCATGGTCGCCAATCCCGTTTCGTAGGTTCCTGTACGGCTCACGCGGTAACTATATTCCAGCACATATACCCCTTTTCCAAGATGGTCGAAGAAGAAGTTGGTGGAAGCATCCTTGATATCTACATAATAACCGATTCCGTTGTTCCAGCGATAACCGGATACGCTGCCGATAGGTTCGAAGCAAGCTCCACGCTGGTCTTTCAACTGTACGAAGTCCATTGCACGGTCTACGCGGATACTCAAGCGTGAAACGACTTTATCCCCTACCTTAAGAACTGTCTTCGCTGTTATAGGTTGTAATTGAGGGGCGTTATTTACCATACGTTCCACATACAATTGTTTCTCTACATTCAACTCACCGCCCTGTTGTTTCACATCACTTATAGGCGATTCGTATTCCGCATAAACAGCTCCCCAGGCAATACCCGGATTTCTCTTTTCCACTTCAATCTTGCGGGCGTCCACCACATTTTTCTGCGTAAACGAACGCTTGATGTATCCAAGTCCCGGAACGGTAGTCTTGCTCGGTGAAACCGTTTCCATCACTTCATTAGCAATCATGATACGTACGTCGCCCTGGTTATCGAGCAGGTTAGTGCCTTTCATCAGTAGCGCATATACCGCATCGGCAGTAGCCACCGGAGAGTTCCACTGCTGCGTCTGTTTCTGCTTCAGCAACCAGAGCTTCATTTCCTCTACCGTCTCCGTGTTGCCGCCCATCAATTCCAATGCCTCCATCACGTCTACGTGAGCCTGCATCTTCATACCGCCCCACATATAAGGATTCTCGTTGAAAGCGAAGAACATACCCTGCTCGTCCGTTTTCGTCAGATGTTCTTTCAGGGAAGCGACAAACTCCCGCGCTTCTTTCTTATGTCCCGCCTTATCAAGCACGATAGCAGCGATAGCCTTGGTATCCATCGAAGCTGACGGAAGCAGTTCTTTTACCTTGGAGAGATAATAAGCGTAAGCCGCTTTATTGGCCGCAGGAATCTGTTCGCCGGAAATAGCGATAATATACAGATATTGCAGGATATTGCCCGAAACTCCCGTGAACTTCGTCCCCTTTTTCTGCTCTTTCAGAATATTCTTGTATTCTTCCAAAGCCGACCGGTGTAGATACTTCAACGCATTAGTCTGCAAAGTAAGCGCGGTTCCGCTCAACTTCTCACCTGTCAACAAGGCAAGGCGGGCGTTCAATTCCGCAATATAAGCAGTAACATAATTACTACCGTTCATACCTTTATACCATGACCATGCACCGTCAGAACTCTGCAATTCCTGCAATCTTGTCAAGGCAGCGATATTGTTGCTGCGGATATTGTTCAAGTCGAACAACGTAGCGATACGCTCTTTCTGTTGTTCTTCGGTCTGCGCTTCGAGTACCCATGGCGATTCTGACAAGAGGATATTCTTCACTTCCTGATTCTTTTGCAGATTGCTGAGGAATGTCTCTTTTGTACCACCTTGAAGTTTCCAGCTATCGAATACCGCCTTGATGCGCGGCTGACTGTTCATTATAAATGAAGCCAGTGTATTCGCATAATAGGCAGTAGCCCATGAAATAGCATTGTTATTCACCGGAAGGCTCAAGGAAGGCAATGCCTGAATAGCATACCACGCAGGATTTCCGGTAAATTCAATCGTCAGTTTACGGTCGGTTGCCGTCTTGCTGTGCTGATTGAACAGGCTATCGAGTGAGAAAGTACGGGTTTCTTCCCCGCGTACAGGCATCGGAAGCGTCTCTACCAGATGTTCCTTGTCACTAAGCACCGGAAGCAATTGTTGTTCCCCGTCGCTGAACGTGCCGCTGTCGGCTATCATCCGGCATCCCAGTATTTCGTATTTATCACTTACGGTAAACATGAAATTCACACCAATCGTCTTTCCGGCAGCTATCGAGAATTTCTGCTTTTGCGTACTGATAACCTTTTCCGTCATCGGGTCGAAAAGAATCATGCTTATTGTTCCTGCTTGCAGCTTACCTGTCATGTTGGAGATAGAAGCTGCAATGGAAGTTTTGTCCCCTACACGTACGAAACGCGGCAGATTAGGAGCCAGCATAAATTCCTTGCTCGTCGTGGCTTCACCGTCCAATGTCCCCGTCAACATTCCCTTTGTATGAGAATATCCGCGGAAGTTCCAACGTGTCAGACTTTCGGGCATGGTGAATGAGAAAGAAATCTCTCCTTGCTCGTTGGTACGGAGTTGCGGATAGAAGAAGGCTGTTTCGGCAAGATTTGTACGCAGGTCGGCAGGGGCTTCGGGAAGTGTCTCCTCTTCGGAGAATGTATCCGCTTTACCAGCCTCTACCGGTATCATTTCTGATTCAAACACTACATCTTGGACAGCATCGGTTACTATAGCCGGTGAAGACATCTCTTTCTTCACGCTCCGGCTCGCCACTCCCCGTATCATAATCCTTCCTTGCGCCGATGCACCATATGTTGCCGCATTTTTCGTTACCGCAAACAATTCTTCAACACCGAATCCAGGCTGCACGACAAATCTGTCATACAACATTGCAGGCACTTTTAGATTCTTGTTATTCCACCAGTAATTGAACGAGTTATTTCCGGCATACTCGCTCATCCAATTAAAATAAGGAAGTATCTGATTATAATAAACCTGAAAATCCTGGCGGCGGTTCCATATTTTATCCAGTGAAGCATCATACATCGTTGCCAGCATCTCCGCATTGGCGGCTTGTCCTTGCGGCGTCTTAATCGTCAGTTTCCATTCTTCCTTCTGTCCGGGACGCAATTTATCACGGAACACTTCCCACTTCATCGCCAGCGTCTTGTCCGGCAACCGCTTCTTCATCTGAACCTGTTCCTGATAAACTTGTCCGTCTCTTACCATACAGAAGTTCACAAAGATACCGTCGCCATAACTTTCCTGATACGGATAGGTAAAGCGCATAATCGTATCGGACAAATTCAGCGCCTTGCTTTCCAACAGCTTATCACCGCAGAATACGTTCATCATCACATAAGCATCCTTTTCCGAAGTTCCGAAACAGAACACAGCCGGATGCGTTGCATCAAATGCCGTATTCGGTGCATAGAACCATACGGTAGACTGCACAGGCGGACGTTTGTCTTCCCGTGAGAAAAGCACCGTGTTAGCATCTGCCGTCACTTCTTTTCCCTGATTATCTTTCACCGATACTTTCAGCACATAAGCTCCCGACGGGATATTCTTCCAGTCGAGCGTCATTTCCTCATTGGAAGTAAATGTCCCTGTTAAAACCGGTTTCTCTTCCAGTTGTTTGAAATCCTGGTCTTTGGCAGGATATAAATAATAATTTCCTTTCACTTCCACAGGTTGCCCATTCAGGTTCTGCACGTTAAACATCGTGTCGAATGGCTTATCCTTACAAGTCTTTTCCTGCAACTCCGCCTGCAAAACCAACGAACGGTTGCCCGCCGAAATCACATCCGTAGATGATTGCGTCTCACCCGCCACATTGGTAGCGGTGGCTTCAACGGAATAGCGGTAATAGACTTTATCATTATTCTTGTAAGCGTCACTCTCTTCCAGGCGAACCGGAATTGTAAATTCCCCATTCGCGTCGGCAATCACTTCTCCTGAAGCAATCTGCGTGGATTCCGAGATTCTCCAAAAACTATAAGTAGAACGCTTCACCGTATATTTCACCGGAAGGTCTTGAAGCAGCACACCACTATAAGACTGTATCTTACCTTTCACTTGTACTTCATCTCCGAGTTTGTAACTTCCGGTCTGTTTCTCAAAAGTGATATCAAATGTCGGACGTTTATAATCCTCTACACGGATGCTCGTCCTGCCATCCCCCGCCGTTAAAGAGAACATCCCGTTCAGGCAGGCGGAAGGTAACGCAAAATCAGCGGTAAATGAACCGAATTCATTGGTACGTACAGACTTTTGTCCCACTTCCTGATTGTTTGCGTCCAATAAAACGACTGTATAATCCTTGTTCGGCAGCACATTGGCAGTATCCGATTTCTGCATATAAGCAATCCCTTTCACATATACCGTCTGTCCCGGACGATACAGGGAACGGTCGGTCAGCAGCGTCATGCTTTCAGTCACTTTATTTTCATCACCGTAATATCCGAAACTTCCGCCGTAAATACCCTGTCGCGGCATCGCCGTATCCGCGCCTTTCGATGCCTTCAGATAGCGGTATTCGGATTTCCAAGGGAATACGACTTTACCATCTTCTCCGGTCGTGAACTCCTGCAACACTTTTTCGTCATTGCTATACAGCGTGACTTTCGCATTCGGTATAGGATGCCCGGTCTGTCCGTCCAGCGTCGCCACTTCATATTGCTTTTCAGGCAGGCGGCATGTCAACACTTTGAAACGTGTCACGTTAAAGGCGCTTTCGCTATCCCTCTTGGCACGAATATCGGGTACGATACGCATTATATAAGAGCCTAAGTCGGGAGACTTGAAAGTGAATACCGTATCTTGCGAGCGGTAGTCCTCCGGACGAAGAACCGAATAATGCTGTTCCTTCACCAGTTTTTTCGCCTGATACAACCGTACGGTGAAACCATCCAGATTCTTATGTGCAACATTCAACTTTATCTCTTCATTCGGGAAAGCCTGACTTTCCGCCCTGACGTTCAAGTAAGGTGCCAAAATCTCCTCGCGAAGATTCTTCAGCGCATTTATCCTGCGATAATTCGGATAAAGTCGAATCGCTTCGTCACAAAGTTGCAAGGCATTGAGCTGCTGCTGTTTCTCGATGGCATAGCGGGCTTGCGCCAAATAGACTTCCGCAGTGACGGGTTCTGACGCAAACTTACTTTTCAGTGTATTCAACGCAGTCAGAAACGTATCTTCCGTCAATCCCAAAAGTCCTTCCTGTGCCTTGAAAGGTACAAAACTCCTATCCGCATTGCGTCTCCATTCCAAATAATTGAGCGCGGTCAATATATACCCTTCTTTCAGGCCGGCAACTTTATAAGCGGCAATCATGCTTCCGTAGATGTTTATTATATCTTGCTTCACAAGGGAAGGCGTGTTCTCATTGAAACCGTTGTTCCGCGCCAGTCTTTCTATCTGATTCAAAGATTCGATGCCACGGGAAGCCAGCAGATGATACATATCATGGTGATAATATTCGCTCGTCTCGCCCAGTTCTACAAAAGGAATATAATTCCGCGAGGAAGTTTTAAGCAGCAATACCGAGTCAGCCAACGCTTCCTTTATATTTGCCCGTACTTTATCGACGAACATATTTGCTGTCCATTCACGCATATCGGTGGAAGGGGTTTCCCCTACGATTTCCGTCCTTTGCCGGAGTTGCCATTGGTTGCTGGCAGCATAATTCGCATAGATATCTGCTATCAAAGAGTGTAATATTGCACGGTCCATCGGCTGGTCTGTCTGCTTTGCCCATTGTTCCAGACCTTTCAGACCGACATAGAAACTGTCGGGAGTCAAAGTCTCCTGAGTTTTCATCCGCCATATATAGGCTTTCAGCATTTGGGCGGAGTTCTTTTCTTTCTCTCCTTTCTGATAAATCCCGTCAGTCAATTTGATGACCGTTTTAGGCAAGCTCTTCTTTTGCGCCTGCTCTACTTCTTTCCATAATTTGTCGAAAGTTTGTGCCTGCACTGCAGGAATCACTCCTAGCCCAAACAGCACCATCATGCAAATCTGCTTTATTTTCATAATCTTTCTAGTTTAAGTTCACTATAAATCTCACAGTATAAATAACAAAGTAAAGAAATAAAGTTTAAACAATCACCTTTTTTCACATAAAAAAGCATCCTTCCCGATGGGAGAAGGATGCCACACAAACAAAACAAACGTTCTGATTGAATATCACAGGAACTATATCGACAGATTTCAACCTTTGAGAATTATTACTCTTGTTTCCGCTGTAATTCAAGCATTATTTCATCAGTGATATAATCATCACTCATAGTTATTAGCGGATATTCTTTGTTGAGTAAAAAAGAATAAACCTTACTATTATAGAATAGATTCAATGCCCTTTCCGGAGAGATGTTCAGGCGTTCTGCCAGTTGCATCACGATACGGGTATATTTATTCCACACTAATACATCTATCATAAACCTTTACTATTTTATTATTATACATTCTTCAAAAGAAAGACATTCATCTATGAGTTGCTGATTCAGTATACAGAGCTGATTGTTAGGTTTTTCATAACGTAAACGTCCCAAAGCTATATCTTTGGAAATCTGCCCTTCAATATAATTTTCTATCGTATCAAAGACGCGGTCATTGGCTACACCACCTTCTACTAAATCATATCCAATCCATGGTTTCTTTCCTTGTCGGCTACTAACTATAAAGTCAAGCCATTCACTATTATAGCCCTCAAAACGAAGCAACTTATAATTAGCAGAAGACAGTCTGGCAACATCCAATTCATATACATTGACCATGGCAGAACTATCAGGACGGCGCAGCATCATAACAGATGCCCAACGTTTGGCCTGATTATAGATATCGGTCACATAAAATCCTTTTCCGAAATCAAGATTATCCCGCCCCACTCCTGCCAAAGGATATTGTACCACCAATGTACTTCCATGATAAACTTTCATACTTTATATTCCTTTTTCCTTATTATTATAGTGAGTTTCCCAATTTTCCAATGCCTCTATCAATGTGTCAGCAATGTATTCCTTACTTTGGGTGTGAAGCATATCATATCCTTCCACCAAATAATGTTGGATAAGATTTACTTTCTCCAGACGATTATAAAGAAGCGGAGCCGGAATTCTCATTTTTTGGGCTGCACATTCAATGGCAAAAATAACGAATTCCATTATTTTAGTATTAATATGAAGGGTATTTGCCATAGGCTATATCAATATTTACTAATTGACAAACAACTTTATTTAAATAATAACACATACAAAGATAGCAATGTTTGCTAAAGATTTCAAGGATCCCAGATAAAATTACCAAATACTTACTACTAACCTTTGTGGTAAGAATGCCAAAATCAACTTTTTTGTTACTTATATCCATACGGTATTTCCGCTTTTCTGGTAGATATTCAGCAAGAATGTGATTCCGACATCCGCAGAACTGATTCAGTCTACAGCCTTCCCATATTCTAGAATAAAAAAACAAAATCATTTCTCATATTCTCATAGGAAAGTATATTCATCTGATTACAAGCATTATATACAATGAGAATAAAATTATTTACATGCATTTCTCATGGTTTTATCAAGAAAATACACTTAAATCAATGCATTTCTCATACTATTATCGGCATTTCTCATTCATCAAAAATAGTATTCTCATAGCCTGCTCATCAATGCTTAATGAACTGTAGTAAAGCTACCGTTCATTTTCATTACAACTAACTGTCAATCAAAGATTATGCTACTGTAATCAACAGATTTTCAATAAGGAATCTCTATCGTTCCACTCCAGTGAACAGACTCGTGCACTAGAGTGCACAGTTTTATCTACTAGAGTGCACAGGTCTGTCCACTGGAGTGGAACGATACGGATGAAGGCAGGAAAACACAATAATGTCAGTTGTGAAAGATACGCCATCTGCCTACTCAACATACAAACTACGGCTATATTGACCTATACATATTAGTATCCTGAAACAAGGACAAGCATAATATGCATCATGAGAAATGCGAAACAATGCATGAGAAATACCTTCTTTAAAGGCATTTTAGAGCTATAAACCATGAGAAATGCATGTAAATATTTTAATTCTCATTCATTATGTATCTGGTAATCAAATGAATATATTCCGCTATGAGAACATGAGAAATGATTTTATTTTTTTTATTCTAGTAGCGCGGAGCGATTTTGCATAGACAAATCGGAACTTTGCTCCATATACATATCACTTTTGGGCAAACAAGACAAGGAAATCAGAATGTATGAAGCAACAAAAAGTGGGGATATCGTTTTCAATAACGTATCCCCACTATAAACTTAGTTAATGCACTTTTTCTCATTTCTCAATTCTGTACCCCCATGCAAGCATTTCGTTGCGACCTACTTCACTGAGGATTTTTCTTACTAAAGAACTCATTTTCTTTGCCATAATCTTTAAACCTTTTAAATTACTAATTCCTGAAAACTAAAACTACTTTTCTTCGTTCGGGAGAGTATTAATTGTTGAATATCCCCAAACATGTACGTCGGCTTCGCCGAACTTTCTAAACAATCTTTTTAACCTTTTCATTTTGTTATCCTTTCATTTACATGTTTTATAACACAAAAATAAGGCCTTTGTTTATAGGTTGTACCTAAAAAAGGCAGATTTTTATGTTTTACAGCATATTAATTGATTTGCATCAATTAATTTAATTCTTAAGAAACTATTTCGTAATATAAATGGCAGTAAACCGATAACAAAGTGGCAGCAAATAAGACAAAAAGGCACGGAAGAAATATCATCCGTGCCTTTTTCCATACGATACCTATTATATAATAGAAAGGAATAAGCTATATAACAGGAAAGAATACGTTATATCATACGTTTTTTACTTCATTGGAGTCTGTTCCAAAGTTGCCACAAGGAAGTCATAGAACTTCTGTACGGTAGGAATCAATGCTCTTTCGTCCGGCGAGTGCGGAGAACGCAATGTCGGGCCGAAGGAAATCATATCCAATCCCGGAATAATAGCACCGATGATACCACATTCCAGACCTGCATGAATCACTTTCACCGCGGGTTCTACTCCAAACTGCTGCTTATAAGATGATTTCATCGCGTGCAGAATCGGTGAATTCACATCGGGCTGCCAACCGGAATAGCCGCCTGTCATCTCTACCTTCATTCCTGCCATAGAGAAACAAGATTCAAGGCTGGTAGTGAGATATTCCTTCATGCTATCACTGGAGCTACGAGCTAAAATCTTAATAGCCGCCTTACCTTCGCCAATCGTGATAATGGCAAGATTGGAAGAAGTTTCCACCGTATCGGGCACAGTCGGAATCATACGTGTCACACCATTCTGACAAGCAAAAATCGCATCAATCAAGTTATCCTGAATTTCTTCGGGCACTTGACCTGCCGGAAGTTCCACACGTTCTGCCGTGAAACTAATCGGAGTTTCGATAGCCGAATACTCTTCATTGAACAAGTCTTCGCAATACTTCACCAAACCCAGCAGCTCTTCTTCATTCTCGGCAGGGATGGTTACGACTGCATGCGCTTCACGCGGAATGGCATTCCGCATATTGCCACCTTCCCAACCTGCCAAACGAGCTTCGTAACTTGCAACAGCTTCACGGATAAAGCGAACCAGCAATTTATTGGCATTGGCGCGTCCTTCGTTGATTTCCAAACCGGAGTGTCCGCCACGCAAGCCTTTCAACGTAACTTTAACTGCGATATCTCCTTCTTCCGGAGCCACTTCCTTATATTCCAATGTAGCAGTGACGTCCATACCGCCGGCACAACCGATGTAGAGTTCGCCTTCGTCTTCCGAGTCGAGGTTCAGAAGGATTTCCCCATTCACCGTACCCGGTTTCAATCCGAATGCACCGTACATTCCGGTTTCCTCGTCTTTGGTGATGAGGGCTTCCAAAGAACCGTGTTTCAAGTCTTTGGATTCGAGCACAGCCATGATGGCAGCTACACCAAGACCGTTGTCAGCACCCAGGGTAGTGCCTTTCGCTTTTACCCAGTCGCCATCTATATATGTTTCAATCGGGTCTTTTTCAAAATCGTGCACTGTATCGTTGTTTTTCTGAGGAACCATATCCATATGTGCCTGAAGAATAACGCCCTTCCGGTTTTCCATGCCCGGAGTAGCGGGTTTGCGGATAATAACATTACCCGCTTCATCGACAAAAGACTCCAAGCCTAAGCCCTTTCCAAAATTAATTAGGAAGTCAGTCACTTTTTCCATATGCCCTGACGGACGGGGAATTTGAGTCAACGAATAAAAATGCTTCCACACGTTCTGTGGAGCCAGAGAAAGAATTGTACTCATAACAAATATTTTAAAACTGTTTTAAATCTAATAATTAAACAGTGGCAAGTTATGGAAAAGTTTTCAGATAGCAAAGAACGTTAACAAAAACATTCATTTCAAAGACAACATTCGCATATCACCCAAGGATTTTCTTTTGGAAAAACATCATTTCTGATGCCTATTAGCAAACGGCAGAGCTGCCAAACCATAGACACCCAATAAAACAACCAAAAAGGTTTGAATACCGTGTACAATCAGGGCAAATATTCCGGCATCCGTCACGTTTACTCCATAAAGCATCATCATAGAAATGATGGCAAAATGCCAGGGTCCCGCTCCGTTAGGGGTAGGCACAATCACGGCAAACGTACCGCCTACAAACATGATTAAAGCTGCTATCATACCCAAATGGGCAGTAAAAGCAAAGCAATAAAACGTAAAATAGAAATGAAAAAAGTAACACGCCCAAATGGCTAATGTATAGAATATGAAGAGGGGGATATTGCGCACGCTTTTCAATGACATGATTCCTTCCCAAATATTGAGGACAAATCCTTTCACTCTTTCATAAAAGAACAACGTCTTCCTTAAATAATAAAGAAGTATCACTACTCCGATGAAACAAAACAGGGCAATATAGAACCAGACAGATGTCAGCAGATGCAGCACGGAAGGTATCTTAATCCCTGTATGTTGAAGGAAAGCAACAAACACCGACATTTGAAGTAACACGGTAATCCCTGTTATCAGGAGGATTGTCAGTGTATCAACCAGCCGTTCGGTCACGACCGTACCCAGTGATTTGGCAAATGATACATTATCATATTTGGCTAATATACCGCAACGGCTCACCTCGCCTATTCTGGGAATGACCAGGCTGGCAGCATAAGAGACAAAAATGGCATTCACACAATCGCTTCTCTTCGGAAAAGCATCCAGCGGCTCCAACGTCTGCCGCCACCGCCAGCCACGAAACACTTGGGCAAAGACTCCGAACAATAGCGAGAAAAGCATCCACCACCAATTGGTACCGTGTAATAACACATCGCCCGCTTTTGTAAAATCAAAGTCGCGATATACCCAGAATAAGATAAAGCCGCCCAAAACAACCGGTAATATAAGTTGCAGCGTCTTTTTTAACAGTTTCTTCATCCTTTACTCTTTATTAGCTTCGCCGACACATCATTTATTTTCTAAATAGTGGCAGGTTCTTCATTTAAAAGAATTACCTTTGTCGGCTGCAAAAGTAATTATTTAGTTGGTAAATGAAATTAGTAAAGCCTAAAAAGTTTCTCGGACAGCACTTTCTGAAAGATTTGAAAGTTGCGCAGGATATCGCCGATACAGTCGACACTTTCCCTGAATTGCCTATTCTCGAAGTAGGCCCTGGCATGGGAGTACTGACTCAGTTTCTGGTAAAAAAAGACCGGTTGGTAAAAGTCGTGGAAGTTGACTATGAATCGGTTGCCTATCTCCGCGAAGCCTATCCGTCACTGGAAGACCATATCATTGAAGATGATTTTTTGAAAATGAATCTCAACCGGTTGTTTGATGGCAAACCTTTCGTTCTGACCGGTAATTACCCGTATAATATCTCCAGCCAAATCTTTTTCAAGATGCTGGACAATAAAGATATCATCCCCTGTTGCACGGGAATGATTCAAAAAGAGGTAGCCGAACGTATTGCAGCCGGACCGGGCAGCAAGACATACGGTATCCTCAGCGTATTGATACAGGCATGGTATAAAGTGGAATACTTGTTCACTGTCAGCGAACATGTGTTCAATCCGCCTCCCAAAGTGAAAAGCGCTGTTATCCGCATGACACGCAACGAAACCAAGGAGCTGGGATGCGACGAAAAACTATTCAAGCAAGTAGTGAAAACGACCTTCAACCAACGCCGCAAGACATTGCGCAACTCTATCAAACCGATTTTAGGCAAGGATTGCCCGCTGACAGAGGACATATTATTTAATAAACGCCCGGAACAACTATCCGTAGAGGAATTTATCGACCTGACCAACAAAGTGGAACAAGCATTGAAGACGGTCGGCAGCAACGAATTGTTGACAAGCCTAAATGAATAGAGAACCGGATTTTGTAATTTGTAATTCGTAATTTGTAACAGACAACAATGAACGAGGAATACATTGACAGCGTAAAGCATCTTATCGAACAGAAGGATGCCGACAAGGTAAAAGAACTTCTCATCGACCTTCATCCGGCCGACATCGCAGAATTATGCAATGACCTGAACCCGGAAGAAGCCAAGTTAGTCTACCGACTGCTCGATAATGAGGTAGCCGCCGACGTACTTGTCGAAATGGATGAGGATGCCCGTAAAGAGTTTCTCGAAATGCTTCCTTCGGAGACTATCGCCAAGCGTTTCGTCGACTATATGGATACGGACGACGCCGTAGACCTGATGCGCGAACTTGACGAAGACAAACAGGAAGAGGTTCTTTCGCATATTGAGGACATCGAACAGGCGGGGGACATTGTAGACTTGTTAAAGTACGACGAAAATACCGCCGGTGGTTTGATGGGTACGGAAATGGTACTTGTCAATGAGAACTGGAGTATGCCCGAATGTCTGAAAGAGATGCGCCAGCAGGCGGAAGAGCTGGACGAAATCTATTATGTATATGTCATCGACGACGACGAACGTCTGCGAGGTATTTTCCCGCTCAAGAAAATGATAACTTCCCCTTCTGTATCCAAAGTGAAACACGTGATGCAGAAAGACCCGATTTCGGTACATGTGGATACGCCTATCGACGAAGTGGTACAGGCAATCGAAAAGTATGACTTGGTGGCTATCCCCGTTGTCGACAGTATCGGCCGGCTCGTCGGACAGATTACGGTCGATGACGTCATGGACGAAGTCCGTGAACAATCGGAACGCGACTACCAGTTGGCTTCCGGTCTTTCGCAGGACGTAGAAACGGACGACAACGTGTTCAAACAGACAACGGCTCGCCTTCCATGGCTGCTTATCGGCATGATTGGCGGAATCGGAAATTCCATGATATTAGGCAATTTCGACTCTACGTTCGCCACTCATCCAGAAATGGCATTATATATCCCGCTAATCGGTGGTACAGGTGGAAATGTAGGAACACAGTCTTCGGCTATCATCGTACAAGGACTTGCAAACAGTTCGCTGGACGCTAAAGATATATTCAAACAAATCACGAAGGAAGCGGTAGTGGCCTTAATCAATGCTACTATTATTTCGCTATTAGTATATACCTACAACTTTATCCGGTTCGGAGCAACGGCTACGGTTACCTATTCAGTATCTATCAGTTTGTTTGCCGTGGTGATGTTCGCTTCCATTTTCGGAACACTGGTGCCGATGACTCTTGAAAAACTTAAAGTCGATCCTGCCATAGCGACAGGCCCGTTTATATCCATTACAAATGACATCATCGGCATGATGTTGTATATGGGAATTACGGTTTTATTATCATAAAAATGAAGTAAACAAAAAAAAATAAGCAAAATAGTATGAAGTAATCGTTTTATTTCATTAATTTGTGACCCAAAACTAATATACAATGATGGACGCCCATGACACTAATCAACCCTTGAACCAAGGGGAATTAGAAGAAGAAAAGAAAACAGTCGATGTTTCTGAACCTATTACAGAGACTCCAACTGAAAAAGTTACTGCCGAAGTTCAACCTGAAGCAGTTTCTAAACCTGCCACTAAAAAAGATGTACTAAACCTGTTGAAAGAACTTGCACAGGATGCCGAGAATGCGAACAAGCAGGAAATTGACAACCTGAAACAATCATTCTACAAGTTACATAACACTGAGCTGGAAGCTGCCAAGAAGCAGTTTACAGACAACGGTGGCGCCGTTGAAGACTTTGTTGCCCAAGAAGATCCGATAGAAAAAGAGTTCAAGCGTCTGATGGGAGTCATTAAAGACAAAAGGAGCAAGCTGGTTGCCGAGCAAGAGCGGCAGAAAGAGGAAAACCTGCAAGTTAAACTTTCCATTATAGAGGAACTGAAGGAATTGGTGGAATCCGGCGATGACGCCAATAAATCCTATACGGAATTCAAGAAGTTGCAACAACAATGGAATGAAACAAAGTTGGTGCCGCAAGGCAAAGTGAATGAACTTTGGAAGAACTACCAATTATATGTAGAGAAGTTCTACGATTTACTGAAACTGAACAACGAATTCCGCGAATATGACTTCAAGAAGAACTTGGAAATAAAGATGCATCTCTGCGAAGCTGCTGAAAAGTTGGCTGACGAGGAAGATGTGGTCTCAGCTTTCCACCAACTCCAGAAGTTGCACCAGGAATTTCGTGATACAGGTCCGGTGACAAAAGAGTTGCGTGATGAGATTTGGAACCGCTTCAAAGTCGCGTCTACTACTGTCAACCGTCGCCATCAGCAACACTTCGAGGCCCTAAAAGAAACGGAGCAGCATAATCTGGACCAAAAAACCGTTATCTGCGAAATCGTAGAAGCGATAGAGTACAATGAACTGAAAACATTCTCAGCTTGGGAAAACAAGACCCAAGAAGTTATTGCCCTGCAGAACAAATGGAAAACTATCGGTTTTGCTCCCCAGAAAATGAACGTGAAGATTTTCGAACGCTTCCGCCATGCCTGCGACGATTTCTTCAAGAAAAAGGGAGAATTCTTCAAGAGCCTGAAAGAAGGAATGAACGAGAATCTGGAAAAGAAAAAAGCGCTCTGCGAAAAAGCGGAAGCTTTGAAAGACAGCACGGACTGGAAAACAACCGCTGACACATTGACCAAGCTCCAAAAAGAATGGAAAACAATCGGTCCGGTATCCAAGAAACATTCGGATGCTATTTGGAAACGTTTTATCTCAGCCTGTGATTATTTCTTTGAACAAAAGAACAACGCTACTTCTTCCCAACGCTCTGTCGAAATAGAGAATATGGATAAAAAGAAAGCGCTGATTGAAAAACTGTCTGCCATTGACGAAAACATGGATACCGAAGAAGCCAGCACACTTGTACGCGATTTGATGAAAGAGTGGAATGCCATCGGCCATGTACCATTCAAAGAGAAAGACAGATTATACAAACAATATCATGGTATCATCGACCAATTGTTTGACCGTTTCAACATCAGTGCTTCTAACAAGAAATTGAGTAACTTCCGCTCGAATATCAGCAACATACAAGACAACAACGGTTCTCAATCCCTGTACAGAGAACGCGAGAAACTGATGCGTGCTTATGAGAATATGAAGAACGAACTCCAGACTTACGAAAACAATCTGGGCTTCCTTACTTCTACTTCCCAAAAGGGCAGCAGCTTGCTGACCGAACTAAACCGCAAAGTAGATAAATTGAAAGCGGATTTGGAACTGGTATTACAGAAGATCAAGGTGATTGATGAGTCAATAAAGACAGAGGAGTAACCTTTCCCTGTCGATTTAGAAATATAAAAAACAGGTTTTATCACGCCTATGGGTGATAAAACCTGTTTTTGGTTATCTACACACCACTCAACATATCCCGACTCAGTTTGGAAATTTGAGGGAATTAGTTTAAAATATATGGTTCAGTTATAATTCTTCTTTTTTGGGGGAGGGGCAGGACACAGCCATATCCCTAAAAATTTATTCATTCCCATACTGTTTTGAACAAAATCCCCAACTATCTGCATCTCAATCAGCCAAAACCCTCTTATTGAACTTTCATGCTATAATCCGCTTTCAGCCGTTTATTACTATGGCCAGGTTTATTACTATGCGCCCTCCATATCCCTAAAGTACAATTTCCTTAAACAACAAAACCCTGCAGAGAATTACTTCTTGCAGGGTTTTATCTCATTATTTTTTATTTCCTGTTGGGCTACCTGGATTCGAACCAGGAATGACAGGACCAGAATCTGTAGTGTTACCATTACACCATAGCCCAATGATTTTCGTTTGCGAGTGCAAAGATACAAATAATTTGGGAATTCAAAACATTTCTGCTGTTTTTTTTGCTAAAATCCTAAAATTAGCTTTTTCTTGGCAAGTATCTCCACTAAAAAACACAAAAATTGGGGTATAACTTTCTTGTATCCAATAAATCAGCGTATATTTGTCAAAAATATCACGTTTATAACCAGAAACAAAGGATAGTCTTTTTTTGTTATAAACTAAAAGAACATGAATTATTAATTTCAATTGTAGAAATGAACAATACAAAAGTATTAATTGAAAAAATAAAAGAAGGAATTCAAGAGAAAAAAGGTAAAAACATAATTATTGCCGATTTAACCAGTATAGAAGATACCATCTGTAAATATTTCGTCATCTGTCAGGGGAACTCCCCCAGTCAAGTAAGTGCCATTGTAGATTCAATCAGAGAATTTACACGCAAAGGCGCTGACAGCAAACCTTTTGCCATTGACGGACTTCGGAATGCAGAATGGGTAGCTATGGACTATTCTGATGTATTAGTGCATGTTTTTTTGCCGGAAACAAGAGATTTTTACAACCTTGAGCATCTTTGGGCAGATGCTAAACTTACTCAAATCCCCGATTTAGACTAATTTATAATTATGGACAATAATAGCAAAAATAACAGCAGCAATAAACCTAACAATAAGGTTAATTTGCCGAAGTTCAATCTGAACTGGATGTATATGATTATTGCCCTGATGCTTCTCGGCCTCTGGTGGGGCAGTGATTCAAAGGGTGCTGGAAGCAAAGCTGTCACTTACAGCGAGTTTCAGGATTACGTTAGAAATGGGTATATCAGCAAAGTATTGGGTTATGAAGACAAGTCTATCGAAGCATATCTGAAACCAACTGCAGTAGGTGCCGTATTTGGTGCGGACTCTATAAAGGTAGGACGTAACCCTATCATCACAAGTAGAACTCCGTCTACTGATAAACTGGAAGAATTTCTACAAGCTGAAAAAGAAGCCGGACATTTCGACGGTACATCGGATTATCTCCCTAAATCGGATATATTCCCTGCCATCCTGGTTCAGATACTTCCGCTTGTTCTGCTGGTTGCTTTATGGATATTCTTCATGCGGCGCATGAGTGGAGGTGGTAGCGGTGGTCCCGGCGGTGTATTCAACGTAGGAAAATCCAAAGCCCAGCTTTTTGAAAAAGGCGGCTCTATCAAAGTAACATTCAAAGATGTAGCAGGTCTGGCAGAAGCCAAACAAGAAGTGGAAGAAATTGTAGAGTTCTTGAAAGAACCTCAAAAATATACAGATCTGGGCGGTAAAATTCCCAAAGGAGCATTGTTAGTAGGTCCTCCGGGAACTGGTAAAACTTTGCTTGCCAAAGCTGTTGCCGGTGAAGCGAATGTACCTTTCTTCTCATTGGCGGGTTCTGACTTTGTGGAAATGTTCGTGGGTGTAGGTGCATCCCGTGTCCGCGACTTGTTCAAGCAGGCAAAGGAAAAGGCTCCCTGCATCGTCTTTATTGATGAGATTGACGCTGTGGGACGTGCACGTGGCAAGAACCCTGCAATGGGTGGAAATGATGAACGCGAAAACACATTGAACCAGTTGTTGACAGAGATGGATGGTTTCGGTTCCAACAGTGGCGTTATCATCCTGGCTGCTACCAACCGTGTAGACGTATTGGATAAAGCGTTGCTTCGTGCCGGACGTTTTGACCGCCAGATACATGTAGACCTGCCCGACCTGAACGAACGTAAAGAAGTATTTGGCGTACATTTGCGCCCGATTAAAATAGATGATACAGTGGACGTAGATTTGCTGGCACGCCAGACTCCAGGATTCTCCGGTGCGGATATAGCCAATGTCTGCAATGAAGCGGCATTGATTGCAGCCCGCCACGGTAAGAAATTCGTAGGCAAACAGGATTTCCTTGATGCCGTTGACCGTATCATCGGTGGTCTGGAAAAGAAGACCAAGATTACGACGGAAGCCGAAAGACGTTCTATTGCCCTGCATGAAGCGGGTCACGCTTCTATCTCCTGGTTGTTGGAATATGCCAATCCGCTGATTAAGGTAACGATTGTTCCTCGCGGACGTGCACTGGGCGCTGCCTGGTATCTGCCGGAAGAGCGTCAGATTACGACTAAGGAACAGATGCTTGACGAAATGTGTGCAACCCTTGGCGGACGCGCGGCTGAAGATTTATTCATGGGCCGTATCTCAACTGGAGCCATGAACGACTTGGAGAGAGTAACGAAACAGGCATATGGCATGATCGCTTATCTAGGTATGAGCGATAAGTTGCCGAACCTGTGTTATTATAATAATGAAGAATATTCTTTCAACCGTCCATATAGCGAAAAGACCGCCGAACTCATTGACGAAGAAGTCAAGAAAATGGTAAACGAGCAGTATGAACGTGCCAAGCAAATTCTGTCCGAGCATAAAGAAGGACATAACAAACTGACACAGTTACTGATTGACAAAGAAGTTATCTTTGCGGAAGACGTTGAACGTATCTTCGGGAAACGTCCGTGGGCGTCCCGTTCGGAAGAAATCATGGCTGCAAAAGAAAGCCAGGATGCTGCGAAAGCAGAAAGGGAATTAGCTGAAAAACTGAAAGGAGAAGAAAAAGAAACCAAAGAAGAGGAAGCTGAAAATACCACAGAAGAAAAAGCAACTGCTACGGGAACTAAAATAACCGCACAAGGAACAAAAGTGACTGTAGAGAGAAATACGTCTACAGGAGCAGAAACAAATGAGGAAAATAAGCTGTCCAAATCCAACTAATTAAACACGCTGATTTTGATTAACAATTTTATAAAACGAGCTATTACGGGTGTACTCTTCGTTGCCATTCTGGTGGGGTGCATCCTTTCCAACCCATTAAGTTTTGGCATTCTGTTCACTATTATCAGTGCGCTGACTATATATGAGTTTGGCCAGCTGGTTAATATGCGGGCTGAAGGAGTCAATATCAACAAGATGATTACAATGTTAGGCGGAGCCTACTTATTCCTTGCAATAATGGGATTCTGCACAAATGAAGGACAGGAAGGTTCGAAGATTTTCATTCCGTATGTACTTCTACTCCTCTATATGATGATTAGTGAATTGTATCTGAAGAAAGAGAATCCGATACTCAACTGGGCTTATTCCATGCTCAGCCAATTGTATATCGGTCTGCCTTTTGCCATGTTGAATATATTGGCATTCAATTATGACCCGACATACAGCAGTGTTTCTTACAATCCGATTTTACCGTTATCCATCTTCATTTTCCTTTGGTTGAATGACACAGGTGCATATTGCATCGGCTCGCTTATCGGCAAACACAGACTGTTTGAACGTATTTCACCAAAGAAATCCTGGGAAGGCTCTATCGGCGGCGGAGTGGTAGCTATCGGAGTTTCTTTTGTACTGGCTCACTATTTCCCGTTCATGTCCATGTGGGAATGGGCAGGATTGGCATTGGTGGTTGTCGTATTCGGTACATGGGGTGACCTGACGGAATCATTGTTCAAACGCCAGTTGCACGTTAAAGATTCGGGAACAATTCTTCCGGGACATGGCGGAATGCTCGATCGGTTTGACAGTGCTTTGATGGCTATTCCAGCGGCAGTTGCTTATATATACGCATTGACGTGGTTTTAATCCGAACTTCTTTCAGAAGAATAAAATTGCAATAAAATAATAAAGGTCGGGACTTCTTTGGAAAATGTCCCGACCTTTTTCACACACAGCAAATCATAGTTAGAGGTTATCGGATTGAAGAAGTAGAGTGTACATCCTTCGCTTTTTCCGGTACACCGACCGGATGATTCAAATCAAACACAATCACTCTGCCTTCTCCATTATCTTTTGAGTTTATTGTAACCTTAAAACCTTTTGGTGCCGTCCAGGAATCTTTTGGTGTCGGATAGAATTTCTCCAAATTATAGGAAACTCGTCCCCATCCCCAATAACCGGTCTTGTCATCATACGTATTATAGCGCAGTTCCAAGTGTACATAACCGTCTTCCGCCACTTTTAGAGGTGTCGGTTCTTCCCCACCAATCAGGTTTTGTACAAGACTGATACGATGTTTTTCAGAGCGGGGAATATCCTGGCGGAAGATAACATTCAGAAACTTTCCACCCAACCACATATCCCCCTCATAAATCACGATAGGGTCGTTTCCAAATTCCTCGGACTGTTCTTCGGTTTTCATTTCTTCCACTTCTTTTGTCAGCACATCTCGAATCCCTTCCATCTTCACCTGAACACCATTTTCCACATCATACAAAGGATTGAAGAATGCCACTACACGTTCGCCATCCACAGGCTTATACCAAGGAATAGAAGTACTAACCGGATCAATCGTTCCCCAACGGTCACCTTCCAAATAATACCCTCCGCCACCGGTTGTATGAACCGTCGCCCAGTCCCAACTGAAATCTCCTATCGAATAACCGTCATTATCATCACATGACTGCAACATCGGCACTAATGCCAGCAATAAAAGACCTAAAAACCACTTAATTTTTTTCATATCGTTTTTCCTTTCTTTTTTAACCTTCTGTACTATAAATAAAAGAGCCGTGCAAATATTGCATCGGCTTTACGTTTATTCAGAAAAAGAAAGTTATTTTTTCAACAGGGCTAGCATTTCACGTGCCGCATGACGGGGAGCACCGGCAGGACCTAACCGTTCTGCCATATACTCATATTCTTTAAGCATCTGTTTTCTATACTTTTCATTTTCAAGAATATTCCTCAATTCCTGCTGCATATTCTTCACGGTCATCGTGTCCGCCACCAACTCTTTCACCACTTCACGGTCGGCAATCAAATTGACCAATGAAATAAATCTTACCGTCAGAATATGACGCCGCAAGAATGAAATGACTTTCCCGATAGGAGTATGATAACAAACGACTTGGGGAACACGGAACAAAGCCGTCTCAAGAGTCGCCGTCCCCGAAGTGACCAAAGCGGCATCCGCATGTTGCAAAAGACGATACGTCTGTTCGAAAATGATTTTCACATTCGCATCACCTATGTATTGCTTGTAGTATTCGGGAGCAATGGAAGGAGCACCCGCCAGGACAAGCTGATAGTCAGGAAAAGCGGAAGCAGCTTTCAACATATCCGGCAGATTATCCTTTATCTCCTGTTTCCGGCTTCCCGCCAAAAGGGCGATTATCGGCTTATTATCCAATTGGTTCTCCGCTATAAATTCTTCAAAGTCTTTCGGATATGCTTTCTGATACGCAGTAACTTCATCTACCGTAGGATTGCCTACATAATGAATAGGATACTGATGTTTTCCTTCAAAAAATTCCACTTCGAAAGGAAGGATAGAGAAAAGCTCGTCCACATCACGCTTTATATTCTTGATACGGTACTCTTTCCATGCCCATATCTTCGGAGAAATATAATAGTAAACCGGAATCTGCGTCTTGGCATGCACGAATTTGGCAATATCGAGGTTGAATCCCGGATAGTCTACCAAGATTACTACATCAGGATTCCAGGAAACGATATCCTCCTTGCAACGTTTCATGTTTGCAAAAATGGTGCGCAGATGAAGCAACACAGGAATAAAACCCATATAAGCCAATTCCTTATAATGCTTAACCATTGTTCCGCCGACAGCAGCCATCAGGTCGCCCCCGAAAAAACGGAAATCAGCCTGCGGGTCTTCTGCTTTCAGGGCAGACATCAGATGGGATGCATGCAAGTCGCCGGATGCTTCGCCGACAATCAGATAATACTTCATATTTAATAGATTACAGATAATGAAGAATAAAGAATGAGGAAAAGAATGTCATTCATTCCCCCATTATCATTTATCCGTTATCCATTTGTTCAATTCGTCGATAAAGTCATATGCCGTCACATCAACGGTAGTCGGAGTGATAGCCACATAGCCATTTGCCAGTGCCCAGTGGTCGTTCTTCTCGTTTTCGGGTTCATGGTCAGTAAATTCACCCGCCAGCCAGAAATAATTCGGGTCGGTCAGACGGGGACAAGCAGTCCATTCATTCCCCCAATGCCCTTTAGCTTGTTCACAGACCTTTATTCCTTTTATATCAGTTGTATCCGGAAAGTTCACATTAAGACAAGTCAGAGCGGGAAGTCCTTTTTCCAGTACCATCGCGGCAATACTGCGGATGTAAGGGCCGGTTGCGTTAAAATCAGCATCCTGCTCATGGTTGCACAAAGAGAAGCCTATGGAGGGAATTCCATTCAGGCAACCCTCAATCACCACTCCCATTGTACCGGAATAATGCACATTTGAAGCCGAATTATCGCCGTGGTTGATACCGCCGACTACCAGATCCGGAATTCTGTCGAGCACAGTATTTCGTGCCAATTTGATACAGTCGGTCGGTGTACCCGTGCATTTATAGACCGTCAATCCTACTTCTCTCCTGACCAGTTGATAATGAACAGGCTGCGTCACCGTCAGCGCACAACCGCTGCCCGAACGTGGGGAATCAGGTGCCATTACTACAATTTCCCCCAAAGGGCGAAGAAACTTCACCAGTTCATTAATACCTTTGGCCATCACGCCATCGTCATTCGATACGAGTATCAACGACTTTTCATTTTCCATATATTCAATCCTTTCCTTTTTAATATCCGCACAAAAATAGCAAAAAGAAGCCGTATCGCCAAACCCTCTACTCATCAGATGAAAAGTATCTTTCCACTCTCACCCGTTTACAAATCTTAATCTTCTGCAAGCGAGCAAAAAAAGAAATAAATATCCAATATAAATATGTATATTTGCATGCTCACAAAGAGAAAAGTAGATGAGGAACCAGCCTTGGTTTTGCAACCGTTTCGTCCGACAGTTATTAACAAAACAGGTGACTTATCAACAGAAATTGCAAAGTTTCTCTTTTTTCGTAGGCGCTCTAAGGATTTATCACTTATTTCGCTGCCAATAAATTTAGAGAATATGGGAAAAATTATTGCTTTGGCCAATCAAAAAGGTGGTGTAGGAAAGACAACGACTACGATTAACCTCGCAGCTTCGCTTGCTACACTCGAAAAAAAGGTACTCGTGATAGATGCCGACCCGCAAGCTAATGCCTCTTCCGGCCTGGGAGTAGACATCAAGCAGTCGGAATGCACTATCTATGAATGCATTATTGACAGAGCTAACGTACAGGACGCTATCCTCGACACTGAAATTGATTCTTTAAAAATAATCTCTTCGCACATCAATCTTGTAGGAGCAGAGATTGAAATGTTGAACCTCCCAAACCGCGAAAAGATTCTGAAAGAAGTGCTCACACCTTTGAAGAAAGAATATGACTATATACTGATAGACTGTTCGCCTTCATTGGGGCTCATTACTATCAATGCCCTGACAGCCGCCGACTCTGTGATTATCCCCGTGCAAGCCGAATATTTTGCTCTCGAGGGTATCAGCAAGTTGCTGAACACCATTAAAATCATCAAATCGAAACTGAATCCGGCCTTGGAAATCGAAGGTTTCCTACTCACAATGTACGATTCACGCCTGCGTCAGGCGAATCAAATCTACGATGAAGTGAAAAGACACTTTCAAGAACTGGTGTTCAACACCGTTGTTCAACGAAATGTCAAACTGAGCGAGGCTCCCAGCTACGGTATTCCGACCATCCTTTACGATGCGGACTCTACCGGTGCCAAGAATCACCTAGCTCTTGCCAAAGAGATTATCAACCGAAATAAATAAAAGAAGAAGATATGGCAACACTAAGAAGAAATGCATTAGGACGCGGACTTGACGCCTTGCTCTCTATGGATGATGTGAAAACCGAAGGTTCTTCTTCCATTAATGAAATAGAGTTGGCGAAGATTGCCGTCAATCCCAACCAGCCCCGCCGTGAGTTTGACGAAACGGCATTACAGGAGCTGGCTGATTCGATTGCTGAAATCGGAATTATCCAACCTATTACTTTACGTAAAGTGTCGGACGACGAATATCAAATCATCGCCGGAGAGCGTCGCTACCGTGCTTCGCAAAAAGCAGGGCTGAAAACAATCCCCGCATATATCCGTACAGCCGACGACGAAAACATGATGGAAATGGCGCTGATTGAAAATATCCAGCGCGAAGACTTGAATGCCGTAGAAATCGCACTTGCCTACCAACACCTGCTCGACCAGTATGAACTGACACAGGAACGCCTGAGCGAACGTATCGGCAAAAACCGGACAACAATCGCCAATTACCTGCGCCTGCTGAAATTGCCGGCTCCCATACAGATGGCTCTACAAAACAAACAGTTAGACATGGGACATGCACGTGCACTTATTTCAGTGGGCGATCCCAAGCTACAAGTTAAAATATTTGAAGAGATACAAGAACATGGATATTCAGTCCGCAAAGTAGAAGAAATTGTTAAATCATTAAGCGAAGGAGAAGCTGTGAAAAGCGGTACGCGGAAAATAACCCCCAAACGTGCCAAACTTCCGGAAGAGTTCAACTTGCTGAAACAACAACTCACAGGCTTTTTCAACACCAAGGTACAACTCACCTGCTCTGAAAAGGGGAAAGGAAAAATCAGCATTCCTTTCAGCAACGAAGAGGAGCTGGAACGTATCATGGAAATCTTCGACACGCTAAAGAAGTAAATGATTAGAAAAAGTAAGAAATATCAGTCACTCGTCATCACCCTGCTTCTCTGTCTTTTACAGGTAGCAGGGATTGATGTGTTTGCACAATCCACCGTAACTCCAGTGCAAAAAGACACTACCGTCGTGCAGCGAGAAGCACCAAAAGCCCGCGCACGCAGACATCGTAAACCGATTGTGGAGGATTCGATAAAAAAAGATTCTATCCGGATCATACCCTCCAAAGAACTCCCGTCCATCGATAGCTTGTCGGCAGCCAAGATACAGATAGTAGACAGCCTGGATGCTGTCAACAAGAAAGAACTGGAAAAGATAGAACAGCCGGCATCTATCGTTGTCAAGACAGACAGTGTTCCACCTGCACAGGATATCAACAAAAAAATATTTATCCCGAATCCCACCAAAGCGACCTGGCTTGCCGTCGTATTCCCCGGTGGCGGACAGATTTACAATCGTAAATACTGGAAGTTACCTATTATATATGGTGGGTTCGCAGGTTGCGCCTATGCCTTAAGCTGGAACGGAAAGATGTACAAAGACTATTCACAAGCCTATCTGGACATCATGGACAGCAATCCGAATACTAAAAGTTATGAAGATTTGCTACCCCCCAACGCTACTTACAATGAGGAGCAATTGAAAAATACATTAAAACGAAGAAAAGATATGTTCCGGCGTTACCGGGATCTTAGTATATTTGCATTTATCGGAGTTTACCTTATCTCTATCATCGACGCTTATGTAGATGCAGAGTTGTCCAACTTCGACATAACTCCCGACTTAAGCATGAAAGTGGAACCGACCGTTATCGACAATAACAATCAATTCCGCTCAAGTAGTTTAAAAAGCAAGTCGGTTGGGTTACAATGCGTATTACGATTTTAAAAATACAATTTAGATTGATCTTATTATTGAAGCATGAAGAAATTAGTAAACTATTGTTCGATTATTTTCCTTTTACTGGTAGCAACGTCTCAGGTAAAAGCGCAAAGTGTAGATGTAGTGATTCGTGAAAATGGAACTGAACGCAAAGAAAGCATCGACCTGCCTAAAAGTATGACATACCCTCTTGACAGTCTGCTGAACGACTGGAAAGCTAAAAATTACATTGACTTAGGCAAGGATTGCAGTACGGCGAAAATCAATCCCCTGTTCAGCGACTCTGTTTATATCGACCGTCTGTCACGTATCCCAGCTATCATGGAGATGCCCTACAACGATATTGTACGCAAATTCATCGATATGTATGCAGGACGCTTGCGCAATCAGGTATCGTTCATGCTGAGTGCCTGCAACTTCTATATGCCGATTTTCGAAGAAGCACTGGATGCATACGGACTTCCGCTGGAACTGAGATACCTTCCGATCATCGAATCTGCATTGAATCCATCTGCCATATCCCGTGCGGGAGCTTCCGGCCTATGGCAATTCATGATTGGTACAGGCAAAATCTATGGTTTGGAATCCAACAGCCTGGTAGACGACCGTCGCGACCCGATAAAAGCTACGTGGGCTGCTGCCCGCTACCTCAAGGAGATGTATGCCATCTACGGAGACTGGAACCTTGTGATAGCCGCTTACAACTGCGGTCCAGGCACTATCAACAAAGCCATCCGGCGTGCTAATGGCGAAACGGATTATTGGAAAATCTATAATTATCTGCCGAAAGAAACACGTGGATATGTACCAGCCTTTATCGCAGCCAACTACGTGATGACTTACTATTGCGACCATAACATCTGCCCGATGGAAACAAATATCCCGGCAAGTACGGACACGGTGCAAGTCAACAAGAACCTGCATTTCGAACAGATTGCCGATCTTTGTAATGTGCCGTTAGATCAAGTCAAGAGTTTGAATCCTCAATATAAGAAGATGATGATTCCGGGAGCCAGCAAGCCCTATACACTTCGATTGCCCATCGAAGCAATCAGCAACTTTATCGACAAACAAGATACCATCTATGCACACCGCGCCGACGAATTGTTCCGCAACCGTAAGACAGTGGCAGTGAAAGATATTACACCTGCAACACGTAAAGCGGCAACAGCCGTTGCCGGCAAGGGAAAATTGTCCTATCATACAATAAAAAGTGGAGACACATTGTCATCTATTGCCGGAAGATATGGTGTCAGCGTTAAGGATATACAGCGGTGGAACGGCCTATCCAGCACGAAAATTGCAGCAGGAAAACGATTGAAAATATACAAATAAGTGGCATCACGCTTGCATCGTTCGGAAATTTGCTTATTTTTGCAAAACTAAGCAAGTGAAAGGATAACAATTATGGATAATCTGACCCCAAAAGAAATAGCTGATGAAGAGATGATCAATCAAGCGTTCCACGAATTACTGAATGATTACCTCAGCACTAAACATCGCAAGAAAGTTGAAATCATTACGAAAGCTTTCAACTTCGCCAATCAAGCGCATAAAGGTATTAAACGCCGTTCTGGCGAACCATATATCATGCACCCGATTGCCGTAGCAAGCATTGTTTGCAATGAAATCGGGCTTGGTTCCACTTCTATCTGTGCCGCTCTGCTACACGATGTAGTGGAGGACACAGATTATACGGTGGAAGATATCGAGAATATCTTTGGTCCGAAGATTGCCCAAATTGTGGACGGGCTGACCAAGATATCCGGTGGAATCTTTGGCGACCGAGCTTCTGCACAAGCAGAGAACTTCAAGAAGTTACTTCTCACGATGTCAAACGATATCCGTGTCATCCTTATCAAGATAGCCGACCGCCTGCATAATATGCGCACCCTCGGTTCCATGCTGCCCAATAAACAATACAAAATCGCGGGTGAAACCTTGTATATCTACGCCCCATTGGCCAATCGGTTGGGACTTTACAAGATAAAGACCGAACTCGAAAATCTAAGTTTCAAATACGAACACCCGGAAGAATATGCAGAAATAGAAGAGAAGCTCAATGCTACCGCTGCCGAACGCGACAAGGTATTCTATGAATTCACCGCTCCCATCCGCACACAACTGGACAAGATGGGATTGAAATACCGGATACTCGCCCGGGTAAAATCAATCTATTCCATTTGGAACAAGATGCAGACCAAGCACGTTCCTTTCGAAGAAATCTACGACTTACTGGCTGTCCGAATCATCTTCGAGCCACGCAACATAGAAGAAGAACTCAACGATTGCTTCGACATTTACGTCTCTATCTCCAAGATATACAAGCCTCATCCCGACCGCCTGCGCGATTGGGTAAGCCATCCTAAAGCAAACGGATATCAGGCTTTGCACGTCACTTTGATGGGCAACAACGGACAATGGATTGAAGTCCAAATCCGAAGCGAACGAATGAACGATGTGGCCGAACAAGGCTTTGCCGCCCACTGGAAATACAAAGAAGGGGGCGGCAGCGAAGATGAAGGTGAACTGGAAAAATGGCTAAAGACCATCAAAGAGATATTGGACGATCCGCAACCGGATGCCATCGACTTCCTTGATACTATCAAACTGAATCTGTTTGCTTCCGAAATATTTGTATTCACACCGAAAGGGGAACTGAAGACCATGCCGCAGAACTCAACAGCACTCGATTTCGCTTTTTCCCTGCACACAGATATCGGCAGTCATTGTATCGGCGCCAAAGTGAATCATAAATTAGTACCTTTAAGCCACAAGTTACAAAGTGGCGACCAGGTAGAAATCCTTACTTCCAAATCCCAACGTGTGCAACCGCAATGGGAAGTATTTGCGACCACTGCCCGCGCACGTGCCAAGATAGCGGCAATTCTCCGCAAAGAACGAAAGGCAAACCAGAAAATCGGTGAAGAAATTCTCAGCGAGTTTCTGAAGAAAGAAGAAATCCGCCCGAAAGAAACCGTTATCGAAAAGCTACGCAAGCTGCACAACGCCAAGAATGAAGAAGAATTGCTGGCGGCTATCGGCAGTAAAGCTATCATCTTGGGAGAAGCAGACAAAAATGAGCTGAAAGAAAAACAAACCAGCAATTGGATGAAGTATCTCACCTTCTCCTTCGGCAATAAAGAAAAGCCGCAAGAAGAGAAAGAGCCGCAAGAGAAAGAAAAAATCAATCCGAAACAAATACTCAAACTGACCGAAGAAAGTCTGCAAAAGAAATATATTATGGCCGAATGTTGCCACCCCATTCCCGGTGACGATGTATTGGGCTATGTGGACGAAAACGACCGGATTATCATTCATAAACGCCAGTGTCCCGTTGCCGCCAAACTGAAAAGCAGTTATGGAAATCGTATATTGGCAACTGAGTGGGATACACATAAAGAGCTTTCTTTCCTTGTTTATATATATATAAAAGGTATAGACAGCATGGGACTTCTGAACGAAGTAACCCAAGTCATCTCAAGACAGCTCAACGTAAACATCCGCAAACTAGCCATAGAAACCGAGGATGGCATCTTTGAAGGTAAAATACAATTATGGGTGCACGATGTGGAAGATGTGAAAACAATCTGCAACAACTTGAAGAAGATTCAGAATATCAAACAGGTGAGCCGCGTAGAAGAATAACATGAAAAGAAAAACGGAGAAAGAAAGAGACTACGAGATTCTATTCAAAACACATTACAAGCAATTCTTTTACTACGCGCTTCGGTATGTCAACGATACGGAAAGCGCCGCCGACATTACCAACGATGTATTTTGCTACCTTTGGGAGAAATACGACCAATTGACTTGGGACGACTCTCCCCTTCCCTTGCTATATACTCTGACACGAAACTTTTGTGTAAACTATCTACGCAAAAAAGAGGCTGAGCAAAAAAAGTTCAACCTTCTCCTAGCATCCGACATATATACCAACTCGATAGTGGAGACAATCAGGCAAGAACAGAAAATCGAACAAATTATGGAAAACATACAGCAGCTTCCTCCACAAACGCATCACATTTTCAATGAGTGTTTTATAAAAGGAAGAACTTACAAAGAAGTGGCCGATGAAAACCAAATAAGTATCAATACTGTAAAAACACATATCAAACGAGCCTTATCGCTGTTACGTAAAAAAACTACGAATAAGTATTAATAATATTCAAAAAAGAAGTCATGATATCACCCTCTGAGTACTTAAAAAACGATTTATAATAAAAAAAGACAGCCAGCATATGAATCCAATAGAGAACATACCGGACTTTGTAGTCTACGCATTATCAACTCCCGAGTTGCGGTCGTCGGAAGAATTGCAACAATGGCTGGCAGAAAGCCAAGCTAACAAAGACTTGTTTGATGACCTGCTCGCATATCGCGAAGCAGAACGTCGCCTGCTTCCAGAAAACACTCCTGATGTAGAACTTCAATGGAAACGGATAAGACAGAAAAAGCGGCAAAAACGAATCCAATATTATTGGAAATTCATTGGAATCGCAGCATCTTTACTGCTTGTTCTGTCCATCGGTCTATATCAGATGAAAAAAATACCCAAACTAGAATCGCAAGAAATTGAAACCCAAATATCTTTGGCCGATGTCATTGACCAACCGGAAACGAGCATAATCACATACTCGGAAAACAAGTCACGTCCCATTATCCTGTCTACCCAAAAAGGAAAAAAAACAACTATCCATACTCAAATCCTTGACTATACACAGACTTCACACACGCGTGCTACAGAATTACTCACGCTCACTACCCCACGCGGTAAAAGTATCCAAGTAATACTCAATGATAGCACAGAAGTATGGTTGAACGCCGAAAGCCGTTTAAGCTACCCCTCGCAGTTTACCGATTCTACACGTACCGTACATTTGGAAGGTGAAGCTTATTTCAAAGTGGCCTCCAACACCAAATGTCCCTTCATCGTAAAACATCATGCCAACACAACGCGCGCATTGGGAACCGAGTTTAACATCCGTTCTTACACCAATGAAAAAAAACATGTTACTTTAATCAAAGGGAAAGTACTTCTGACAGATACGCTATCGCTTCAAAAAGAAGTTCTTCTGCCCGGTCAGGACGCTGAATATGACTCCGACTCCGGAATGACAATAAAAAAAGTGAACCCTTATGAATTTACAGCCTGGAAAGAAGATCTGTTTTATTTCGAACAGACCGACTTGCTCAGCCTCATGAAAGTTTTAGGACGATGGTACAACACTACAATCGTTTTTAAAGACGAAGACATCAAACAATATCGATTCACTTTCTGGGCCAAACGTTCGGACAACTTAAAAACGACCTTATCGATGCTCAACCAAATGGGAACTGTACTGATCCGCATAAACTCGCAGGAAAACACTGTTTTGGTGAGCAAACGATAAGAATCTTCTTAAAGAAAGTTCAAGAAGTATACAAAGTTGCGGAATGAAGATAAAAATGCGATTTTAAAACAAAAAGCACCTAAAAAGCAACTTTTCTTTTTCTTGTTGTCACCCATCATCCTTGATTTTACGATATAAATATAGAATATTAAAGATTTTCTATAATACGTTAAATCAATAAAAGTTATGAAAAAGATAAAGTTCGCTTTGATGTTCATACTGCTATTGTGTACACTACAGCAGATATGGGCACAGGATAAGAAAATCTCCTTCGATTTTCAGAATGAACCCATGCCCTCTGCCCTAAGGAAGATAGCGCAGACCTACAATCAGAAAATCAGTTTTAGTCACGAGGACATATCGCTCTACAAAGCGAACGCTTCCGTGCATGCGAAGGATGTACAAGACGCCTTGCGGCAGACTCTCGTAGGCACTCCTCTGCTTTTCAAAGAAAAAGGTGAATTCATAACCGTATTCCTGGATCCTACGTCAACCGAAGCCATCAAGAGGAAAAACCTTTGTGTCATTACTGGAAGTGTGCACGATGAACTGGGTGATCCCCTGCCTGGTGCAACGGTGACCATCACACACGAGTCACAGCAATGGGGAGGTTCGACCGATATAGATGGAAACTTCACCGTTTACGCTCCCCGTCCCATCATTGAAAAAGAAAAATGCTTCATCCAAGCAAGTTTTATCGGATTCAAGAAAGAACGTTTGGCTATAAATCCCCAAAAGCTGAACATCAAGTTAGTGCTGCAAACTTCATCCAACGAAATCAACGAAGTGGTAATCACCGGATACGGTAACATAGATGCACGCAGAAATACGAGTGCTATCACATCATTGAAGATGGACGACATCTTGATGCCAGGTATGACCTCGATCGAGCAAGCACTCGAAGGACGAGTTCCCGACATGATATTTATGGCAAACTCGGGCGAAGTAGGTGCTACCGCCCGTATGCGTATCCGCGGAACATCAACTTTAGTGGGTAACCGCGAACCGCTGTGGGTATTAGATGGAATTCCTCTTACGGATCCGGTAGACGTAACTACAGAACAGCTTAACGACCCCGACTACATCAACTATATCGGTAATGCTATCTCAGGAATCAACCCACAGGACATTGAACGTATTGATGTCTTGAAAGATGCAGCCGCCACCGCCTTGTATGGTACGAGAGCAGCCAACGGGGTCATTGTCATTACTACTAAAAAAGGACATATCGGAGCACCTAGCATCAATTATTCGGGAGAGTTGAAGATCATCGCACGTCCTCGCTACACCGACCATAACATCAACCTGATGAACTCGCAAGAACGCGTACAGTTCGGTAAGGATCTGTGCGACCTTCACTATGCATTTCCTGCCCAAATGAGCATGGTGGGTTACGAAGGTGCCTACTATGATTATATCAAAGGAAATACCACCTTCGACGAATTTCAAAACCAAGTTCGCTGGTTTGAGAATGTCAATACCGACTGGTTCAAAATTCTGGCACATGATGCGTTGACCCACAATCACACCTTAAGCGTATCGGGCGGTAACAGAAGCACACGATACTACGCCTCTCTGGGATACACCAGCGAAGACGCCGTAGTACGCACCCAATACAACGACCGCTACACAGGAACGTTAAATTTGCAAAGCACCATCAACAAGTCGTTCCAAGTTAACTTCCGTATGAACGGAAACATCGCGAAAAAGAACTACCTGCCCAGCGAAATTGATGCTTTAGGATATGCCTACAACACCACTCGTGCGCTGCCTTGCTACAACCCAGACGGTTCACTCTACTATTACAAGCGTCATGCCTACAACATAGAGCGGAAGGAAGACTCCTCCTATAAATACAATTACAACATCATCAACGAAATGAACAATATGTCGCAAACGTACGATTCCAACCAGCTCATTACAGCACTGGACCTGCAATACCGATACGAACATATTTTGGATGCAACCATGACTATGTCCTATCAACGTAGCGCAAGTACCACGGAGACATGGTATGGCGAAAAGACAAACTACGTAGCACATCTGAAGAACGGAGAATTAGAAGACACTCCCCTGAAAGGCGACGACGGTAAGTGCGCCTTACCATACGGAGGAGTCTTGAATACAAGCAACAATATCACCGATAACATCACATTCCGCGCACAAGCTAACTATCACCAAGGAGTGGGAGCCAACCAAAAACATCTGTTGGGTGCCAACTTGGGATACGAAGTCAGTACATACAAAAATAAAGGCTTCACTGACCAGACACGCGGATACTTTAAAGAAAGAGGTATGAAATATCTTGAAGAAATGACGTTGGAAGAAATACTTCAATACCCCGACTACGCCCAATGGACTATACAGCCCCATCGTACCGTACAGTCAACCAAAACAAACAAAATAAGCGGATACCTTACGATGACATATAGTTATGACAACTATTTCACTGTCAACATGAACGGACGTTTCGACGCCTCTAACAAATTCGGAAGTCGCAGCAACAAAAAGTTCCTTCCGATTTGGTCTGTTTCAGGAATGTTCAATATCAAAGAGACCTTATGCAAGAATTTTGAAGCAGCCGATGAAATGCGTCTCCGCTTTTCATATGGTAAAACAGGTAATATGGTAGACGGCCAAACACCGAACCTGCTTCTCCGACAAGGAAGTATGAACTACTATTTCGGTGAAAATTATGCAAAGGTTTATGCATACCCCAATCCCAACCTGCGCTGGGAACAAACCGATGAGTATAACTTGGGATTCGACCTGTCATTTTTCCAAAACCGCTTGACGATAGGTTCCGACTTCTATTACAAAAAGACCAAAGACGCATTTACCACCGTGCCTGTGTCTACTGTCAACGGTCTGTCCGAATATGTCATGAATGGTGGAGACATCACCAACAAGGGATTCAGTATTTACCTCTCCGGTTATCCCATTCGCAATGAGGAGTGGCAGTGGTATCTGTCGACAAACTATTCTCTGTATAAAAACACAGTAAACAACGATGTTATCAACAATTATAAAATAGACGACTATCTGAACGGGACGGCCATCGTGGGCGGCGAATCCATCGGTACATTCTATTCATACGAGTTCCTCGGATTGAATCCCACCAATGGTGTGCCGATGTTCGACGACTATAACGACCGCCGCCACCTATTGGAAAACAAGAGCCTGGAAGATATCGTAAAAACAGTGCTTGTAAAGAGCGGAACACGCGAACCGAAATTCAACGGCTCACTGTATAGCACGCTGACGTGGAAGCAACTTTCGCTCAGTACTAACTTTACCTACAACTTAGGAAACAAAATTCGCAAGTTCGCCCTTTATTCGGACATCGTAAAGGGAGTCTCATCTGAAAACAACGTACGCAAAGAGTTCGTCAACAGATGGCGTGTCCCTGGCGATGAGCACAAAACGGTCTATCCGTCACTGATCAGTCCGTCCGATCCCCAATATTCCAACTACATCAACCATTACAGTGCGCAAGGGGGAAATTTCTCGAACATCCCCAAGTATGCCGACAATCTTTGGAGCATGTACGACTACTCTAATATTCGGGTGGTATCAGGCAGTTATTTCAGACTTTCATCACTCTCATTACGCTACCGCTTTACACCGAAGATGTTGCAGAAGACCCCGTTCAAGACGGCTAGCATCAACTTCTCTACCAACAATGTATTCACCATCTGTTCGAAAGAACTTGACGGACAAGACCCAAGCCAAAGTGGATTCTCTACCACAACCGCTCTTTCCATACGTCCGTCATACACTATGGGAGTACAAGTATCATTCTAATCATCAAAAAAGAAGAACAATCATGAAATTGAAACAAAAAGCAGCAAATATCATAAAAGCTTGTCTGTTGACGGCTACTTTCTGCGGATGCAGCGATTTTCTCAGCGAGTATTCGCAAGACATGGTAATCCCCAAACACGTTCAGCAACTAGACGAACTCCTGATTGGAGACGTATATATGCAGAGTTACAAAATGGAATATGGCATGAGCAACCAGTCGTGTCAGTTTTTCAACTTGCTGGATGACGATATCAACACCGTAGGGACGAGCCTTATAGGCAAAGTAGGTCACCCCTATTATAACTATGCCATCAATTCAATGTATGGATACTATGCATGGCAACAAGACGTACGATACAACTATCAGGCCAAAAACTATAGTAACGACAACGCTACATGGAACGATATGTATCGCCGAATCAGCATCGTCAACATCATCTTGGACGAAATAGAGCAGTTGCCTCACAAAACAGATCAAGACTATGCCGACTACCTGCGTGTGAAAGGAGAAGCCTTCTTCCTTCGCGGACAGTTCTATTTTGTCCTTGCCAATCTGTATGGAGATGCATACAACCCGTCAACCTGCGCCTCCAAGCTGTGTGTGCCCTTGAAACTCAGTGCCCACGTGGAATACGACAAGGACGCCGATCAGCAATTTAAGCGAGAGAGCGTGAAACGCATTTATGAACAAATCGTTTCTGACCTGAAAGAGTCTGCCCGCCTATTGACGGAAAGCCCGCAGAAAAGCCATCACCTACTGCATCGTGCCAGTTGGGAGGCTGCTTCGCTACTGCTGAGCCGTGTCTATCTTTTTATGCAAGACTGGCCGAATGCAGAAATTGAAGCCGAAAAGGTGATGAATAGTCGACTTTTCTCCTTAGCACCGACTTCCAACTTCAGTAATGAGACACCCTTTTTGACCACTACTAATCCTGAGATCATCTTCTCGCAAGGTTCCAATCCGCTCTGTTGCCGCTCCGATTGGTCGGTGACAGGACAATACGGTGACTATTGCGTGACAAACGAACTCTATTCCATGTTCGACGACAACGACGTGCGTAAAACAACTTTCTTTGCGAAAAGACGAAATACTGTGGAGCCTCAAAACGATAGTATCGGACTCTACAAGAAATATGAAAGGGGAATAGAGTACAGCCATATATCGGATGCCCTCATGTTGCGTATGGCCGAGGCGTATCTGAATTACGCGGAAGCCTGTGCCATGCAACCCACCAAGGCAGACAAAGCCAATTCAACACTGAACACATTACGTTCTCAACGTATTACACCGTATGCGCCCCAGACATACAGTGGTGAACAATTGGTGCAAGAAATACGCAATGAACGTCGGAAAGAGCTCTGCTTCGAAGGAAAACGCTGGTTCGACCTGCGCAGGTATGCCGTATGCGTGCAGTATCCTTATTCACGCAACATCATTCATGCGTATTCAGTCTACAACGATAACTTCTCTTTCGCTACAACCGAATACTACCTGCTTCCGGCAGGAGATCCGGCGTACACCTTCAGTCTCCCACGGAAAGTGATAGAATTTGATAAGGTACCCATGCCCGACAATCCGCGCAATAAACGGGAACCACTTGAATATGAAGACAAAAAAACTGAACAAGAATAAAGTATCATTATATTAAATGACAAAAAAATATGAAACACGTTATTATTTTATTAATCACCCTTGTTTGTGTGACATCTTGCTCGAAGGAAGATGCGATAGACAAACAGACCGTTTTGGAAAACGTGTACACTATTGAGGATGACCCCAATGACCCCGTACAGCATAAACGGTATCAGATATATCAAACTTACCAAGTACCTGTATACTTCAACGACACCATCAGTGTCAAGGAAATCGGTACAGACTGGTACGGAAATCCGGTAAAACGATATGAAACGCTCGACCTGAATTGGGGGTTCGACTCATATACCACTTCCATAAAGTATAAGTATGATTACCTTCAAACTGAAGAAGACAAACTGAATGCATTGAATTTTGCCGAACAGTATCTTGAAATGTGCAGCAAATCAATGCGCCCCTTCAGTATCATGCTTGCCTATAACCTGACATCCACATCAACCTCGCTGAATATACCGGACAATTATTACGTGGGGTTACGCACACTTGTTTTGTTCGATATTGCAAATATCACTGCCCCCGACGAAATCCAAAGCACCTCACAAACCATCATAGGTGATATGCTTATACAGAAAATATCCAGAAACAAAACAATAGTAGATCAATTTGGTGCGGTATCCCAAGAACTGCAAGCGTATTATAAGATTTGGACAATAGATCTTGAATGTACAAATGTTGCAGATTGTGATAAAAAATACCAAAATATAACTGTAAACAACTTGTACGAGGAAGCTCCTTATGTACTAATTTACAACAAGTGGGACAAGAAGGAATACACATTCATGGAATACGTCGAGAAGTACAATCTGGCAACTAAGGAAGAAGCAGATGCCGACCGTAAACTATACCTGCAAGACATCGGCCGTTATGGTTTCATTCGAGGATGGAGTAACGGTGGTGTGCTATCCCCTATGAATATAAATGAAGACCTGCAATATTTTGTTTTGGCCATTGTGGCTTTGGGTAAAGAGGGATTCACTGAACGATACGGAGTCTCTCCGCTCGTCATGACGAAATTCAACATACTCTACGACTATATCACCATCGATCTGAATGTAGAACTCTAAAAAGAAGTAAAACGATGAAGAAATTACTATTTATATTGTTATCATGTACCCTGTCCGGCATAGCTATGTCATGTAGCGACAACGATGAACAGTTTGTCCTAAGGTTCGATAGTAGCTTAGTCAGTCCTGCCGAAGACTTTACAGATCCGCGCGACCAAAAGGTATATCCGTGTGTCCGGATTGGCAACCAAATATGGATGACCCGAAATCTGTGTTATCAAGTACCGTGCAACTCATTCAAAGGATGCTTCACTTGGAATGAAGCACATCCGAATCTGGAGAGAATTAAAGTCGAACCTGAAGTGACAACTACCGACGAACAGTTTATTACAATTGTTACAGAGGTTGCTAACGATCCGCAACAAGATGGATGGTCGGGCGCAGGTGAATTATTTGTCCAATATATCCCTGTGTTTATAACTTATTATGGTATGGGACAAAGCGATATTATCAGCATGTTGAAGACCGGTGCTCTCGGAGTGAACGCGGAAGTAGAGCCTCTTTTTGCCTTAGCGATCGAAAGAAAAGTAGAAGACTTCAAAGCAACTGAAGAAGAAAGAATAAAGAACACATTCGAATTCCAATTTGAGTATGGCCAACAACTCTTCCAAGAAACAGAAGAAGAAAACGACCATTACTCGGAAAAATACGGAATGCTTTACTCCTATGACGCGGCCTTGGCGGCTGTGCCCGAAGGTTGGCGACTGCCTAGCGACGAAGACTGGCTGAAGTTGGAAATGACATTAGGTATGAATCCGAGCGAGGCAGAACAATTTGACACCTGGCGAGGAAGAGGAATGGCCACACTGATGAATGAAAACGGAGAGAGCGGGCTCAATCTGCAAAGAGGAGGAGCCAATGTATACGTTGAATTCAACGAAGAGAAATATCTCAACAAAGGAGAAAACGGATATTATTGGTCGTCAACCAAATATCAAGAGAACGACTCTACTGAGGTAGCTGTATTTCGTATGTCGGCATTATACTCCGACAAGATATGGAGAGGCAGCAGCCGGATTAATACAGGAATGCGCGACGTGTTGTACAGTGTGCGGTGCGTGAAAGACGTTCAATAAGGAAGCATCTTCATTTCTAATTATCAACAGATTAAATTTTAAATATCAATAGATTAAAAAGAATCACTCATGAAACTGAATTGTAGAAATGTTTTAATGGCCCTCATCCTTTTGGTGATATGCCCTTTCAACAACAGCCATGCACAACAAGCCGAAAGCGTATATGGCGATGCCGTCAAGGCGGAAGTTAAGATGAACTATGTATACACCATGGAGGAAGCCTTCAAAAAAGCACGCGAGTTGAACAAGCCTATATTCTTCAACTGCTTTGCCGACTGGGCGATGCCTTGCCATCTGATGAACAAAGCGGTATTTTCCGACCGTGAGTTCTGTGACTATATGGACAAACACTTCGTTAACCTATTTATTGATGTCACACAGGGGGAGAACACGGACATTGCCAAGAAATACGATATACAGTATTTCGCCCATTTTCTGATTCTCGACTCCGATGGAAACGTGCTTCTCCGCATCGTAGGAGGCAGAGAGAAGGAAGACATGAAAGCGGCCGTGTCACTGGCTCTAAATCCAAAGACCACGCTGCCGGGCGCCGAACAAATCTACCAAAGCGGAAAACGGGGAAAGAAAGAGACGCGCAACTACCTCACCGTACTCAATTTGGCCAACGAGAACAAAAAATTCATGGAAATCAATAAGGAATACATCCGCATGCTGAAACCGAAGGAGTATCTCCGTAAGGAAAACTGGGTAACTTTCAGCTCTACCATCAGCAACAAAGAGAGTGAGAATTTTAACTATTTGATTGCCCACAAAGAAAAATTTGTCAAAGCCAACGGAGCGAAGAAAGTCAATTCACTCATCGAAAGCCTATACTATTGGGACATCATGAACTATGCAATGGGAAAAACTCCCTACGATAAAATGAAAGTAATCGAACTGAATAATGAAATTCAGAAAGCAGGTCTTTCGGATACATGCAACGTTTGCCGAGTTTATCCCATCATCCATCTGCGTGGAGAACGGAAATATGATGAAATGCTGGATTACCTTACCAAAAATGCCAGCCAATTAGGAGTAAGCAAATTGTATATCGACACGTCGCTGGAATTACCTGACATGTCGGGCGAAACCAGAGGAAAGATAATCAACTATCTGAACGCCTGCATAGAAGCACAGAAAGATGACTCGGGAGTAGTGAAGCAATTGAAAGCATTCATCTACAAATTAGAGCATCCTAATGGAATCATCTTCGAGAAAGGAAACCTTGCAGAAGCAATGGCGAAGGCCAAGAAAGAGGGTAAACTCCTGTTTGTCGACTGCTACACCATTTGGTGCGGACCATGCAAGAGAATGTCCAATCAGGTGTTCGTACAAGAAGCCGTTGGGGCTGTCTATAACAAGCAATTCATCAACGTGAAATTGGATATGGAACAAAAAGACGGCATAGAGCTTAACAAAAAACATCCGGTGACCTCTTATCCCACCTTACTGTTCATGGACGGCGACGGAAACATCGTCAAAAAAATCATAGGCGCACAAAATGCTGACAATTTATTGAAGATTGCTTCAGAAGTGATTAAACAGTAATGCATGTCGTATATGACAAAACATAGAAAACACTAAAGAACTTTAGTTATGAAGAGTTTCCTGATAGCATTTATAGGAGAGCTGGCATTATTTGCCCAGCTCTCTCTCTTTGCACAATATCGTGTGACGGTACCTTATGTGAAAGAAAATGGGAAAATAACAATCAACGCAGAGGTGAATGGGCATCAAGGCCGTTTCCTCGTTGATACGGGTGCGCCGTGTTCTCTTACCTATTCTTTTATGCAACGTGCCGGGATTGTTCCTTTCGACTCAGTACAGGTGCAAGATTCTAACGGCCATTTACTGACTACCCGTGTGGCAGAATTGGAATCGCTGAAATTGGACGGATTTACTTTCAGCTGCCTGCAAGCCATCTGTCTCGAAAAAGACAATATAGTAGAAAACTTTAAGATAGATGGTATTATAGGATATAATCTCATGAAGATGGGAATCGTCAAGCTGGACGGAAGCAATCACACCTTTACCCTAACCAGTTCGGAGAAGGGATTGGGGATAGATTCTCTTTGCGGCATTCCTTTGGTGAAAGACCCTTATCTTGTACGCATCCCTGTACGCTTTGCCGACAATGAACAAGACACTGTCATGTTCGACAGCGGTGCGTCTTCGTTCTATGCCATGTCGGCCACAAGCCACCGGCGTCTGAGCGAAAAACACTCTAAATCGTTTGAGCAACTGGGAAAAGGTGTGGGAATACTGTCGTTGGGAGTATCCGGAGTCGAGAAGGCTTCCACGAAATATCGCCTGAAGATACCTCACTTCTCAATAGGAAATCATTCTTTTCGAAATGTCACTACCATTACTACTCATGCGATGGATTCCCGAATCGGTTCCGAATTGTTAAATCATGGCAACATCGTTATCAATTACCGCAAAGGGGTATTCTATTACATACCATCGGTTTCGGGTGAGACACCAGACATGTATCAGAAAGAATGGGATGCAGTCATTACCGTCATAGATAATTATCTGACTGTAGGAATGGTATGGAATCCCGAGGAATCCCCTCTGAAAGGAGGTGAGCGGATTGTAGAGATTGAAGGAAAGAAGTATGACAAAGTAGATTTATACAAGGCAACGACCACCAATCTAGTACAATTGCCTGAGAAAGAAGCATACATTAAATATATCGACAAAGAAACGGGAGAAATAAAATCCACCGTCATCAGGCGAAAATGAAACAATAAGACATTATCGATTAGTCTGTATCGTCTGGCAAAATGGTCAGAGAAACATCCATATAAAGTTCTAAAGGAAGTATCTTGCGCCTTACTTGTTATAAAGCAAGTTATATGGGTGCAAGATATAATCACAGACACAAACTCTCCTTTTCTACATTTCAAGTACTGGAATCTGTTGTATCAAGTGTTGGAATCTGTTGTATCAAGTGTTGGGGAGTACTGTATCAGATATTTGTAACTACCGTCCGTCCAACTCCTGTTTAATTGCCAGAAGCTCGTCTTTTATCGCTTTCAGTTTATTCACGATTTCATAATTACGAATCGTAGCTTCCTTATTATCTTTCAGACGCTGGCGGGCACCGGTGAGAGTCATTCCCTTTTCTTTCACCAGATGGTAAATCAGTCCGATGGTCTCTACGTCTTCTTTGCGATATTGGCGGATTCCTCTTCCCGCTGTCTTAGGAGAGATTTGCGGAAACTCCTTTTCCCAAAAACGGAGCAGGGATTGATTGACACCGAACATATCGGCCACCTCACCGATGGAGTAATATAGTTTCAGTTCTTTATCTGTATTAAGCATAACATTTCTAAGTTTTCGGAGGGGAGACTAATCGAATACCTTACCGTGGTTGGCAGCCAACTGAATCATCCTTTCGTAATCTTCGGCACTCAAATCCATGAAATAGTAATTGACGGGATTCACCACCTTACCTTTGACGTGCACTTCATAATGCAAGTGCGGCCCGGTACTCTTTCCGGTGCTGCCCACCTTTCCTATCACTTCGCCGCGCACCACTTTCTTTCCGACTTTCGTATCGAACGCCTGCAAGTGTGCATAACGGGTCATGTATCCGAATCCGTGGTCTATCTCTACGGTGTTGCCATAGCCGGTCTCCCATCCGGCTTTCACTACCGTTCCGTTGCCAGTGGCATAAATATCCGTCCCCGGATGGGCGGAGAAGTCCATTCCCGAATGGAATTTCGTCGTACCGTAAATAGGGTCGATGCGCGTTCCGTAGCCGGAAGCCGTCTGCCGCAAGTCTTTATTCGAAATAGGCTGGATGGCAGGAATGCATTTCAGCATCTCATCGTGGTTCTTACACATATCCACCACATCATCGAAAGACTTTGACTGTATGTAGAGACGTTTGGAGAGCACATCCAATTTCTGAGTCGTATTCACCACTAATTTAGAGTTTGCCAAGTCCATCAGCTCTTCGTAACGGTTCGTGCCACCATAACCTGCCTGGCGGATAGCCGGCGAAACGGGGTCGGCCTGAAAAATCACCCGGTAAAGGTTATCATCGCGCTGCTGAAGGTCCTGAAGCACTCCCATCGCATCGTCGAGCCGGTGGGAAAGTACGTTATATTGTGCCAAAAGGCGGCTGTTTTCTATTCGCAACTCTTTCTCTGATGGAGAACCGAAAATAAAGAGTAGCAGGATGAAACACCCCGCTCCCAACCCCATACCATAGAAAACCCGGCGCAAATAACTGAACGCACGTTGCCGTATGGTAGGGTAAATTCGATCATAAGTCTGAGTCTGTGGATTATATATGTAATATACTTTGCGCATCTTTTTGGAAATATTTCGCTTGTTAACATTCTCATTTCAACCACCACAAAAATACATCTTCTAGCCATAACAACCAATTATTTAAGAAAAGAAAGCAATTAAAATAAAACATTTATCCTATCTACACATTCCATTGCGACATTCTTTCCAGACTAAGTTACTAAAATTTTCTGACATGGCAAAGTTGGGATTTGTGAAAGCCGGAGCTTTTTTTATGCTGCAAAGCATTTTATGAATCGGGAGAGAGCAACCTCTCTAAAAGAGAAGAACCGTAACAGCATAGATGTATATCAAACTGACGTTACTTTTATAGAGTACATACAAATAATATTAAACGCAAAACTGTTTTTCTTTGTTCTTTCATTTTTTTTATATACATTTACACCAAGATCTTAACGCAGGTTGTACAACCATTTATAATCAACAAAAAATTTAAAAGCTATGAAAGCAATGAAGTATTTGTTATTTGAGCTACCATTATTTTTTGATATGAAATGAGCAGTCTACAAAGAATGAAATTATTGGCAATCATACCAAGACTACAAAATTGTACAACTGTCCAGCAATTGAATGATTTGATGAGACAGGTGGCTCTTACTTGTAGGACCGAATTTCAATTTGTAGAAACATACATAGACGGATTGGATTGAAATTAATTAATCAAAAACTACAATGAAACAACTTTCCAAACAAATATAGACTATTATGAAATTCAGTAGAAATTTGATATTACTATTGGGCTGCCTGCTGACAACCGCTACGCTGTCAGCACAAACCATAGACTCGGAAAGCAACGTCCCATCATACAAGCGTGTATATGTATTCAATGCAGGAATAGGATTCGGGATGCCGGATATGTGTGGAGGCGGTATCAGCTCGTGGGATGTACCCAAAGATGAAGACAGAGCCGGATTTACCTCTTCCCTGCAACTGATGACCTTCTCTCCCCGCAGCGCCTTCGGATACGGAGCATACTACTATCATTATCGGGGTAAGAAACAAAAGTATGAAAATATGGACGAAGCATCATCCTTCCATTACGTAGCACCCCAAGTCTCCTTCCTCAAACGGCAGACAGCCTTCGAAAGAGGAGTGGGCTACATTAATGCCGGAGTGGGCTACGTCCGTCATCAGGCCAAAGGAACCCTGATGCCACAAGCAGAGCCGTCACAAACGGACTATCGGACGAGAGTTTCCGGCATCGGTTGCAACATCGGTCTGGCTTACGAATACATCTTCGACTCGAACATAGCCCTCAGACTCTCCGTAGATGGCATATACGCCCGGTTGAAAGGACTCCATCAAGGAAACAGCTATGTCGACCGGTCGCCCGTACGTCCGAAAGAAAACATACACCTGTTTGTTCCGTCCTTGGAGCTGGGATTGTCCTATTATCTCTTCCATCGGTGAGTATTAATGAGTATTAAACTGATTAGGAAACCGAGTGCCAACATCAGATATCGCCTCTCGGTTTCCGTCCCATCTGCCTGACACATCTTTAATTATAAATTTGGTCACTTCAAATAAAGCATTTGTAGAGACGGTTACTTCCTTAAGTTTTTATTTCAATCCTTTTTAAACAAGCTCTTCTCATCGCGTCCATCTGTAGCTGTCAGAAGAGGTATTAACAGTTGCGTTCCTGGCTATTAATGAAAAACTTATTGCCCATTAAGTGTAAACTTCCTTCCGATAAGGAGGAAACTTTCTTTTCATTCGATGCAAACTATAAACGCAAGCTTTGATTGTATAATTGCAAGTTGCGTTTATATAATCAAAGCCTTTGTTTTTATAATCAAAGCTTGCAATTATAGATTACAATTAATAAAAAACAAGTTTACATACTGATAATAAGAAGTTTACTATTAATGGAAAAGAAGTTTTCTATTAATGAACCAGAAGTGGATTATTAATGAATGAGAAATGGATTATTAATGAATGAGAAATAAAAATAGTCATTCGCTCCTCTTTGTTACCGGCAAGTATCATTAAAACCGGTTATTACATTTGGTTATTAATGAGATACTTCAGAAGACACATCCGTATTGCCCCCTCGCACAATATATTGAAACAACCTTTTGCCATGTCGCAAAAACAAGCTATCTTTGCACAGTTTTTTGAGAATATTAACCTCAACAATAGATATATAGAAGAATATGTTGACTGCAAAAGAGATCAGAGATTCATTCAAGAATTTCTTTGAGTCGAAAGGACACCACATCGTTCCGTCGGCTCCCATGGTGATAAAAGACGACCCTACCCTGATGTTTACCAACGCGGGTATGAACCAGTTTAAAGATATTATTTTGGGCAATCACCCGGCAAAATACCAAAGAGTCGCGGACTCTCAGAAATGTTTGCGCGTAAGCGGAAAGCATAATGACCTGGAAGAAGTAGGACACGATACGTACCACCACACCATGTTCGAAATGCTTGGTAACTGGTCGTTCGGCGATTACTTCAAGAAAGAAGCCATCAGCTGGGCGTGGGAATATCTGGTAGAAGTCTTGAAACTGAATCCGGAACATCTCTATGCAACCGTATTTGAAGGAAGTCCTGAAGAAGGATTGGGTCGTGACGACGAAGCTGCTTCCTATTGGGAACAGTTCCTGCCGAAAGATCACATCATCAACGGCAACAAACACGACAACTTCTGGGAAATGGGTGATACAGGACCTTGCGGACCTTGTTCCGAAATCCATATCGACCTCCGTCCTGCTGAAGAACGTGCCAAAATCTCCGGTCGCGACCTCGTGAACCACGATCACCCGCAGGTAATTGAAATCTGGAATCTCGTGTTCATGCAATACAACCGCAAAGCAGACGGCAGTCTTGAGCCGCTTCCTGCCAAAGTTATTGATACCGGTATGGGATTCGAGCGCTTGTGCATGGCATTGCAAGGCAAAACATCCAACTATGACACAGACGTATTCCAACCAATGCTGAAAGCCATTGCAGCGATGTCGGGTACAGAATATGGAAAAGACAAGCAGCAAGATATCGCTATGCGTGTGATTGCCGACCATATCCGTACCATTGCATTCTCAATCACAGATGGCCAGTTGCCTTCCAACGCCAAAGCAGGTTACGTAATCCGCCGTATCCTTCGCCGTGCCGTTCGCTACGGATATACTTTCCTCGGACAGAAACAGGCATTTATGTATAAGTTGCTTCCTGTATTGATTGATAACATGGGAGAAGCTTATCCTGAGCTGATTGCACAAAAGGCACTGATTGAAAAAGTAATCAAGGAAGAAGAAGAATCATTCCTCCGCACTTTGGAAACTGGTATCCGTCTATTGGACAAGACAATGGAAGATACCAAAGCCAATGGAAAAACTGAAATCAGCGGTAAAGACGCCTTTACCTTATATGATACATTCGGCTTCCCGCTTGACCTGACCGAACTGATTCTCCGTGAAAACGGAATGACCGTCAACATCGAAGAGTTCGACGGAGAAATGCAGCAGCAGAAACAGCGTGCCCGCAACGCCGCCGCCATCGAAACCGGTGACTGGATTACGCTGAAAGAGGGAACGACTGAATTTGTAGGTTACGACTATACCGAATACGAAGCATCTATCCTCCGTTACCGCCAAATCAAACAGAAGAACCAGACATTGTATCAGATTGTACTCGACTATACTCCGTTCTATGCAGAAAGCGGCGGTCAAGTAGGTGATACCGGTGTATTGGTAAGCGAATTCGAGACGATTGAAGTGGTAGACACTAAGAAAGAAAACAACCTTCCGATACATATTACCAAAAAGTTGCCCGAACATCCGGAAGCTCCGATGATGGCATGTGTGGATACCGACAAACGTGCGGCCTGTGCAGCCAACCACTCGGCTACTCACCTGCTCGACGCTGCCCTGCGCGAAGTGTTGGGCGAGCACGTCGAACAGAAAGGTTCATTGGTGACTCCGGATTCGTTGCGTTTCGACTTCTCGCACTTCCAGAAAGTGACCGATGAAGAAATCCGTAAAGTAGAACATATCGTCAATGCAAGAATCCGCGCTAATATCCCATTGCAAGAATATCGCAATATTCCTATTGAGGAAGCTAAGGAATTGGGAGCCATCGCCCTCTTCGGCGAAAAATACGGCGATAAGGTACGCGTCATCCAATTCGGTTCTTCCATCGAATTCTGTGGTGGTACGCACGTAGCCGCAACAGGAAACATCGGTATGGTGAAAATAATGTCGGAAAGTTCCGTAGCTGCCGGTGTACGCCGTATCGAGGCCTTTACCGGAGCGCGTGTAGAGGAGTTGTTGGATACCATACAGGATACCCTCAGCGATTTGAAGGCACTCTTCAACAATGCTCCCGACTTGGGTATCGCTATCCGCAAATATATTGACGAAAACGCGGGACTGAAGAAGCAAGTGGAAGAGTTCATGAAAGAAAAAGAAGCTGCCCTGAAGGAACGGTTGCTGAAGAACGTACAGGAAGTCAACGGTGTCAAAGTCATCAAATTCTGCGCTCCGCTACCGGCAGAAGTAGTGAAGAACATCGCTTTCCAACTTCGCGGCGAGATTACGGAGAACCTGTTCTTCGTAGCCGGAAGCATAGACAACGGCAAACCGATGCTGACAGTGATGTTGAGCGACAACTTGGTAGCAACCGGTCTGAAAGCAGGCAATCTGGTGAAAGAAGCTGCCAAACTGATTCAAGGCGGTGGCGGCGGTCAGCCCCACTTCGCAACTGCCGGCGGTAAAAATACCGACGGATTGAATGCGGCAGTCGAAAAGGTACTGGAACTCGCAGGAATCTAAGAATAAGATAAAAAAAGGAGCTGTTTTTCTCAACAGTTCCTTTTTTTTCAGGCACAGATTCCGCCACCAAGGAACACACCGTCCGCCACTGGGAAAGGACATGTCCGGCACCGGGAAACAAAAACACAACAGCGTCTCATCTCCCTCATAAAAAAATATTAAGCCCATACAGTAGGCTTGTTACAGTTTTTTTCTACCTTTGCAAACATATTAATTATTTTTCTTATCCTTCAAATAAATAAAATAAGTAATCACTAATACCTGAAGAATGATGAGAACATTTACTTATCTATGCCTGCTGTTAACCTGCATGCTCATTTCTTGTACCCCTGCGCAAGAAAAACACGAAACAGATTACACGTCTTATGTAAACCCATTTATCGGAACCGACTTTACCGGAAACACCTACCCAGGTGCGCAAGCCCCTTTCGGTATGGTGCAACTCAGCCCCGATAACGGACTCCCCGGATGGGACCGCATCTCAGGCTATTTCTATCCGGACAGCACAATCGCCGGATTCAGCCACACGCACCTCTCCGGCACTGGAGCAGGCGACTTGTATGATATCTCTTTCATGCCTGTCACCCTTCCCTACAAAGAAGCAGAAGCACCGCTTGGTATCCACTCTACATTCTCCCACAAGGATGAAAGTGCTCATGCCGGTTATTATCAAGTACGCCTGACAGATTACAACATCAACGTCGAACTGACTGCCACCGAGCGTTGTGGCATCCAACGTTACACCTTTCCCGAAGCCCAATCCGCCATCTTCCTGAACTTGAAGAAAGCCATGAACTGGGATTTCACCAACGATGCGCATATCGAAGTCGTAGACTCCGTCACCATCCAAGGCTACCGTTTTTCCGACGGATGGGCACGCGACCAGCACATCTACTTCCGCACCCGCTTCTCCCGTCCTTTTGAGAAAATGGAGTTGGACACAACAGCCATCATCAAGGAAAACAAGCGCATCGGCACAGCCGTCATCGCCCGTTTCGACTTCAACACCAAGGAAGGCGAACAGATTCTCGTAAACACAGCTATTTCCGGCACAAGCATGGAAGGCGCAGCCAAAAACCTGCAAGCCGAAGTACCCGAAAACGACTTCGACAAATACCTCACCAAAACGAAAGCAAACTGGAACCGGCAACTCGGAAAGATTGAAATAAAAGGCGACAACGAGGACGACAAAGTCAATTTCTACACCGCCCTCTATCATTCGATGATTGCCCCCACCATTTACAACGACGTAGACGGAGCCTACTACGGCCCCGACAAAAAGATACACCAATCCGACGGCTGGGTGAATTACAGTACCTTCTCCCTTTGGGATACCTACCGTGCCGCCCATCCGCTCTTCACCTATACCGAACCGGAACGTGTCAACGACATGGTGAAATCCTTTATCGCCTTCTACGAACAGAACGGACGACTGCCCGTGTGGAACTTCTACGGAAGCGAGACGGACATGATGATTGGCTACCACGCCGTCCCTGTCATCGTAGACGCCTATCTGAAAGGCATCGGCGACTTCGACGCGGAAAAAGCATTGAACGCCTGTGTAGCAACCGCCAACCTCGACAACTACCGCGGCATCGGACTCTACAAGGAATTGGGATACATCCCCTACAACGTGACAGACCACTACAACGCCGAAAACTGGTCGCTATCCAAGACACTGGAATATGCCTTCGATGATTATTGCATCGCCGAAATGGCTAAGAAGATGGGCAAGCAGGACATCGCCGAGACGTTCTACAAACGTTCGCAGAACTACAAGAACGTCTACAACCCCGCCACCTCTTTCATGCAGCCACGTGACGACAAGGGAGCCTTTATCAAAGACTTCAAAGCCGACGACTACACCCCGCACATCTGCGAAAGCAACGGATGGCAATATTTCTGGTCGGTACAACACGACGTTGACGGACTGATAGACCTTGCAGGCGGCAAAAACAGATTTGCCGAAAAACTGGACAGTATGTTCACCTACCATCCGGCAGCAGATGCCGAACTTCCGCTTTTCAGCACGGGAATGATAGGCCAGTACGCGCACGGCAACGAACCGAGCCACCACGTCATCTACCTCTTCAACTCGGTAGGATGCAGTGACCAAACCCAATACTACGTATCCAAAGTCATGAACGAGCTTTACAAAAACGAGCCTGCCGGACTTTGCGGCAACGAAGACTGCGGACAAATGTCAGCCTGGTACGTATTCAGCGCAATGGGATTCTATCCCGTAAATCCCGTCGGTGGAAAGTACGAAATAGGCACTCCCCTATTCCCCGAAATGCGGTTGCATTTAGTAAACGGCAAGACCTTCAGCGTGCTTGCCCCCAACGTAAGCAAGAAGAACATCTATATCCAATCCGTCAGAGTAGACGGACAGCCTTACGACAAGACATACCTTACTCATGAGCAAATCATGAGTGGATCCACCGTCGAGTTTGAAATGGGCGATACTCCCAAAGAAATCAACATTTTTTCAGAAAAGTGTCCGTTAAAATAAACCGAACCAAACTATTGAGAAAATGAATGAAAACTTCGATGTAATCTATCAGACGTTATTCCGCAGATACTATCCCAGCCTCATCTTCTATGCCACCCGCCTGGTGGGCGAGGAAGATGCGGAAGATGTGGTACAGGATGTGTTTGTGGAACTATGGAGACGAAAAAACAGCATAGAAATAGGCGACCAGATTCAAGCCTTTCTCTATCGTGCTGTCTATACCCGTGCCCTCAACGTTCTGAAACACCGGAACGTGGAAGACGGTTACTGTGCCGCCATGGAAGAAATCAACCGGAGGCGTGCAGAGTTCTATCAGCCGGACAACAACGAAGTGATTCAGCAGATTGAAGACAGGGAGCTTCGCAAAGAAATCTATGACGCGATTAACGAACTGCCGGACAAATGCAAGGAAGTTTTCAAACTCAGCTATCTTCACGACATGAAAAACAAGGAGATAGCCGACGCTCTCGGAGTTTCGCTCCGCACGGTAGAAGCGCATATGTACAAGGCTTTAAAGTACTTGCGCAGCCGCCTCAATCCGCTTTGGATAATTCTTCTCTTATTTTTATGGCAAGATTGGTAAGTGTTTTTGTGTTCTGAATTGTATTATTAATATGAAGGAAAAGAAAATGAGTAATCTGAGTGAAGATATAATCAACAAATATCTGACAGGACAATGCTCTGAAGAGGAACTCGTCGAAGTAAATGCTTGGATGAAAGAATCGGAAGAAAATGCCCGTCAGTTATTCCGCATGGAAGAGATTTATCATTTGGGTAAATTCAACCAATATGCCGACAGGCAACAGATGGCACGTGCGGAAAAACAGCTCTACAAGAAGCTGGACGAAGAAAAAAGAAAACAGAACAAAATACTGCGCATGCATCGCTGGATGAAATACGCAGCAATGATTGCTGTAATATTGGTCATTGGTGGCGGGAGCGGATATTGGCTTTATCAAAACGGAAACAACCAACATATGATGGTCGCAGTTGCCAATGAAGGTATCGTGAAAGAAATCATTTTACCGGATGGAACCAAAGTCTGGCTGAACAATTCGGCAACTTTAAAGTATCCCCGCGAATTTTCCGAGAAAGCACGTAATGTTTATTTGGATGGAGAAGCTTACTTCGAGGTAACCAAAAACCGGCATAAGCCATTCACCGTACAAAGTGATGCAATGCGAGTACGTGTACTAGGAACGACATTCAATTTCAAATGTGATAAGAATTACCGAATAGCAGAAGTAACATTGATTGAAGGTGAAATTGAAGTAAAAGGCAACAAGGAAGAAGGACAAATCATCCTCGCCCCCGGACAGCGTGCGGAACTGAACAAGAACAACGGACGGCTGACCGTGAAGCAAGTCGACGCCAAGATGGATGCCGTATGGCACGACAACCTGATTCCATTCCAGAAAGCGGATATCTTCACAATCAGTAAGGCTTTGGAACGTTTCTATGACATAAAGATTATTCTGTCTCCGGACATGAGGGCAGACAAAACCTATTCTGGTGTGCTGAAAAAGAAATCAACCATCGAATCCGTATTGAAATCATTGCAAAACTCCATATCTATCGATTATAAAATCGTAGGCAACAACATCTTTATCTCTCCTAAATAGAGAGATAAAGAATAAATGTGATAAAACTTAAAAGCCATTAATACCATGAATTTAAAAACATTCCTAATAGTAGGATGTTTAGGAGGTTTATTCACACTTAACTCCTGCACAGCCCCCACTAATGTAAAAGATTACAGTTCTTATGTCAACCCCTTCATCGGGACAGGCGGACATGGACACACTTTCCCCGGAGCAGTAGTTCCACACGGCATGATTCAACCCAGTCCGGACACACGGATTGACGGTTGGGATGCCTGTTCGGGATATTATCATACAGACTCCACCATCAATGGTTTTTCTCATACACACGTCAGCGGCACAGGTTGTTGCGACTACGGGGATGTGCTGCTCATGCCTACTGTCGGCAAACAACAATATCTAACTACCGATCCCCAAAGCCAGACACTAGTCTATGCCTCTTCTTTCTCTCACGAAAATGAGGTGGCAGAACCGGGATATTATTCTGTTTTTCTGGATACCTATCAGGTAAAAGCCGAAATATCAGCAACAAAACGCGGTGCTATCCATCGTTATACTTTCCCTGAAAGTTCCGAATCCGGCTTTATCATTGATTTAGATTACAGCCTGCAACGACAGACCAACTCGGCTATGGAAATCGAAGTAATCAGTGACACGGAAATCTGCGGACATAAGAAAACTACTTATTGGGCGTTCGACCAGTACATTAACTTCTACGCCAAGTTCTCCAAACCGTTCTCTTACACGCTCGTCACCGATTCTGTCACTATGGACAACGGCAAGCGGCTTCCTGTCTGCAAAGCACTGTTGCATTTCGACACGAAGAAGAACGAACAAGTACTTGTGAAAGTAGGTGTTTCCGCTGTCGACATAGCGGGGGCACGCAAGAATGTGGAATCGGAAATCCCCGCATGGGATTTCGATAAGGTACGCAAAGACGCACGTGCCGCTTGGAATCAATACTTGTCAAAAATCGACATCACCACTTCCGACGAGGACGACAAGACCATCTTCTATTCCGCCCTGTATCATACGGCCATCAGCCCGAACCTGTTTACCGATGCAGACGGACGCTATCTCGGCATGGATCTCGAAGTACATCAGGGAGACACCATCAATCCTCTGTATACTGTCTTCTCCCTGTGGGATACGTTCCGCGCGCTGCACCCACTGATGACTATCATCGACCCCGACTTGAACAACCAGTTTATCAACTCTCTGATAAAGAAACACCAAGAAGGCGGAATATACCCGATGTGGGATTTGGCTTCCAACTATACCGGTACCATGATTGGTTATCATGCTGTCCCCGTCATAGTGGATGCTTATATGAAAGGGTACCGTAATTTCGACGCCAAAGAAGCCTACAAAGCCTGTCTGCGTGCAGCCGAATATGATACCACCAGCATCAAATGCCCGGACTTGGTACTGCCGCATCTCATGCCGAAAGCAAAATATTATAAGAATGCAATTGGCTATATTCCCTGCGACCGTGAAAATGAATCTGTAGCCAAAGCGCTGGAGTATGCGTATGACGACTGGTGCATTTCTATTTTTGCAGAAGCAATGAATGATTTTGAGTCCAAAGCCAAATATGAGCGTTTTGCCAAAGCCTACGAATTCTATTTCGATAAATCAACCCGCTTCATGCGTGGACTTGACTCGAAAGGTGAATGGCGCACCCCGTTCAATCCGCGTGCATCGACTCACCGTAGTGATGACTATTGCGAAGGAACAGCGTGGCAATGGACTTGGTTTGTACCTCACGATGTAGAAGGACTGGTCAACCTGATGGGTGGCGAGGAGGCCTTTGTTCAAAAACTCGACTCACTGTTTACGGCTGATTCATCACTTGAAGGTGAAACAACATCGTCAGATATCAGCGGACTGATCGGTCAGTATGCACATGGCAACGAGCCGAGTCATCACGTGATTCATCTGTACAACTACGTGAATCGTCCGTGGAGAACGCAGGAATTAGTGGACAGTGTCTACCGGAGCCAGTATGCCAACAACGTTGACGGATTATCCGGCAATGAAGACTGCGGACAGATGTCGGCATGGTACATACTCAACTCGATGGGATTCTATCAGGTATGCCCGGGCAAACCGGTGTATTCTATCGGACGTCCGGCTTTCGACAAAGCTGTAATCAATCTCCCCGATGAAAAGACATTCAGCATCGTGGTGAAGAACAACTCTAAAAGCAACAAATACATTGAAAGCGTATCAATGAACGGCAAACCTCTGGACACGCCATTCTTCGGACATCAGGACATTGTAGCGGGCGGAATCATGGAGATCAAAATGACTGACCATCCTACACAATGGGGAAGTAACAACTCTTCTCAATAATCATATAAAAGCCATTACTTATCATGAAAAGACTCTTATTAATAGCCTGTGTACTTAGTTGTACGCTATTGTCCCAAGCCAAAGATTGGACGCAGTATGTCAATCCGCTGATGGGTTCCCAATCTACTTTTGAGTTATCAACAGGTAATACCTATCCCGCCATTGCCCGTCCCTGGGGTATGAACTTCTGGACTCCACAGACAGGCAAAATGGGAGACGGATGGCAATATACCTATACTGCCAACAAAATCCGCGGGTTCAAACAAACACACCAGCCCAGTCCGTGGATCAACGATTATGGTCAGTTCTCGATAATGCCGATAGTAGGTCAACCGGTGTTTGACGAAGAGAAGCGTGCAAGCTGGTTTTCACATAAAGGAGAAGTGGCAACTCCTTACTACTACAAAGTATACCTGGCAGAACACGATATTGTCACCGAAATGGCACCGACGGAACGTGCCGTGCTTTTCCGTTTCACATTCCCGGAGAATGATCATTCTTATGTAGTCGTAGATGCCTTCGACAAAGGTTCTTACATCAAGATTCTTCCGGAAGAGAATAAAATAATCGGTTATACCACACGCAACAGCGGAGGTGTTCCCGAAAACTTCAAGAACTACTTTATCATCGAGTTCGACAAGCCTTTCACCTATAAAGCTACGGTAGAAAACGGAAATCTTCAAGAGAACGTAGCAGAACAGACGACCCATCATGCCGGAGCGATCATCGGATTCAAAACCCGCAAAGGGGAGCAGGTAAATGCACGCATCGCCTCTTCTTTCATCAGCTTCGAGCAGGCGGCCGCCAATATGAACGAACTGGGCAAAGATAATATAGAACAACTCGCCCAAAAAGGAAAAGATGCCTGGAATCAGGTGCTGGGGAAAATAGAAGTAGAAGGCGGCAATCTGGATCAATACCGTACATTCTACTCTTGCCTGTATCGTTCATTGCTTTTCCCGCGCAAGTTCTATGAACTGGATGCAAACGGCCAGCCCATCCATTACAGTCCGTATAACGGACAGGTACTTCCGGGATATATGTTTACCGATACCGGTTTCTGGGATACGTTCCGCTGCCTCTTCCCGCTATTGAATCTGATGTACCCGTCAGTTAACAAGGAGATGCAGGAAGGACTTATCAACACGTATAAAGAAAGCGGATTCTTCCCCGAATGGGCAAGCCCCGGACACAGAGGTTGCATGGTTGGAAACAACTCAGCATCCATCCTTGTAGACGCTTATATGAAGGGAGTAAAAGTCGATGACGTCAAAACGCTGTATAAAGGATTGATTCACGGAACGGAGAATGTGCATCCGGAGGTTTCTTCCACCGGACGATTGGGATACGAATATTATAATAAGCTGGGATACGTACCCTACGATGTGAAAATCAACGAGAACGCCGCACGCACGCTGGAATATGCATACAACGATTGGTGTATCTACCGGCTGGCAAAAGAGCTGAAACGTCCGAAGAAAGAAATCAGCCTATTTGCCAAACGTGCCATGAATTACAAGAATCTTTTCGACAAGGAATCCAAACTGATGCGCGGGCGCAACGAAGACGGTACATTCCAGTCTCCTTTCTCACCGCTGAAATGGGGGGACGCTTTCACGGAAGGAAATAGCTGGCACTACACTTGGTCTGTATTCCACGACCCTCAAGGACTTATCGACCTGATGGGCGGAAAAGAGATGTTTATCACAATGATGGACTCCGTATTTGCCGTACCGCCTGTCTTTGACGACAGCTATTACGGACAGGTAATTCACGAAATTCGTGAAATGACTGTCATGAACATGGGAAACTATGCACATGGCAACCAGCCTATCCAGCACATGATTTACTTGTATGACTATGTCGGTCAGCCTTGGAAAGCCCAATACTGGCTGCGTCAGGTAATGGACAGAATGTACACGCCCGGACCGGACGGTTACTGCGGAGACGAAGACAACGGACAAACTTCTGCCTGGTATGTATTCTCTGCATTGGGATTCTACCCTGTCTGCCCGGGAACGGACGAATATGTGATGGGAGCTCCTCTGTTCAAAAAGGCTACTCTTCACTTCGAGAACGGCAATAGTCTTGTTATCGACGCACCGAATAACAGCAAGGAGAATTTCTATATTGATTCCATGAACTTCAATGGTGCAGGCCATACCAAGAATTATCTCCGTCACGAAGACTTATTCAAAGGTGGCACTATCAAGGTAGATATGAGCAGCCAACCGAATAAGAACAGAGGAACGAAAGAAGAGGATATGCCTTATTCTTTTTCTAAAGAGTAATAATCCTTTCTCTATAAATACATAGTTAAAACATTGCCGGAATCCATCTCATTTCTCGCTGAGGTGTTTTCCGGCAATTTCAGTCTACCCTCCAGTTTATTGCGGACATCATCTGCATAAAAATTCTTCAATTATCTTCTGTGACAGAAAATTCTTCGTATCTTTGTTTTTATTCCTATTATAAAAGCAGAGATTATGAGTAAACTTTATCCAATCGGTATCCAAAACTTTGAAAGTCTCCGAAAAGATGGCTACTACTATGTAGACAAAACAGAGATAATCTACAATCTTGCAAAAACCGGACGTTATTACTTCCTCTGCCGTCCCCGTCGCTTTGGCAAAAGCTTGTTGATTTCCACCCTCGAAGCTTACTTTCAAGGAAAAAAGGAACTCTTTACCGGACTGGCAATGGAGAAACTGGAAAAAGACTGGATTGCCTATCCCATCCTGCATTTAGATTTAAACACCGAAAACTACAGTATCCCCCAAAACCTGGAACTGAAATTAGAACGTGCCCTATCCGCTTGGGAACAGCTCTATGGAAGCGACCCGGCCGAAAAATCATTAGCATCACGATTTGAAGGAATCATTCAACGGGCATACGAAAAGACAGGCCAACGTGTAGTTATCCTCGTTGACGAATATGACAAGCCCATGCTTCAGGCTATCGGCAACGAGGCGTTGCAAACGTCTTACCGCAATACGCTGAAAGGGTTCTACGGAGCACTGAAAAGCAAAGACGGCTGCATCCGTTTCGGGATATTGACGGGAGTGACCAAATTCAGCAAAGTCAGCGTATTCAGCGACCTGAACAATCTGGACGACATATCAATGTGGAACGAATATATCGAAATCTGCGGCATCAGCGACCGGGAACTGGAGATAAACTTCAAGGATGACCTGCACAAACTGACGGATGCAAACTGATGGGATTCTACACAAAAGTGGAATATCACACAAACGAAGGACGCATCGACCTCGTATTGCAAACAGACCAGTACATCTACATTATGGAATTCAAGCTGAACGGCACTGCGGAAGAGGCTCTGCAACAAATCAAAGAAAAACATTATGCTCTCCCGTTCGAAGCAGATTCTCGAAAGTTACTTCGGATAGGGATAAACTTCTCCAGCAAAACAAGAAACATAGAGAAGTGGCTGGCGGAAGATTAAGATTAACATATTGATTAAACAACCTATAATCATGGAAGAAAAAATAGACTTCGAAAAAGTCCCTTATCAGTATGCAATGTGCCTTAACCGGGAATGTTCAAAAGCAAACACTTGTTTAAGACAACTTACAGCACAAAGCGCACCGGAAAAGATTGAATACTGGGTTATCGTCAGTCCCAAACATCTCGCTGCACAACAAGGGAATTGTCCTTATTATCGTTCTAATGCCAAAGTACGTTATGCTAAGGGATTCATTAGAATGTTAGAAGACCTGCCTTATAAGCAAATGCAAACTGTCATATCACATTTAATGAGCTATTTCGGTCGCAGAACTTACTATCGCTCACGCAAAGGCGAACGCCTTCTCTCTCCCGCCGAACAACAACACGTATTGAATATCCTCAAGAACTGCGGCGTCTCCACCCAGCAACAGTTTGATGCATACGTCGAAGACTACGACTGGTAATCGTATTTCCCAACTGACATAATCGCCACATTCGGGCGACACAACTGTCACATCCTATTGACACAAGTGTCACATAGGGATGAAACGACTGTGCCAACGGCTTGGCACAGTAATGACACCTTGGTGGCACAGTTGTGCCAAGCCGTTGGCACAAACATTAATCAAGGCAATATAATGTTAATGTAGTTGACCTAATATCCTCATACCACTATCTTTTTTCACTATAAATTGTTTATATTTGCTCAACAGATGAAGTATCTTTCAATGGAGATTAAGAAATACAAGCAGGCGGAGAAAAGAGGGGGGATGAGGTTTGTTTTCTAAATAGATATAATGAAGGTAGCAGTTGAATAAATTATACATTTAATCAACTATTGAATTATAGAAATACAAAAAAAGAGCCAGGCTTTCTGAATGAAGCCCGGCTCTAAAATTAACTTATCTGCTAATGACTAGACCTTACTGAGCGTTGTAGACATAAACTTCAGTTACATCAATATATCCATTATAACGTTCCGCTAGTTCAACCTTCACATAGCGAATGTTTTGAGGAGTAAAGAATTGGAAATAATGGTTATACGCCTGAGGAGTATCAACTGTACCTTGTGTAACCCATGTTTCATTATCTATTGAAGTAGAAATAGTTACCTTTTTAGGAGATGATGCCGAACCACTATTTTTATAATAATCAATGCCTAAACCTGTCATAGTCTTTTCCGACTTCATATCAACTACAAACCAAAAATCACCGGTTTTATAAACATCATTTCCATTGCTTCCACCTTTACCGTCAATAAGCGTATTGCCATTCCCACGAGCACTCGGATCCAATTCTACCGACCAACCGGTTTTATCCAGCTCAATCCAATTAGCAACCTTATCAGATACATATCCAAAGTTTCTGAATACTTTACTTACATTGAAAGTAAGGAAGTTTTCCTCCTTGTTATCTCCCACAACAGGGTCTTCACTTTCTGCCGAAGCAGTCACCACCAGCGTATAAGTTTCAGGATCAGCAGTTGTCAACAAGAAGTCGTCGGTAATAGACCATGTAATGTCTGCTGATTCTCTCTCTCCGGCAGGTATGATGATTTCAGCAGGAGTAACAGTGATATCATTCATAAATTGTTCGCCCAGCCCTGTAGTGGCAAGTTTCACCTTTACATCTTTTCTTGCCGGCTTATCCAACTTCATCTTGAAGGTATAGGATATAGGATCAGGGTTGACAATCGTTCCTTGAGAGAAAGCGCGTTCGAATGTTGCACTATTTCCATTCTCACCAACCACATAGCATGAAGCGGAGTATGCCTCCTTCTCTATTACTACTTTAGATTCTATTGGTTCAGTTCCTATCTTATATCCTTCCACACTGGCTTTCACTCCCAATTCATAAGTAGTCGCATCATAATTGGATGCTGCAAAGTTAAAATCTTCATCCTTCAAAGCCACAGTGACAGAAGCATCTGTTGAACCGGCAGGAAGAACTACTTTAGTGGCACTGATCTCTATATTTTCTTTTGGGATATTAGTATTTATAATATCAAAAGTCACTGTAGCATCTTCCGGTGATGCAGCAAAATGGAATGTATAAGTTCTAGTGGCAGGACCATCCAATTCCAATGTACCATCAGATTTATAAACCGCAGTCAACGTCGCTTTGGACGCTCCTTCTGCACCGTCAATCGTTATAGCAGGCTGATTCACCGGATATTTAACCAAATCCACCACCTCATCATCCTGACATCCGGCAAAAGTAACGAATGAACCTATTGCCAGAGATAAAAAGAGTTTATAATGTGCTTTCATATTCTTGTTTTTTATTTGTTTTTATTTCTCCATAGCGATTGAGATACCAATCGCTATGGAAAGCTTTACATTTACCATTCTTATCGAAGATCATCCGGATATTTGTAAGGCGTCGGATCATCCTTTTTATAGAATATTGTAGGTTGTTTTATTTGAGATCCATACAATGTTTCAACACCAGTCAAACGGTTAAAAATACTTGAATATTTTTCCGGACTCGGAGCAAATCCCATATACCAACCATATCCATTATTCATCAGGTTCCGAGCCGTTGACGATGATAAATTACCACCAATACCTAAATGAAATTCCATTGCTACACCTGCGCATTCTTTATTTGTCAAATTTCCTATCGGGCGCGCACTGCTACCATAGTTAGGAACGACAATATCAATCCATTCACTTACATCAACACCATCCACAGTAGACACTCCATACATTTGACCATACGCAAATACTGTTACTAACTTATCAGGCATTGCCAACTTGGTTTCATAACAAAGACGAGCCGCTGCGGCTGCACTCGGAGTAGTAAGAGACGGGTTACTCAAATCCGGAGATTTTGAATATTCATCATCATAATTTACCCCATCCAAATTGTATGCTTTACAATATTGAGCCACTTCGCGGGCAAAGTCTTTTGCACCCTGATCAGAAAGTTGAGCTAAACCCGTAATGTCATGATTTCCAAGTAACCCTAACAGAACCTTAACACCCCGTTTACGAAGAGGCTGCAAAAAAGTTTCATTGTTATCCAACAGATATTGTACATTCGGATTACACTGTACACGTGGACGTCCTGCTTCAGAATCATAATTAATATTAGCAGCAAACAACACAACAACATCCCATATCAGTTTTCCGTTTTCTAACTGGAAAGACAAAGCATTCAATGGATTAACGCCATTTACCTCGAAAAACAAATATCCCTTTATCGCATTTTCACCTTTATAAGTATCACCGGCATTTCGCATATCTTTCACCAGATAAATACAATGTTTTGCATCTTCATCTTTAATAGTGATATCACTGCTCTGATCACTGAGAGCTACCGGAATAACATAAGTTTTATCTTCCTGCAAACCTTCTCCTGCCCGAATAGTCATCTCTACCTCCGCCGATTTAGTATTAGCGTTCACAGTCAGTATTCCTTCATCAGCAAAGGTAACCAAGTCCTGCGGATACAATGCAAAATCAGTATTATGTGCTTTATTATACGTTTCCAAATAAGCAGCATCAATTTTCACTCTTGCCGATGTAGCTGTATTAGGCGTCTTGCTCAACCCCATTTTTACGGTAGTGGCATAAGTCTCACCGTGTAATTCGACAATCTTAGAAACCAAGTTCGACTTTCCATCACGCAGATATGCATTATTTTCATAAATGCCACTGTAGACCGACTCATCAATATTCTTTCCAACCTCAAGTTCATCAGCACAAGAGGTCAAGAATGCAGTACTGCTCACAATCATGGCAGCCAACAAACCCGAAGTTATATATTTCATATTCATAATGAATTCTTGAATAAAAGATTAAACCAACAATTAATTTATCTTAGGGATTTCTACTTGTACCCAAGTAGGATCGCCCGTACCTACAATATCATTGCCATGTCCGGTATGGTCTGTAATAGCCTTTCCGGCACCTTCATTAAATTTCCAGTACGCAACCAGTCCTTCACTGGCAGGATCTACTTCATAAGGATTAGTAGCAATCTGCTCTGCCGTTCTTTGCACTGACCACACACGGACTTCTGAAATATCTCCCGGCAACCAACGAGTAGTATCCCAAGCGTAACCAATATAGCAGCTACTACGCAAAGATATATTGCCCGAAGCCGCTTCGTCTTTATAAACAAGCACACCATCTTTATAATAGATTCGTTCTTTCGTCGTATTATCATAAACAATGGCAATGTGTACCCACTCATTAACCGGTAAACCCGGAACAACATTCGGACCTGGGAAATTACCACCGGGAGCTACTACCTGAACTTGATCACGCGGACGGTCGGCGTCACCAACACGTACAAGGAATTTACCTTCAATACCGAAAACAGAACTTAGGGCATTTTCACGTCCTGCTACCCAGTCTTCACTACGAACCAAAGCTTCAACAGTAACAGTGGAAAGATTATTCACACTGCTCTTCCAGTTAATCGGGAAATAGATCTGTTTGATATTTGCCACTACATTAATAAGGGCAGCACCCTTAAATATGAAATAAGCAGTACGGGCACTTTCGAGTACATCAATATTGGATGCATCTATAATGGTGACAGGCAATACATATCGTTTTGACTTATCCAATTCGTTGGTATTCTTAAAGTCAATCACAATATTATCACTGGAAATATCCCCTGCCTTAATAGTAGCAGTTTTTGTCGGTATATTATAAAAATATGAATCCAGTGCAGTTGCATTATCATTGTAAATCAAATTATATGCTGCTGTCATAGCGGGAGCCGCATCAAAACTTATTTGAATATCTTGTTCTGCCGGCGATGCTATACGATAGCTAAGTTCACGGGTAGCCTCTGATACATTAGATTTAATCAACAAATCATCGCAAACAGGAGCTGAGCTAACATAGAGTTTATTGTCATAATGATGCTCTTCATTGATATCTTCATTCTTACAACCACTCACTGTGACTGTTGTAAGAGCCAAAAGCACAAAACAATATTTATAGAGTTTCATTTCTATTCTTATTTATTAGGATTCATAATACGAATAACTTCACGCACATATCCATAGGTATTGTTATAATAATCATTATGGACATTCATAATAAAGATTCCTTTCCGGGTGTAATTAGGAGATGCTTCAACCATCCAACGGGCTGCTCCCGGAGCTGCTATTAGTTTATTGCCATTTGCATCCACTGTACTCCAGTAACCCTTCACTTTATCCTTATCGTCAGCCTGCGGCAATTCAACACAAACGATAAAACGATCAGCCGGAACAGGATTCACTCCTCCTTCTATACCGCCTACTGCATCCATACCTGCCTGAATAGCCAAATATGCTTTCAAAGCAAGATCATCGGCATTGGTAGAAGCAGCAGTTTTCAACAGGATGTAATCAAACTTGCTTAACATATCCATATTCTCCGGCACTAAATATTGTATATTTCCGTAGAACACCAAAGTCTTGTCATCATGGTTGCTTTGCCAGTTCATCACCTCGCCAAAGAACTTCTGTTGACGATCATTATATTCTTTCAGGGCTGCCTCCGGAAGGCTCACCAGTGAACGCCCCGTATAATCAGCAATAACACCATCAAAGTTATATTTGTCACAAAGTGCCAACATCTCATTGGTACGTTCAGCGATATACTGAAGAGCATCCTCTTCTGTCAACCCCGGTTCGGCTTTTGCCTTCTCCTTCCAGGCATTTTCAATGCTGGAATAGTCAATACTGTAAATCGTACGCATTCCTTTCTCGCGTATCTTGACCATCTCTGCCTGTACTTCGGGACTTACTTCCGGATTATTCAAACAAATGAAATCAACGCTATCTGGTACGACCGTCAGACGTTCAGCCTGCTTGCCGGGAGCTCCCTTGGGGTTCTCGAAAGAAACAAAAGTGACCTTATGATCTTCAGACTTATATCTGTTCAAATCCTTCAGATAGTCGGCATACAATTGAGGATTCTGTTCTTCGAATGTAGGAGAATTCAATTGGAGGCTTTCCACATCCGTCCAATCACTACATGAAGTTATTGTCAGGGCTGATGCCAGAAACAGCAGAGCAGACAATCTATATTTCAGGTTATTTTTCATATATACTTTCCTTTAAGTTTAATGTTATTTTTTAGAAGCCCACCATACATCTGTAGCCATATTATCTGCACCGTGCAGGTAGTTGGCAATCGCATATTCTACATTTGCCTTGTTGCTGACAAACTCATCCAACGGATAAGGCATACGACGTGCACCTTTCTCTGAATCAACTACACCACCGCTCTTGTTTTCTTTCACCGGGATCAATTTCGGATATCCGGTACGGCGGAAGTCAGCCCAAGCTTCATTACCCAATTGCCAGTTGGCAATCCACTTCTGCACGATAATGCGTTCTTGCTTCTCTTCTTTGTCGGCACTATCATTCCATTTAATAGTGATATCAGACAGAGCATTCTGATAAGTATTCGTACCTGCCGGGTCTGTATATGCAGTCGGTCTGTTTACGTTGTCTTTCAGATAGTCTTCTGCACCGTCTGCACCCCATTGTTCAAATGACAAACGGATACCTTGATTGTAGAATGATTCGGCTGTACCACCCATGTTGAAGTTGAAAACAGCTTGTCCTTCAGCACGTAAGAAAGCTACTTCGGCTGCATTCATCCAATAAAGCGGAGAAGTAGGAGCAATGTTCACACCAGAGTATTTGTGTCCGGTTGTCTTCAGTTCGGGGATGACAATACCGCGACGCATTCCTACATAGTCCTGTCCTATCCATTCGGATTTAGTGAAGAACTTCTCACGTCTATTATCTTTGTAACCGTTCATATAGCAGATGATATCGGCAGCAGCATGCGTATCACCACCAGTCAGACAGGGGTCGCCACCGTGTTCGGAAGTTTGTACCTGATTGTAACGGGTAGCTACATAAATAGGATTTTGTGAAGTCTCAAAGTAGTTCCATGCTGCATTGTCCGCATTCGATTCGATGACACCTCCGTTTGCAGGATTCACAGCTTCTTCAGCCATCTGCTGAGCTTTCACCGGATTGGCATAAGCTATACGGATAGCAAGACGCAACTTCAGTGAATTGGCAAATCTGATCCATTTCTTTACATCGCCTTTGTATACATAGTCGGCTGTAGGAACAAGCTGTTCGTTAGAATGCTCATTAAGTGTGGCAATAGCTGCAGTCAACTCATCGAAGAATGTATTATATGTCACTTCCTGAGAATCATAAGGAGTAGCAATCTCGCCATTCGCACCAATCTGAGAATAAGGTATCGGACCGAAAGCATCAGTCACACGATGCATGGCCGCCACCTTTATCACTTGTGCAATGGCATAAGGAACCGGATCATTCGTATTCTGTGATACCAGTTTTACTTGTGTCAGATTAGAGTATAATGTCGGAATAATCTTATCACTTTTCAAAAACACACGGCTCCAGTCGTCTTTGGGATTAAAAGTGGAGATGGCCTCTGTAAATCCGGCATTAGAATCAGCATAATATCCGCCCAAAGGTCCACCCAACAAACAGTCAGTGAACTGAGCTGTATTTACGTCCGGCGATACCACGCAACCTGCCAGGTTATTCATGGCAGATCCCAAAGCGTATCCATCCGCTGACAAATCAGGAGCTTCGTATGGGTTTGAATTGATATCCTCATAGTTACCGATACACGAAGATAGAGCAACGGTAAGAGATCCAAGTACTATTTTGTTTATTATATTTTTCATACCTATCTTGATTTATTTAGAATTTAAAGCTCAGATTAAAGCCAATATTACGCAATGAAGGCATCATAAAATAGTCAATTCCCTGATAGAAGTTATCAGTAGATGCCACGCTTTCAGGATCGAAAGGAGCCTTGTTGTAGATCATCCAAAGATTACGTCCGATCAATGAAACTTTGATATCACACACATTGCCCAGCCATTTTCTTGGAATAGTATAACCGATAGAAGCTTCCTGCAAACGAATATTAGTAGCGGAATAAGTGTAATACTGAGGAACAGCCGTACCACCGGCTACTACTGAATACCAGCCTTCCGGATTTACACGGTCGTTTCCATTTACTGATACATAACCTTTGTCACGTGCAGCAGCAGATGCTTCAGAAACTCCGAAGTTATCGAGAACAGCTTGTGTACGTGAGAACACAACTCCACCCAAACGAGCTGAAACAAGGAATGCCACATTAATATTTTTCCAACTGAAATTGTTGCGCCATGCCAAGTTTCCTTTCGGCAATACACTACCTAATTTGATGTAATTATTAGCTTCCAGGCTCTCCGTTACAACACTGTTGGTCTCATCGATATAAACAGCTCCATTGGCATCTCTCTTCAAATCCATCAAGGAGTAAATGTCACCCATGCTTCCACCTTCTTTCAGGATGAAACGGGTGCTACCCAAACCACCCATATTCAAAGAAGAAATAGAGAATTTCTCGCCAGTGATAGGATTGATGGCATTATCAGCTAAGGTAAGAATCTTATTCTTGTTCATTGAATAAGTAACTCCTGTATTCCAAGTAAAATCTTTCCATGTATTATTGTAGTTCAACGCTAACTCAAGACCTTGATTGCGAACTGCACCTGTCTGAATATAGATACGCGCATATTCACCTACTGGCAACTCAGGATTGAATGTCTGATTCATTGTCTTGGCGTTATAATAAGTCACATCTAGTTCGAAGTTCTTGAGGAAACGCATATTCATACCCACTTCAAAAGAATTGGTACGTTCCGGTTTCAAATTATATACCGGGAAGTCAGTCAGGTTACTCCACTGACCAATACTAGTATTCCATGTAAACAGAGGATTAGCTATATATCTTTTGAATGCTGTACCCACAGAAGCAAAAGAACCGCGTATCTTCCAGTAAGACAGATAGTCCTTATTCAATTTAGGCATCAACTCAGACAACACTACAGACATACCTACCGAAGGATAGAAGAATGATTTATTGACGGAGTTAGGACCTGCCAACTGTGAAGGCCAGTCATTACGACCTGTCAATGTCAGATAATAAGTACTTTGGTAGCCAACTTCGGCAGATGCATAGATAGACTGAGTCTGTTCATGCCATCCAGTCTGCATTTTGTTTGTCTTAGTCGTACTCAGGTTCTGAATATAGAAGCCGTTTGTCAATCCGGCTTTTTCACCGGCAAATGTTTGTGAATTATCAGCAATAGGTCCGCGTACAGCCATTTCATCATATCGCATATCAGTAAACGATCCACCCATATTAGCCTGCAAAGACCATTTTTCGCCGAATGTTTTGTTCACACTTACCAGGAAGTCTGCATACAACTGCTTTTCGTAGCTTCTGGAAATACCATAAAGACCACGATCAGACAACTCTGTCAGCTGAGTATTTGTACTGGCATAAGCCTTTTCCGTATAATCATTGTTAGAATTATCCAAGCGGACACGTCCGGAAACACTCAACCAGTCAAGAATCTGATAATTCAGACTTGCACCTAACATATAGCGGTCTTTCTTATTTTCACGCAAGTTACGGTAGTTCACCCAATAAGGATTCTGCATAGTCATATTACCATCACCTGTCGGCCAGTACTGAGTGTAAATCTTACGTGCTACGTCATAGCGTTCGTACATTTTAATATCTTCCCAATCATTGCCACGAGGAAATAGGTAAGCTCCAACCAATGGATTGTTATAAGTCCCCTGGTTCACCATATTGCGGTCTTTCTGTAAAATGTAGCTGGCATTTACATCCAATGTCATTTTATCATCGAGGAATGAAGTAGTATTACGCACGTTGAAATTATAACGGTCATATTTGTTGTTAGGAACGATACCTTTTGAATTAACCGCTGCAGCAGAAGCATAAGTCTGGTTCTTTTCCGAACCGGTAGAGAATGATACACTCTCTGTACCTATAACACCAGTCTGAAAATAATCATCACGAGGATTATAGCCGAAATATCTGGCTTCTGTCAGTTTAGGACCCCAGCTACGACTGGAGTTATCATCTTTCACACCACCAATACCTGTACCATAACGTGTCTGGAAACGGGGCATTACCAAAGGAGCGTTAAACTCAACACTACTGTTCACTGTGATATTCACACGACCTTCTTTTCCTTTTTTAGTAGTAATGATAATCGCACCATTGGCAGCATCGGAACCGTAAAGTGCAGCTGCTGCCGCACCAGTCAGCACGGACATTGATTCAATATCTTCTGGGTTAATGTCGGCAATCGGCTCAGTATTTCCTTTAGAAGAAAACTCCGTTCCATTCACTTTATTGGCATTGGAGTACATCGGAACACCGTCTACTACATACAATGCATTGGAAGACTGCATGATAGATTTTGTACCACGCATCACTACCTTGGACATACCGCCCACTCCGGACGAAGAAGCATTGATATTAACACCTGCCACTTTACCACTCAATGAATTAATAAAGTTAGGGTCTTTATTGGCAGTCACCGCATCAGCGTTTACTTGCTGTACATTGTAAGACAGCGCTTTCTCTGAGCGTTTGATTCCCAATGCCGTAACTACGACTTCCTCCAAGACTTGAGCATCTTCTTTTAAAGTAATATTAATAGCAGTATTGCCTGCTACAGTCCTCTCCAATGTTTGATACCCAACATACGAAAATTGCAAAACTGCATCTGAACCTGTAACGACCAATGTATAATTACCATCAAAATCAGTAATAGTACCATTAGTTGTTCCTTTTTCCAAGACGGAAACACCAATCAGAGGTTCGTTATTGGCATCTACCACCTTACCTGTTACTTTCTGTTGTTGTTGAGTCGACTTTATCGAAGAAGATGCATTTGCTTTCGACAAATAAACAACGTTGTCATCAATTTTGTAAACGACATTTTTCCCCTTCAAAGCCTTGTCCAGTACTTCTACCAAAGAAACATCTTTAACATTCAATGACTCTATGCGCATTGAAGCCAAATTGTCATCATAAAAAAATTGATACTTAGATTGGGACTGGATTTGCTTAATCACAGTTCCTAAAGAAGAATTGGAGATCCTAATTGTCAACTGTGCTATTGCAGATTGTGCCGGAAGGGCGAATAGCAACAAGATCAACAATGCCCGAAAAATCTTCGAGCCTCTACACGAGTCATTGATTCTCATACATTTGAATTTAAGATAAAACATTAGTTTTTAAACAATAATTAGAATCGAAATCCTATGTATTATTTTCGATTCACGCTTATATAACAACACATACATTAAAAAACACTTAGAGGATTTTGAAAAAAAATAAATATAATCCCATATTTACTTTTCCACAACGAGTTTCTTTTTCTTTAATAGCAACTAAAAATCAATCACTTACAAAAGAAAAGAGAATTTTATAAAATTTGGAGCCTGTTCAAATTTTATAAAATCATAAAGACTGCCAATAAAGGCATCATACCAATCCTTATGAATATACAAGGAAAAACCGCAATCTTAAAGTAAGCAGACATTAATATTGCGGTTTTCATTTTTTAATTGACGTGATGGTAAATCTTACTATCTATACACATATTTCAACCAATATTCAAATGCAGGATCTTGAATTTCAATGATATTTCCAGACAATACATCAATTAAATCCTTTTCTAATGTTGCCTTACGCAAATTTTTAATATTGGCAGATGTACCTAATTTATATTTGTTCAACACTTCTTTTGAAGAGAAATTAGAAACCCCATCAGCTACTGCAAGCAAAAAATTAATTTGTTTGGGGGTTAAAGAATCAATAACATTAGCAAATAACAGACTCAATTGAGCAATCAAGCTATTAAAAGCCTCTTCAACAATTTCTTTCGTACAACCGCTATCCGGCGTACGAAACCAAACTTGTTGACTTAATTGTTGAATATAGTAAGGATGATTTTTCATCTTATCGGCAATAAGAGCCTGTTTAAATTTTCCTGAGATTATGTTAGATAGGCTTTACCGACCAGTTTTTATTCGTCACATAGTCTCCGTCATGCTGCTGCTCACAACAACAGAAAATATACTCGAAAGCAACTCTCAAAACTGTGTCGGGCAAAACTCGGAGCAGGCTCTTAATAACCCACTTTTCATTCATTAATAGAAAAGTTCTCTTTCATTAATTGTAAACTTCTTATTATCAGTATGTAAACTTATTTTTCGTTAACCGTAATCTATAAACGAAAGCTTCGTTTATAAAAACAAAGGCTTTGATTATAAAAACGAAGCTTGCAATTATATAATCAAAGCTTGCGTTTATAGTTTGCATCGAATGAAAAGAAAGTTTCCTTCCTGTCCGAAGGAACTTTATACTTAATGGGCGGGAAGTTTGCTATTAATAGCCAAGAGCGCAACTGTTAATACCCCTTCCGCCAACTACAGACGGACGCGACAAGAAAAGCTGGGGTAAGAGCTATAATATTATGACTGAAGAGAATTTAAACAGGCTCTAACTGATTTCATGTTTGATATTCCAACCATCTATTCCATCTGCTCTTTCGGATAATTCACCAAATACAGTGTCTTCGTCGCCCGAGTGAAAGCGGTATACAACCACCGGAAATAATCGGGAGTCAGATACTCGTCCGTCATATACCCCTGATCTAAAAATACATTCTGCCACTGTCCGCCTTGCGCTTTATGACAGGTTATTGCGTATGCATATTTCACCTGTAAAGCATTGTAATGTGGATCGGCTTTCATCTTTTTCATCCGGTCTCTTTTGTTTGGAATATCTATATAATCCTCAAGTACCGCATAGAACAATCGGTCATTGTCTTCTTTCGACAATGCAGGTGAGTCCGAACGTAAGGTATCCAATAATAGATTCGCATCCAATTCAAAATCATTCTGGTCAGGAAATCTGAGAGTCACTTCCGCAAAGCGAAAACCATACATCTCCCGTGTCTTACGAACACGACGCACGACTGCAATTTCTCCATTGGCAATGAAGTCCATTTCCTTATATTTCTCTGTCCAGTAATAATTGTTCTTGGCAACCATTAACATATCTCCTGTATTCAATTCATCTTCCCGCCAAAGAATCTGAGCACGTATTCCGTTATTATATAGGTTCGCGCGTTTATTAGAACGGCAAATTACAATCGTTTCGTCCATTCCGTCATGGTCATAACAACTGTTCAGTTCGTCAATCAATTCCGTACCCGGCACTACCTTTATGTCGGGAAAACCTGTCACCTTTATCTTAGGCAAAGAGTAACATTCATCTTCCATAATCAATTGCCGCAACTGTGTAGCATTCCATAAAATACCGGACTCCTGTACTTGACGGACTACCTGAGTCAAATCGACCTCACGTACTTCAAGCCCATAGCCTTTCAACGCATCGGTAAAAAGCGCCGGACTCAACTCCTCTCCTACCGGGGGAAGCTGTGCCGTATCTCCCATCAACAAGAGTCGGCAACCTTGTCCCGAATATACGAATTGCACCAAGTCATCCAACAAACGTCCTGTGCCGAATACACTACCAGACAGCCCCTCATTTGAAATCATGGAAGCCTCATCGACAATAAACAATGTATTTGTAGACAGATTGTCATTGATTGAAAAATTACTCAACTCGTTGGAGAAGGACTGTTGTCTGTATATTTTCTTATGAATCGTAAAAGCCGAATGTCCCGCGTACACCGAAAAAACTTTCGCCGCACGCCCTGTCGGAGCCAACAAAACAGATTTTTGCTGCAACTGGTCCATCGTTTTCACCAAGGCTCCTACAAGAGATGTTTTACCTGTACCGGCGTAACCTCTGAGGATAAAAACTTCGTCCGTTGAAGTGGACAGAAGAAACTCTGAAAGAGATTTTACAGCAATTTCCTGCTCTAAAGTTGGTTGATAAGGAAAATTTTCCTTAATTTGCCTTTCTAAATAGTTATTTATCATTTTTGTACGAGAAAAAAGTTCCTTGAACTATCGTATTTAAATTTATTTATTCTATTTTTGCGATGCGAATATAACAACTAAAAACATAATTTATCATGAAAACAGTATTTAATATTGTATTAGCGCTCTGTGCTGTTGGACTTGTTTACATCTGCTACAACAGTATCATGGGGCCTATCAATTTTGAAAACGCAAAAAAAGACAGAGAAAAAGCAGTCATTGCCCGTTTGATTGACATCCGTAAAGCACAGCAGGAATACCGCACGCTTCACCACGGAATGTACACAGACAAATTTGACTCACTGATTGATTTCGTTAAAAATCAAAAGTTGCCGTTCGTTATGAAAATGGGACAGTTGACAGACAAGCAACTGGAAGACGGTTTGACAGAAAAGAAAGCTATGTCTATCATCAACAAAGCGAAGAAGACAGGCAAATATGACGAAGTAAAGAAATGGGGCCTTGAAGACTTCAAACGCGATACCATGTGGGTAGCCGTTATGGATACTATTTTCCCGAAAGGATTCAATGCAGACTCTATGAGATACATTCCTTACGGAGGCGGTGCACAGTTTGAAATGAATGTTAAGAACGATACTGCTAAGTCTGGTGCTCCTGTATTCCTGTTCGAAGTAAAAGCTCCGTACGAAACTTATCTGGGCGGACTTGACAAACAAGAAATCATTAACTTAAAAGATGTTCAGAGCAAATTGGGTAGATACTGCGGTTTGATGGTAGGTTCTATCGACACTCCGAACAATGGTGCTGGTAACTGGGAATAATGATTGATTTTACTAAATCAAAACAATATACTTTATCCATCCGTCTTAGTACGGATGGATTTTCTTTTTCTATCTATAACCCGATTCATGACGACTCTCTGTCAATCATAGAGAAAGAGATAGAATCTTCTCTATCCCTCACTGCCAACCTGAAAACAGTTTTCCACGAATCGGACTTCTTAAGCCACCCCTACAAACGAATGAATATCATGATGGCAGGCAAACGTTTTACGATTGTCCCATTAGATTTGTTTGAAGAGGAACAGGCCGAACTTTTGTTTTATCACAACCATCAGAAACGGGAGAACGAAACAGTAATCTACAACATTCTGCAAAAAAACAACCTTGTTGTCATCTTCGGTATAGACAAAAGTGCATACACTTTCCTGAAAGAACAATATCCCGAAGCCCGCTTCTACGCTCAATCTACCGCATTCATTGATTGTTTTTCCGGCAGAAGCAGATTGGGGAACAACAAAAAAATGTATGCCTCCATACGCCGGGACGGAATCGATATCTACTGTTTCGAACGAGGACACCTCCTTCTTGCCAACTCCTTTGAATGTACACACAAGGAAGACCGTATCTACTATCTGTTGTGCGTATGGAAACATTTAGAATTCAATCAGGAACGAGATGAGTTGCATCTCACCGGAATGCTTTCGGACAAAGAATTTCTGCTCAATGAATTGAAAAAGTTTATCTTGCAGGTATTCATCATGAATCCTGTTACTAATATTGACATGCAAGCCTTATTAACATGCGAGTAATCAGCGGTATATACAAACGAAGAAGATTTGACGTGCCACGAACGTTCAAAGCGCGTCCCACAACAGATTTCGCAAAGGAAAATCTGTTTAACGTACTCAATAACTACATTGATTTTGAAGAAGGGGTGAATGCCCTTGACCTGTTTGCCGGAACCGGAAGCATCAGTATCGAACTCGTTTCCCGAGGATGCGACCGCGTCATCAGCATTGAAAAAGAACCGGCTCACCATTCATTCATCACCAAAATCATGAAAGAGGTACAGACTGACAAATGTCTGCCGATACGCGGAGATGTATTCAAGTTTATCAAGAGCAGCCGTGAACAGTTCGATTTTATCTTTGCTGATCCGCCTTATGCGTTAAAGGAATTGGAAACAATACCCGAGCTTATCTTTCAAAACAACCTTCTCAAAGAAGGAGGATTGTTTGTGCTGGAACACGGAAAAGATAACAACTTCGAAGAGAATCCGCACTTCATCGAAAGAAGAGTGTATGGAAGTGTAAACTTCTCCATTTTCCGATAAGTCCGGTTAAATCCCTATTAAGAATTAGAGTAGCGGAGCTAACAAACGTATGATAGACTCCGCTGCCTTTTGTCTCCACGAACGTTTAACCCAGTTTTTCAAAAATATCTGTGTACTCTCACGCTGGTCTTGAAGGAATATTTCTTTCATTTCGAGTGCTGTATTCACATCATATATAAAAGCATTCACTTCAAAGTTATGCTCAAAACTGCGGAAGTCTACATTGGTAGAACCGACCGTAGAAAGCAGATCGTCCGAAACCATAAGTTTGGAATGCAAAAATCCTTTCTTATAGAAATAAACCTTCACACCTGCCTGCATCACGTCCGCCAGATAGGAACGTGAACCAAGATGGGTAATCCTGTTGTCGGCACGTTCAGGCAACATGAGACGTATATCCACTCCAGACAAAGCCGCAGTCTGCATAGCAGCCAGTATTTGCTCTGTCGGCAAGAAATAGGGTGTCTGCATATAGAAATACTTCTTGGCATTGGTTATCGCTACGGTCAGTCCCTGCATGATTTCCTTCCAAGGCCCGATAGGTTCACTGGTGACAATCTGCACCAATGAGCTACCACAAGAGTCAATCTTCGGGAAATAACGGGATGCTGTTATCAGCGTACGGTCTACAAAGTACCAATCGAGCAGGAAGGCTGTTTGTAAGCCATGCACTGCTTTGCCTTTCAGCATGATATGTGTATCACGCCAAATCCCCCAAGAGAAACCACGCATATAACGTTCTGCGAGATTCATTCCACCCACAAAGCCTACACACCCGTCAATAACAACAATTTTTCTATGGTTCCGGTAATTCACCTTACTGGTAAATAGGGGAAAACGTACTTTCAAAAAGCTACGCACCTCAATACCCGCATTACGCATTTCTTCAAAAAAACGATTGGGGACATGCCAGCATCCCACATCGTCGTAAATCACTCGTACTTCAACTCCTTGAGAAGCCTTTTCTATCAATACATCCCTTACCAAACGTCCGATAGCGTCATCCTCAAAGATGTAATATTCCATATGAATATGCTGCTTCGCTTTCTGGAGTTCACGCAATAATGATTGCAATTTCGTATAACCTTCGGTATAGACAGCTACGCGATTGCCTTCAAAAGGGAATGCTTGGTTGGTATGCTGAAACAGCTGGATAAGACGGGAATATTCATATTGGACTTCCGAACAATCCTGAGCCAGATATTCTGCCATCGGCTTCTTTAGTAAACGGTCGTAACTCTTCTGACCGATAATGCGTTCGCGACGTTGGCTTCGACCAAAGAAAAAATAGAAGACAAGACCTACGATAGGAAGGAAGAGTAATATCAGTATCCATGCCATAGTCTTAACAGGATTACGGTTGTCAAGAATGATAATGACAATCGTACCGATAATGGCTCCGAAATAAAGAATATCAAAAGCCACTGTTGCTATTTGGCTGAGTATATAGTTCCAATCAATCATAGGAATCTCCTTTCATACGGATACTAAACAACAAATATAGAGTAAATTATCGGATTAACAAAGAAGTCCTGGTGACAACTCTATCAATCGTTGCCGTCAGGACTTCCTGTTCATCCAGACTTTATATTGATTAAAAGCGCATGGGTCTACCACCGCCACCAAAACCATGTCCTCTTCTTGGGTCTCCTCCAAAGCCATGTCTATTACCAGCTTTTCCACCCAAAGTATTAAAACGATATACAAAATGTACCATGAAATAACTTCCCAAAGTATTGTATTCCGTATCACTCATCATTGTTTCACTAATAGAACGGGATAAATTAGTTTGTTGCTTCAAGATATCATAAATTTTAAAACGAATAGTCCCAGAGTTATTCTTCAAGAAATTCTTAGATATCTGGGCATTCCATAACACCTCATTATTATTTAATCCACCTGTGTATCCATCCTTAAACCGACAGTTTACATCCGTAGAAATAGATATCTGCCATGGAAGATTTACATTAGTATTAGCTCCTATATAATAATCAAACGTCTCGCGGTTACTATTTTCTTGCTTGCTATTTCGAACCAAATTATAATTGACCGAACCGCTTAAAGACAAATCAAACAGTTCACTACGGTAACTACTCGTAAAACGTTCGCCCAAAGCTAGATTATGCGTAGTACTTAACTCCTGATCTAAATTTTTATTATTTCCAACGCTTGTATAACTTACCGCATCACTATATCTGGCATTTGTATTAGATGAGATTGTAAATTTCTTATTTTTCAACGGAGTATTAAAAGAAAAATATCCTCTCGCCTGCCAATTCCCATTAACATTCTCCTTTTTATAAACCCGTGCACCTGTTTCAGGATCATACGTCATTTTATTAGCTACTGAATTCAGTGTATTTGAATAATATAAGTTAGCAGAATAACTACGCATAGCCTCTGGTACAAATTTTCTATAATCAAGTATAAAACTATTGTTGAATGAAGGCTTTAAGTTTGGATTACCATATCTCATATTCATTGGATCAGTAATATCAATCACCTCCTGTAAATCTTCAATATTAGGAGTGCTACTCCGTCCACGATAACGGAACATTAACACATGCTGTTTATTAAACATATAACGGAACATTATTGAAGGAGCCCAATTCAGCACATTTTGTTCAGGATAGTTTTTTTTGTAATTAGGACCGATAGTTGTTTTGCTTAAAGATGTTTGAGGAGTTAAGCCAACGCCAACACTATACATCATTTTAGGATGAATGCCACGCATAGAAACATTCGCAGTATGAGTATCATAAAAATTTTCCACACGCGTACTTAAATCATTATCATATCCGCGTTCCATGTATTCAGGATATGGATAACGATTAATGCTATCATATACTAATGCCTGTGACAATTGTTTACGATGAGCAAACTCATAACGCAATTGTAAGAAATGGTTCTTAAAAACAGGTTCAGTATAAGAAGCAGATATACTCCAATTACGGCTGTCACTATTACGATCTGTATATCTTGCAATTTCAGAAATACTATCCAACTCAAAAAACTCAGTGCTTGAATTAGAATAAGAATCTGATTCGCTATCACTATAGCCAAAACGTGCTCCTAAATACAAATTTCGCCCTTTATTATTCAACCTCCGAAAGGCCATCAAAGTACCATTAAAAGAAGCATTATGACTTTTAGAAGAAGAAGCAGCTTCCTTTTCATTAACAGGGCTATGCAAATTATTTTCCGTTTTTGACCAGGAACTATTACTTGATTCCGTCTGTGAGTAGCTACCATTGGGACGAAAAATTATTGTAGTCAATGTATCAGGACGCCATTCCAAACGAAAATCAACCCTAAAATCATGACGATTACGATTTGAATAGTTTTCACTCTGGGCAAAAGAAGAAGTTTCACCCAAGAATGTTTCTGAAGAAGTTTTACGACGGGCATCATTATCAGAATGTCCATACTGCACATTTCCTCCAATTTGAAATTTCTTTGTGTCTTTAGCAAAATTAATACCCAAAGATTGTGCCGTTGTAATACCAGAACCTGCATTTCCACCTCCTAATCCCTGTCCGGCATCACCAAATTCTGAAAAACCTTTGTTATTAGTATTATTAGCAGAACCAATTACAGAGATACTGGCATCATCTTTAAAACGGCTAACCATCACCCCACCTTCATATCGTTCTTGACTTCCATAGCCTGCAATCAAATTTCCAATCCATCCCTTCTTCATCCCTTTCTTCACTGTTAAATCCAAAACGGCTTCTTCCTCACCATCATCAATTCCTGTGATACGCGCCATATCACTTTTCTTATCATAGGCTTTTACTTTTTCAATCATATTAGCAGGCAAATTTTTCATTGAGACTTTAGGGTCATCCGAGAAAAATTCTTTACCATCAACCATAATCTTTTTAATTTCTTTTCCATTTATAGTGATCTTACCTTCATCACTAACTTCAGCACCAGGAATCTTCTTTACCAATTCTTCCAACATTGAACCTTCAGGTACAGGATAAGCAGCTGCAGAGTACTCTGTAGTATCAGCTTTTACAGTTACAGGAGGAGCTTCGGCAGTAATCACCGCTTCTTTCAACATGACAGCATCTGGTTGCAGTTCGATGTTTCCCATCTTTTTGTCGGGGACATTGACAGTCAACTGTACCGGTACGATTTTAGTCTGGAAGCCGATATAAGAAACTTTCAACACGTATTTCCCGGCTTTCACTTTGGGAAGAGTAAACCACCCTTGATTACTACTGGCTATACCAGCAGCATAAGCACTATCGGGCAACGACAACAATTGGACAGTAGCCTGTGCCGCGGGTTCCTTTGAATCGGATTCCACCACACGTCCCGAAACAGTAATCACCTTATTCTGCGCGAAAATTGAGAAGGTGAATAGCATCAACACCAACCCTGCAAAAAATCTCTTCATTTACCTAATTTACGATTATATTAGTAGCAATAACAATGTCTGTTTGACAAATAGAACCGCAAAAGGTTTAATTGGAAAGAAAATTATCTTTTAAAGAATCGTTCAACAAGCGCTTTTTTCAGACCAAACTCCACACAAAGCACATTAAAAATCAAGAAAGTAAGAAAAGAGGAAGTATCCACATTAATCACATCTCCTTGTATGACACGCCATAACATTCCCCCGAAGACGAAAAGAAAAGTCAGGAAAATGGCATTACGAACAGCCGAATTACGGATTCGCTCCGTTTCACGGCTCTCATCTTTGCTCAACGCAAAGATTATCAACAAGCATCCCGCCATCATCAGCAACTTTGTGCATTCCTTATAAAATAACAGATTATTATCGGTCACCATCCCCAGCATCAACAGGATGAAAGGTATAAACAGAGCTATCAACAGGACCACATATCCCAAAGGACGACAATATACAGGTAATAATGCTTTCATGATTGAATGATTGAATGTTTTAATGGGACAAAAGTAAATATAAAAAAGATATTTTACATACATTTGCAGAGTAAAAAAGCAAAAAGAATCATGAGTAAACAAGAAGTTATTCTCTGCGAAAGCTTGGAAACGAGCCTCGGTCGTGCCATTGAGCTATGTCCGCATGACAAATTATTCGTCCTCACAGACGAGCATACCCGGCATCTCTGCCTGCCTTCGCTGAAGGAAACCACCTTACTGAAAGATGCCGTTGAAATCTGTATCGGAGCTGAGGATGTACATAAAACGGTGGAAACACTTGCTTCTGTATGGATGGCATTAAGCACCCAAGGAGCTACGCGCCACTCTTTACTTATCAACCTCGGCGGGGGAATGGTGACGGATCTAGGCGGTTTTGCCGCAGCTACATTCAAACGTGGCATCTCTTATATCAACATACCAACCACCCTGCTGGCTATGGTGGACGCTTCCGTCGGCGGCAAGACAGGAATCAACTTCAACGGACTGAAAAATGAAATCGGTGCATTCGCTCCGGCAAGCAGTGTATTGATTGAAACGGAATTCCTGCGTACATTGGATACACACAATTTCTTCTCCGGATATGCTGAAATGTTGAAGCATGGGTTGATTAGCAATACGGCACATTGGGCAGAATTGCTCAAATTCGATTCCTCTAGTATTGATTATGCAGCTCTCAAACAATTGGTAGGTCGATCGGTACAAGTGAAAGAAGACATCGTAGAGCAGGATCCCCTCGAACATGGAATCCGCAAAGCATTAAATCTGGGACACACCGTAGGACATGCGTTCGAAAGTATGGCACTGGCTGAGAACCGTCCTGTATTACATGGATATGCAGTAGCTTGGGGAATTGTGTGCGAACTGTATCTTTCTCATCTCAAAGTAGGTTTCCCGAAAGAGAAAATGCGGCAAACGATCCAGTTTATCAAGGAGAATTATGGCGTATTTACCTTCGACTGCAAAAAATACGACCAATTGTATGCTTTTATGACGCATGATAAAAAGAATACTTCAGGTACTATCAATTTCACCTTACTGAAAGATATCGGAGACATTTGCATCAATCAGACTGCCGATAAGGACACTATCTTCGAAATGCTCGACTTCTATCGCGAATGTATGGGAATTTAACCCATCCTACATCAGATATACCGCATAATAAAAGGGAATGAAATAGACTTCATTCCCTTTCTCTTCCATCACTACTTCTGCATCCGCAATTCGGGATGTAGCTCAGCCCGGTAGAGTACGCGTTTGGTGGAATTGAATAAGATTACCGATAACAATTTCATAGAACAATATAAATCAATGAGTTAAGTTATTACTTAGCTCCCTATTTTTTTACCTGCGAATATCCTACGAATAAGGTTTTCGGGAAACTTGGCTTAATTAATCCTATTATTGCGGTCTGTTAGGTGTAGTTTGCACTGTTGCATTGAAGAGTTTACAGGTGCGCTTTGTGTATCCACTTTAAAATACGGCTGCTATCTTCTTTATATTATTCAACTTTTCAAGCAAAGAATTATTCTTTCGTGCCACTTGTATATTATAGTCTGTTTGCATTCTTACCAGCAAATCGGCATTGATACCTAAAGCCGCCTCTAAGAACAAAGCAAACTCAGTGGTTATTGGTCGTTTTGCATTTAACGTCTCATTTAAAGCGGAATAAGACAAACCAAACTTCTTTGCAAAGTCCTTTTGTTTTATGCCTCTGCATTCCAATTCTTCCTTAACCAGTTCTCCCGGATGGTAGGGACGGAATGATTGTAAATTGTTCGCTGTTATACTCATAGTTCCTATTTATAATGATTCGTAATATCTACCAAAGAACATATTTCTACAACTGTTTGATTGCCTGCATTGGTAATTTCCCGAAATTCCAACCTATATTGGTCATTGATACGCAAAGAGGAAATCCCTTTTTTATCACCTTTCAACTTTTCATAGTTCAAAGCTCTATATTGATATAAATCTTCCATTCGGGAAGCATTCAATAGAGCCTTAACACACTTCAAATAGCCATTGATTATTTGAGGCTGAAATCGATGTTTCTTATCATCGGTCTTTCCTTTTTCGTAAAGTTCTACCAAATACTCTTTTTCAAATTCTACATTCATGCATTTGTTCTTTGATAATACAAAGATAACATATAATTGTAAAATTCGCAATATTAGCGAATTATTTCTTATCTATTGTAATAAAACGAGGCTTTTTGCATGTATTTTGCACTATATAGGATATAAAACAACCACCGAAGTTGCCTCATTGCTATTTAGAATCTTATCTAAATAGCACTTGACCGTATGAATGTATAACACTAATAATAAGCAAGATAAATCATTTGCAACAGACACATATATATATTTTACAACGATTTATTTGTAGATTTAAAATAAAGCACTACCTTTGCATCCGCAATTCGGGGTGTAGCTCAGCCCGGTTAGAGTACGCGTCTGGGGGGCGTGTGGTCGCTGGTTCGAATCCAGTCACCCCGACTGGTTAAAGAGGTTAGAAACCGAATGGGTTCTAACCTCTTTTTATTTTGAAAACAATGAAAGAAGATCCTAGACATATCCATATCAGTGAATACAATTATCCTCTTCCGGATGAACGTATTGCAAAATTCCCGTTGCCTACCCGCGACCAGTCCAAACTCTTAATATACCGTCGTGGAGAAGTCAGTGAAGATGTTTTCACTTCTTTGCCGGAATATCTGCCGCAAGACAGCCTGATGATATTCAATAATACGAAAGTCATCCAGGCACGCCTCCATTTTCGAAAAGAGACGGGAGCACTGATCGAAGTGTTTTGTCTTGAGCCGATCCAGCCAAACGATTATGTCTTGAATTTCCAACAGACAGCACATGCCGCCTGGCTTTGTATGATCGGCAATCTGAAGAAATGGAAAGACGGACGGTTGAAACGCGAAATGACCGTCAAAGGATTCCCTATTACCCTGACCGTTACCCGAGGAGAATGTAAAGGAACCAGCCATTGGGTAGATTTTGCATGGGATAATCCGGAAGTGACGTTTGCCGATATCCTTGAAGTATTCGGAGAACTTCCTATTCCTCCTTACTTAAACCGGGATACAGAAGAAAGTGACAAGGAGACCTATCAGACTGTTTATTCTAAGATTAAAGGTTCGGTAGCTGCGCCCACGGCGGGATTACATTTCACTCCACGAGTATTGGATGCACTTCAAGAGAAAGGGATTGATCTTGAAGAATTAACCCTACATGTAGGAGCAGGCACATTCAAACCTGTAAAAAGTGAAGAAATCGAAGGTCACGAGATGCACACGGAATATATATCGGTTAACCGGAGCACCATCAAAAAACTGATTGACCACGACGGTCGTGCTATTGCAGTAGGGACTACTTCTGTACGAACTCTAGAAAGTCTGTATCACATTGGAGTCACATTGGCTGAAAATCCATACGCTACGGAAGAAGAACTGCGTGTCAAACAATGGCAGCCTTATGAAAAGTACGACCAGATTCCTCCCGTTGTTGCGCTGCAAAAGATATTAGGATATCTCGACAGGAATGGTTTGGAAACCCTTCACACCAGTACACAGATTATCATAGCACCAGGATACAATTATAAAATAGTGAAAGCGATGGTTACTAATTTCCATCAGCCACAAAGTACCTTGCTGCTTTTGGTTTCAGCTTTTGTAAAAGGGAATTGGCGCACTATTTATGATTATGCACTGGCGCATGACTTCCGGTTCTTAAGTTATGGAGATTCTTCTTTATTAATACCATAAAATATTCTCCTCTCCGAAAGATTTTACCCAATTTTACCCAATATAAAAGACACTATGCCAAGCGATAATAACCAGGAAATGTTCCCTATCGTAGACGAACAAGGAAATATCACCGGAGCCGCCACTCGCGGAGAATGTCACAGTGGTAGCAAACTGCTTCATCCGGTGGTTCACCTTCACGTATTCAATGCCCAAGGAGACATCTACTTACAGAAACGTCCCGAATGGAAAGACATTCAACCAGGAAAATGGGATACGGCTGTGGGCGGACATATTGATTTGGGCGAAAGTGTAGAAATCGCCCTAAAGAGAGAAGTCCGTGAAGAATTAGGCATCACAGACTTCACCCCCGAGCTTCTCACCAGTTATGTTTTTGAATCCAGCCGTGAAAAAGAGCTTGTTTTTGTCCACAAAACCGTTTATGAGGAAGAAATCCACCCCAGCGACGAACTGGACGATGGACGATTTTGGAAGATCGAAGAAATAAAAGAAAATCTGGGTAAAGGAATCTTCACTCCCAACTTCGAAGAAGAGCTGAAAAAAGCCTCTCTTATTCCTTCTCTGCCCAAGTAATAATCTATCCAAGTAATAATCTTTTCAAATAGCAGACTTTCTTATAAATTAGGGAAGTACACAACTAATACCAAAGAAGTACAGTGAGGCAAAGTTTCCCTATTAACAAGAGAAGTATTCCCAGTTAACAGGGAAAAGATTCCCTATTAGTAGGGAAAGTATTCCCACATTTTGCGGGAATAAATTCCCATAATATGAGGGAATACTTTCCCACAATATATGGGACAAATGAAAGATGTAACAGAAGTAAACGAAGATTGCATAGTTTCATTGATTCATTACTATTTCCGATACACTATGAGAAATGAATGCAACAAGTATGAGAAACAGGATCAAATCCGAGCTTTTTTACGGAGAAACTATGAGAAATGCTGTTTCAAAAATCATTTCTCATAATCTATCCTATTAGTTTTCTGTCATTTACATCTAACGAATGAGAATATGAGAAATGAAATTCAAAAATCTTCTCTGGGAGACGCTGTTAAAATTAAATTTGAAAGAGAGGGAGGAACATTATAAATTAAATATTCTGTTACTCAATGACAGCTACAAAGCCGCCATTTCTAACCATCTTTATAGTTAGCTGCTCTCCGGCTTTCACCTGGGATGACTTGCAACGATAATCCATCGCCTGACGTCCTGCGTTGATACCATCCTCAAAAGAGGTCATTTGATAAGAGCGATCTTTATCCAAGAAATCTAACTTTATGGTAAACTCACGTTCCTTTTTACCATTATTAGTCATTCCTCCTATAAACCACTTATCTCCTTTCCGTTTTGCTACAATGACATATTCACCTGTTTTAGCTTCCAGTGCCACAGTCTCGTCCCACGTTACGGGCACTTGTGTGATGAAACGGGTACAATCTTCATTACGATAATAAAGAGTAGGATTATCCGCCAACATCTGCAAACCACTCTCAAAAACCACAAAGAGTGCCAACTGATAAGCACGTGTTCCGATACTTGCAGCATTAGGACGTTCCGACCGATACACATTAGGCTGCATGCTGATCATCGCTCCGGGAGTATAATCCATCGGACCAACAGCATTGCGCATAAACGGCAAATACAGACTATTGTCCGGATAGCAACCGCCCATTTGTTCCATGCCACGCACTCCTTCGTAAGACAACACATTCGGATATTTATATTCCAGTCCGGCCGGTTTGAAAGATCCATGAAAATCGACAAACAAATGATGCTTGGCTGCTTCCCGGGCTACCCGTTCGTAAAAGTTGACCATCCACTGGTCACTTCTGTCCATGAAATCAATCTTAAGTCCTTTTACTCCCCATTCCTTGAAAGTCTTGAAAAGATCAAAATTGTTTTCTACCGTCAACCACGTCAGCCAAAGCACAATCCCTACATTTTTTTCCTTGCCATAACGAATCAACTCGTGCAAGTCAACTTTAGGATTAGGCGTATAAGGATCACGCGTACTTTTAGCCCAGCCTTCATCCATAATGATATATGGAATACCAAATTTAGAAGCAAAATCAATGTAATACTTATAAGTATCCAAGTTATAACCGGAAACAAAATTCACATCCGGTCCGTAAGGAGAAGCGTCATTCCACCATTCCCAGCTCACCTGTCCCGGCTTAATCCATGAAACATCCTGGAGTTGATTCTTTTCAGCCAGTTTATAAGTCATTGTGTTCTCAAGCAACTGCTTATCATTTTTACTTATCACAAAGTAACGCCAAGGATAATTTCTCGTACCTTTTGTTTTAGCGATGTAATCAGCTTCTTGAGTAATCTTCACGCTACGATCACTGTTCTCGGCAAACGCAAGCGGAGCTTTAGGAAAAACAGAGATTGCTCCGTTCGTGCCCGTTCCTTTGAGAAACATACATGGATAATCAGCCAGATCCGACTCGCTGATTAATATTTTATAGTCTTTTTGTGTGTCAACCAATACCGGCAAAACAGCTATCCGTTCTTCAGGCTTCCACGCATTACTTTGAACATGTGTGTAAGGTTCCTCATAAGCTGTATGGAAACTTCCCGGTTGTTGCAAGTGAAGAAGATAATCCGACGGGAAGTTGATAGCACACTCTTCGTTCATTACTTCAACATCACCTTTTTGTGAGGTAATAAACCGGTAAGCAACTCCATCGTCAAAAGCACGGAATTCTACTGAATAGTCTTTGAAGGTCAGTAGCAATTGATTATAACGATTATTGACTTTCGAATATTTCAAAGGAACAATAGGAGTTAATTGCTCGTCGATATTCCATTGCTTCTGACGACGCAACTTAGGATTCTGTCCCAACACTTGATTTTTCAGAACCAACAGAAGAGAATTGTCTTTCAACAATACATCTCCGTTATAATCTATACTATAATATTGCTGTCCGGTAAAACTTTGACATGATAGGAAATGGACTATTTTTATCTCATACAGCATGAAACAGACTCGTATAGATGTCTTTTAAGGGCTTTTTGATGCTTAATGCTACCAATTTCACATCGCCTCAAATGACAAGCCCTTTTTCGTAAAACAGGTGTAACTTATTATATTTGTAGAGAATATATGATTTTGTCGTTTTTTACCGGACAGCAATAATACTATAATAGATTTTATCCGAGAGATTCAAGGACACTTTCAGTTCTCCATTGGGAGAAACCAACTCTAACCGGTTCTGCGCATGAAGTAGTGAAACCAAGCACAAACACACAACTAACAGGATATATCTTCTCATGATTTAGATATTTAATTAATCGTTTTACAGTGGCAAATGTAATAAAAACATCACTTCGTACGATCAAACGGACTGGGTAATACTCCTTCAAAAGTCATTTTCACAGGTTTGATATACCCGTTTTCATCAAAATACATTCGATCAATACAAGTTTCACGACTATTTGCTGCTGTTTCACCTAACGGACGACGATGATAAACAATATACCACTCATCTTCTCCGGCTCCTTTTATCACCGAATGATGCCCTGCTCCGGTAGCTACCGAAAGATCCTGTTCCAGGATTTTACCAACCCTTTTGAACGGACCAAAGGGGGAATCTGAAATGGAATATGCTACACTATAGTTCGGGAGTCCCCAGCCACCTTCCGACCACATGAAATAATATTTTCCATTACGTTTCAACATAAATGGTCCTTCCACATAGTTTTCCGGAGTGACTTCCTTATACATCGTTCCGTCCTCAAAAGGAACAATACTCAACAAGTCAGGAGCCATTTTCACCATATTACAATGTCCCCAGCCACCATAATACATGTAATATTGCCCGTCATCATCCTTGAATACAAACTGATCGATAGGTTGAGCGCCATGAACAATCTTATCAATCAGCGGCTTGCCCAAAGCATCCTTAAAAGGTCCGGCAGGATTATCTGACGTAGCGACACCAATTCCCCCCACTTCATTATTATTTTGGATATCATTGGCTCCGAAAAACAGATAATACTTATCATTCGCCGCAAGCACCGCTGGCGCCCAAAGAGCACGACGAAGCCAACTGATATTCTCTTTTGATATGACTTTCGGATGCTTTGTCCAGTTCACCAAGTCTTTAGACGAAAAAGCATCCATAAAGGTTTGTTCATCATAAGGTGCCGAATACGTAGGATAGATCCAATATTCATCTCCAAACACGACTCCTTCGGGATCGGCATACCAACCTTTAAAAACAGGATTGCCACTCGTTTTCTTCTCTGAAAAAGTTGCCTGATATTTCATTGTCTTTCCAGGCAACGACAAAGAAGGAGCTACTGCTTCATCCGATACCGCACGCTTATAGTTCGGTTTACTGCTCATGACAAAACGTAGTTTCACGCCATCACGTATATCCTCATATTTCAAATAAGATTTGTCATACTTCTTGCCATTCACATACAACTCCTTTACATACACATTCTTCGGCGACCAATTATCTGCTACCATTTCAATAGCTTTTCCGTTACTCATCCGAACTGTTATTGCCTCAACGCAAGGAGAACCGATATTATACATATTGCTTGAAGGAGCCACCGGGTAAAAGCCAATGCAATTGAACATATACCAAGCCGACATCTGTCCGCAATCGTCATTGCCACTTAATGCATCTGGAGTATCGCCATAGAAACGGTCAGCAATCGTACGGACCCACTTCTGACATTTCCAAGGTTCTTTCAAGTAATTATAAAGATACGCTACATGATGGCAAGGTTCATTTCCATGCCAATAGGCTCCGATACGACCTTGAATATCATGTGCTCCCGGAATGTCATCCGGCAACTCTACCGTGAACAGTTCATCCAACCGATTGCGGAACCAATCTGCGCCAGCTTCGTTCATATATCCTTGTACATCTTGTGGTACATACCAGGTATATTGTACAGTAAAGCCTTCCGTAATATCCCCCCATCCATTTACAGATCCGGGTCCCTGATAAGCTACCGGAGTAAACGGTGTGCGCCAGTTTCCCTGACTGTCCTTGCCACGCATATATTTCGTTTCCGGATCAATCAAAGTCTGATAAGAGAGTGCACGATTCAAGAAATAACGATAATCATCCTCCTTACCCAAAGCCTTGGCAGCCTGTGCCATGCAATAATCATCATACGCATATTCCAATGTTTTAGATACTGACTCCGCCTCTTTATCGAAAGGCACATATCCCATCATACGATATTCCGGCAAACAGTCATAATTCGGATTCATCGCCGTGGTCTTCATAGCCTCATACGCACGTTCGTAATCGAACCCTTTCACTCCCTTCACAATCATGTCAGCCAATACGGAAACGGCATGATAACCAATCATACACCAAGTCTCATTTCCATAAAACGACCAGATAGGAAGCATTTTCTCCACACTTTTATCATAATGAGCCAGCATGGAATTGGCAATATCGGCATTCACTTCCTGTTGAACCAGATTGAACCAAGGATGCAAAGCCCGGTAGGTATCCCAAAGAGAGAATACCGTATAGTTGGTAAATCCTTCGGCTTTTTCTATATTTTTATCTAATCCTCGAAACTGCCCGTCTGCATCCTGAAAGATGAACGGATGCAAAGCCGCATGGTAAGCCGACGTATAGAAGGTTCTTTTCGTTTTACGGTCGGCAGTAAGGGTATATTTTCCAAGTTCTTTTTCCCATAGTGCTTCTCCTTTAGCTTTCAGATCATCGAAAGCGAGTCCGGCAAGTTCCGCCATATTGTTCTTTGCTCCGTTTGTGCTGACCGATGAAATAGCAGTTTTTACAATCACTTCCTCTCCGGCTTTTGTATCAAAAGAGATACAAGCCATCAGATTCTTTCCCCAAGCCTCATAGCTGCTACGAAACCGGGAAGTATTGTAAATCACCGGCTTCTTATTCTGCATAAAGCGCAAGCCGGTCAACTTTTTAGAGAAAGTAGCCGTGAAATAGATATGCCGTTCCGGTCCCCAGCCTTTCACCAGTTTATATCCGGTGATGGTAGAATCATTTTCCATGCGCAGATTCGCCCATTCACAAGATTGCCATAAAGTATGGTTCATATCGATCATTATAAAAGCTTTATCCGATTGAGGATAGGTGAAGCGGAACATACCGCTACGCACCCCTGACGTCATTTCAGCTTTTACTCCATAATCAGACAGTTCCACCGCATAATAATTAGGTGATGCCCATTCCTTTTCATGAGAATAACGTGAACGGTATCCTTTTTCCGGCTCCTCACGTGTTCCCGGATCCAGTTTCATCTCGCCTGTTCCGGGAATAAACAAGAAGTCTCCCAAATCAGGTATACCAGTCCCGCTTAAATGAGTCAGGCTGAATCCCAACAAGGTGGAATGATTATATTTATAACCGGAAGCCGCATCATAGTATTTACTATCCGTGTCCGGACTCATCTGAATTCCTCCGAAAGGAATCTGCGCACCCGGATACACATTACCATAACCATCTGTTCCCACAAATGGATTCACATAATCAATCAGTTTCTCGGTTTGAGCCATGCCCGGCAAAATACTCACCAGACACGACCAAACCAAAAACAATCTCTTTTTACCCAATCTACTAGCCATATTTATTCTTATTGTGCTTGTATATCTCCTACTGCAACTTGATATTCGTGCCACAGTTCATCAATATTATATTCTTTCCCTAAAATATGTTTGATAGCACCATCGAACGACCAAGGCACCACCTCCAACGTACTGCGATTGAACTTACGCAGGAATTCAGGATCTTTGTTATCACGCAACCAGACAAAGAAATAACCGGCTGTACGATAACCGTCCATATAGTTCCCGCCTTTCGGACGGGCATTAGGACCATCGAAGCCACCGTTTGCCACACGTACAGCATCTGCCATACCTTCAATAAATGCCCAGAACACACGGTTAGTCCCATAAGAACCAATCCCCTGTGGTTCCAGCTGATAAGCATGTGTCAGTTCATGCAACAATACCCCGCGCGTTTCGAAAAACAACTTTGCCGTATCATTCGCTGCAAAAGATTTTTCAATATGACGTGTACTGTAGAAAATCGTCACATCACCATTGCCACCGCCTTTAGCAGAAATACCGTTGATATCTTCCAAAGTATAATGTATCTTGTGCACTGCGGGAATACTATCTTCCGGAGAATTATAAAGGGTAGCTAATACAGTACGTGCCTGTTCCTTGATGTACGATTCAGCATCGGGAATAATCCGGTGATAAATGTCCGATCCCAACGTTTCCGGTGCTTTATCCTCAAACAATATAGCACCTGTATTGTACTCTTTCCATACATCAAAATTATCCTTCACCTGCTTTTGCACACTTGCAGCACAAGCCCCCATACCTACCAGCAGGCAAGCAGCATAGATTAAATGTATCTTTTTCATATTTCTTTATTGATTATTGATTGATTCCGTTAGTTAATGAATAAGGTTTATCCTCCGGTGATAATCCGCGGCGTTTGTTAGGTGACGCACCCATCTTGAATTCAAGCACGCCTCCTTTCAAAAGGTCTTCATGTGTAATATACATCTTGTCGTATACTTTGCCGTTCAATTTCAGCGACTGCACGTAACGTTTCTTATCGCTGACACCCGGCGCTTTGATCTCCAATGTCTTTCCATTAGGAAGCGTCATCTTCAGATAAGGTAGGTAGGGAGCTCCCAATACATACTGGTCTGTACCAGGACAAACCGGATAGAAGCCCATCACGGAGAAAAGGTACCATGCTGACATCTGTCCGCAATCATCATTTCCACCCAATCCGTTAATATCATTCTTGTACATCTTGTTCAGGATTTCGCGCAGCCAGTATTGGGTTTTCCACGGTTGGGAAGTCCATGCGTATAAATAAGGGACATGATGGCTCGGCTCATTGCCGTGTACGTATCCGCCCACCAGGCACTCTTCGGTGATGTCTTCGTTATGCTCATAGTACTTCTCCGGCAGATGCATGGAGAAGAGCTCGTCCAGTTTCCGTACGAATGTCTTTTCCCCTCCCATCAGATCAATCATACCGAACACATCGTGCGGCACGTGGAAGGAGAAATTCCATGAATTGCCTTCGATGAATCCTTCACCATAGGTTTGTAACACATCAAACTCTTTTTTGAATGTGCCGTCACTGTAACGGGGACGGGCAAAGCCGATGCTCGTATCGTAAATGTTACGGTAGTTGAGGGCACGCTTGCGGTAAGTGTCCGCTATTTCCTTGTTACCGGCTTTCAAGGCTGTCTGATAAATGGTCCAGTCATCATATGCATATTCCAGCGTAGTAGAAGCTGCCGTACCGCTTTTATCCAACGGGATATAGCCTAACTTCATATAATCGGCAACCCCCTCATAGTAAGGAACGGTGGATGTGCTCACCATTGCCGGCAAGGCCTCATCCACATGGGTAAAGACTCCTTTGGCGATGGCATCCGCCAGCACGGACACCGCATGATAGCCGCTCATGCACCAGTTCTCGTTTCCCATCAGGCTCCATATCGGCAGCATACCATGCACGCTCTGCTGCCCATGCTTAATCATTGATTCCACCATATCGGCATTGCGCTCGGGCTTCAACAGGTTGAGGAACGGATGTTCCGCACGGTATGTATCCCAAAGCGAAAATATCGTGTAGTTGGTAAATCCTTTCGCCTGATGTATGTTATGATCCAGCCCACGATAGGAACCGTCTACATCCATATACACAGACGGATTAATCATGGTGTGGTAAAGAGAAGTATAGAACATCGCCTTCTGGTCGCGTGTTCCTTCAATCTCGAAATGGTCCAGTTCGCTGTTCCAATCCGTTCGGGCTGCTTCGGCCAACTGCTCGAAACTCTTTCCGGAAGCCTCGACACGCAGGTTCTTCAGAGCGCCTTCCGTGCTGACTGCCGACAAGGCTACCTTTACAACCAATTCGGGGTTTTGAGCCGTATCGAAGTGGAAGTAGGCCGCAATCTTCCGGCCGGTAATTTCGGGGAAGTTCTTCTCCAACTTGAAACGACGCCAAAAGCCGTTGTACAATACCTTTTCCTTATCCTTATATCCGTACTCCTTGATGGGCTGCGACAAGGAGATGGCAAAATAGGTATAATTCGTACGTGCCCATCCGTTGGTGATGCGGTATCCCGTGAGCAGCGTATCGTTCTCCACCCGTAGGTTTGCCCACAATACTTTGCCGTCGTAATTGTAAATGCCATACACCAAGTCCAGAATCAGATGACCGTCCGTTCCTTTCGGAAAGGTGTATTTATGTACGCCCGTCCGCTGTGTAGCTGTCAGTTGCGCTTTAATTCCATAGTCGTCCAGCATCACTTCGTAGTATCCGGGAGTGGCTTTTTCCGTAGCATGGTCGAAACGCGAACGGTATCCCTCTTCCGGATAGTCCGCCCGTCCGGGATTCAACTTCACATCGCCCACGGCAGGCATCAGCAATATATCTCCCAGGTCGGAATGTCCCGTGCCGCTGAGGTGGGTGTGACTGAAACCTACGATGGTTTTATCCCGATACTGGTAACCGGCACAATATTCATACGCATTCTTCTGATAAGCTCCATTCACATTATGTGGAATTGTGTCTGTGTCCGGACTCAGCTGTACCCATCCGAAAGGGGTGCAAGCACCGGGGAAGGTATGCCCCATTCCGTTTGTCCCGATAATCGGATTTACATAATCTACCGGTTGCTGAGCTACGGCGGACAAAGTTGCCGCCGCCATAGTCATCATCAATACTTTCTTTTTCATCTTATTCATACCTGCTTACTTGTTATCACGAGAGAAGGAATAGGGGAAGTCGGATTCGTTAATACCTCTTCCTTTATTCGGTTTATTATCCATATCAAATACCAGACGTCCGCCTTTCAGCAAGTCGAAATGATTCAGATAATTCTTTGTATAGTTCTTGCCGTTATAGTTCAGCGAACGGATGTAACGATTGGCATCACTATTTTTAGGAGCGGAGATTTCCAGTTTCTTGCCGTTCTCCAGTGTGATCGTCGCTTTCTTGAAATAAGGAGCACCCATCACATATTCATTGCTGCCCGGACATACCGGATAGAAGCCTAAAGCGGTAAACACATACCAGGCAGAAGTCTGTCCGTTATCCTCATCACCACAATAACCGTCGGGAGTGGCAAAGTAGAGGCGGTTCATCACTTCACGCAGCCAGTACTGGGCTTTCCAGGGCTCGCCTGCATAGTTATACAAGTAAATCATGTGCTGGATAGGCTGGTTGCCGTGCGCATAGTTACCCATATTGGCAATTTCCATTTCACGGATTTCATGAATCACACCTCCGTAGTAGCTATCATCAAATATCGGTGGAAGGTTGAACACAGAATCGAGCATACTGACAAACATCTTTCTGCCGCCCATCAAATCGGCCAGTCCCTGTACATCATGAAATACAGACCACGTATAGTGCCAGCTGTTTCCTTCGGTAAAGGCATCCCCCCACTTGAACGGATTAAAAGGAGTCTGGAAGGTGCCATCGGCGTTCTTGCCACGCATCAGTTTTGTTTCAGGGTCGAACAGGTTGCGGTAGTTCTGGCTTCTGCTCTTATAGAGTTCCAGTTCTTCTGCCGGACGCCCTAGCTTTTCACCCATTCGGTAGATGCACCAGTCATCGTATGCATACTCTAATGTACGCGCCGCATTCTCGTTAATCTTTACATCGTAAGGCACATAACCCAGTTTATTATAATATTCGTATCCACGGCGCCCTGTTGTAGAAACTCTCGGATGTACACTGTTGGCTCCTTTGAGCAAACCTTCATACATTTTCTCCGCATCCGCTTTGGTCACATTCTTCATAAAAGCATCTGCCACTACGGAAGCCGAATTGTTTCCGACCATACAGCCACGATGTCCCGGACTCGCCCATTCGGGGAAGAATCCGCTTTCAAGATATGTATTCAACAGTCCTTCCTGCATCTTCTCTCCCATTGAAGGATATATCAAATTGACAAACGGGAACAGGCAACGGAACGTATCCCAGAAACCGGTATCGGTAAACATATATCCCGGACGGATTTCACCGTTATAAGGGCTGTAATGTACCGTTTCACCCTTCGCATTCACTTCGTGGAACATACGGGGGAATAATACCGAACGATACAGACAAGAATAGAAGGTACGCATCCGGTTCTCATCATCGTCTTCGACTTTGATACGTCCCAGTACGTCATTCCAAGCTTTACGTCCGGCTTCCTTGGTCTGTTCGAATGTTTTGTTTCCGATTTCTTTCAGATTCAGTTCCGCCTGTTCGGGGCTGATGAATGAGGAAGCCACTTTGGCATGCACCTGCTCTCCTTTCTTTGTCGAAAAACCGATGGCAGCACCTACGTGATTGGATTGCAGTTCAAGATGCGTCTCTACCAGATGGTAGTCCGCCCATACTTTATTAAATGTAAAAGGCTTGTCGAACTCTATCACAAAGTAGTTCCTGAAATTCTGCGGAACACCGCCACTGTTACGTGTCGTATAACCTACAATCTTATTTTCTTCAGGAATCACCTTCACATACGAACCACGGTCGAAAGCATCTACTACCACATAAGCATCGGACGCTTCGGGGAAAGTAAAACGGAAATACGCACAACGCTCCGTCGGGGCAATCTCCGTTGTCATGTTATACTCTGACAGATAAACACTGTAATAATAAGGAGTTGCTTTCTCTGCCTTATGCGAAAACCAGGAAGCACGGCTGTCCTGATCAATCTTCAGCTGTTTGGTCATCGGCATAATGGAGAACTGTCCGTAGTCATTGATCCAGGGACTGGGCTGGTGGGTCTGCTTGAAACCTCTGATTTTGTCAGAAGCATACGTGTAAGCCCAACCGTCCCCCATCTTTCCGGTCTGCGGCATCCAAAAGTTCATCCCCCAAGGCAGTGCAATGGCAGGATAGGTGTTTCCGTTGGAGAGCGAAATCTTGGAGTCGGTTCCCATCAGGGGATTCACGTAATCCACCGGCTGCTTTTGCGCAAAGATAGAGGAGACTCCCAACAATAGAGTCATTGTGATAGACAGTAGTTTCTGTTTATTCATGATATAAGAGTTAAACTATTAATATTAGATTAGCGAGTGTTATTATTCACGTTACAAATTAACGCAATAGAAAATTAATAACTATACTCTAACGTGACAAAAAGCACGTCCGGGCGAGAATGTCAGAGCAGAGAACTAGGAGTCAAACAGAGCACAAATTAAATTACTAATAATCAAATAATTGCCCATAAGAAAATACAAATAGAGTACAAACAAAAACAAAAGCAAGAAAGTAATCGAGATTATGTTCTGTTTACTTTCTTGCTTTTTTCAAAGACTGGTTACTTCTTCATTCTAAACCAACGCTCGCCTGTAGCACTTAGCACATACACCATACTGTCGTTGTCATCATAACTCCAATAGAAGCCGTCTTCCGAAACACAGAAAGAGAGGAATTTACTGTAATCCTGCTGTACACGGTTATAATCAGCCGGATTATTATTCCATCCGAATAAATCATATGGTTCGCCCAAGCTGATGAATATACGACCAGTAGCATTATCTGCTGTCATAGTAACCGCAAAGCCAATATAAGATCCCATACCACTCCACGGACAAGCAATCAAATTCCTCGGATTACGATCATCAAACTCCACACCAGAGTGGAAGATTCCCTTAAAGTCTGCATGAATCTCATCCTGATCTACTATATGGGTCTTCCAACCATCTGCATACCATGCTGCAATATCAGAGGCTTTCCGAGTATCACATACAACATTAGCATTGTCAGTTTCAATTTCACCATTCAAATAGTTGTAATAGAGTTTATTCAAACTTATCCCATCTACCGTCACATTGCTGCCCAAAGTCAACACTGCATTTTCATCATTCGTTGTATCAATTATCATCGGATACTCTGTGTGTTTTACCACACCGTTATCTATTGCAGAAATCTTCACTTTCCAATTATTGCTCTCGTCGCAAATAATCAAATAGTGTGCAAGGAAAGAAGAGGATGACCTACGAAATACACCATTATTCAACTCTCCCTTAAGCAAATCCATGGCCTGTGCTTTATTATAAGCAATAATGGCCAATCGTTTTCTCTCCTTAGCTTGTTGCAAAGCTGCAGTTGAGACCGGAGTCAAGATCATTTCTTTGCCATGCGTCTGTCCTACAGCTGTAATTTGTGAATCAGAATACCCCGTAATGACAAATGTCGTCTCCGAGTTTTCGTTCAAATATTGTAGCATTCCTCCATTCAGCAAGGTAAGCAACACCGCTTTTTCCCCCTGGAAATCCAGAGAATAATCTGTTCCAACCTCATTCTTCAACAACGTTTCGTCTGAATCCGATGCTACATTTCCTTCTTCATCAAACTGAAAGTAGAACGTTACTCCTTGATAAATCATTTTCCATCCGTCTGCCGCACACAGCAGTTCTTTTACCTCTGAAGGACGCAAGCGGTCTGCACTCATGTCACCTTCATGTTCCCAGTCTTTCCAAGGTTCCGTCATGCCACAACTATAAAAAACCAGGCAACACAACGACAACATTATATAAATAAGTTTCTTCATGATGTTTTTCTTTTAAGATTTGAAATTAGAAATTAGGTATATATCCTCCCAAGTCCGGTCCCACTCCATAATTCTTGGCTGCTCCCGGCGCACAAATACGTAAGTCAATCATCGGCGGAATCCGTCCGTCATCCTTCACTTTCATCACACCGTCGGTAGTACCTCCCCAAGGATTCCTCATCTTGAAAAGATGAGTATTATCATCCGGCAAGATAAACGTAAACGCATGCCCACTGGTCGTCTGCCAATTTTGATCTACCTGTTCACCGCTTCTTGTAAAACCACCGATCACCAGTCTACCTTGTTTGAGCGACACTTCCACCGCGCGTTGCAAGTCTTCGGCAATCAATGCATTTGCACCGAAACCTACACTTTCCCCGTCGCCGGTAAAGATAGCAGAAACATATTCAGTACCAATACCACCGACATTAGAACTACCTTGATAGATCTGATTCCACTTAATCATAGCCTTTTCGAGAATCGTAGCCCAAGTGACTTCTTTATTTCTGCCGCCTAAGGCACCTAAATCGCCACTATTACCGATAAAATAGTCGCCACCTACACCAACTGATATTTGTTTTCCTTTCGGGTCATACATAGTAACTGTGTATGTTTTGTCCATATTATCCTTGATAATGTGTTTTACGAAACGGGGATAGAGGTATGCCATCGAAGCAATCACCGCACAAGCACAGCAGTCACCTACCCAACGCTGATTTACATCAGACATCACAGGATTTCCATTTGGATAAATGGATACAACATTGAATGTATTCCAAGCCATCTTCGTCCCACCATCTCCAAATGGTTCAGGTTCTTCAGCAGGATCGGCAAGCCATTTCAAGTCTGCTGCCGTAGCTTCTCTGTCATTCTCATGCTGTCTGCCCATCGGAGTTATCGCACTAAACGTACTGGAACCTTTACTAGCAATCAAGTCGTTGATATTCTCCGTATATGAACGCATGGCCACCAGTTTCCATTCAGCTATCTGCGTGGCAGCACCACCATTGTTCGCTTCAACAGAAAGTCTGTAGTAACGATAGGAAGTTGCATTATCCACTTCATAGCTTTTCTCTTCTTTTCTCGCTGCAAAAAGTTGGTTTGTCTGCGCATCCAGTTCTGTCCACGTAGTATTATCATTAGAACCATAGAGTGTCCAATCTTTCGGGTCCATTTCGGGAGTATCGGCAGCCGAGGTCAACGAATAGGCAGTGACAGCCTTACTACTATTTCCATTCCAAGTGATGTTGAAACTACTATGATAAGTAACATACTTCGTGTCAGCATTATCGTCTACCAAACGTCTGATTTCCGAACCGACAGGAGCATCAGCATATTGCGCTATAATTGTACCACTGGAGGGCATATTCGTGTTACCCGAACCAAGTACATAAGAAACCGGAGCATCTTCGTTCGGACCTTCTCCTCCATTATCTCCTTCATCATCGTCGGACGAACATCCTGCCAGACAAAAGGGAATTAGCAGCACCAAAAGAAAAATGATTCTCTTCACTGCATTTACATCGCTACATCTTATTTGAGGTATCTTCATTGTTTTTCTTTTCATTAATTTCTTTCATTCATTCGCAGATCGGACATCCGGAGTATATTACTCCGTTGTCCATCCTAAATTTTGTACCATCTTCGGATTACGGCGTACATCTTCGTCGGGAATCGGGAAGAGGTAATGTTTAGGCAAGAATGTACGTGTTTCCACTACTACCTTTTCAAAAAATGCAGGAGCATCCGAACGGAAAGCCATACCATGAATGGGGCCGCCTTCTCCGCCTTTGTGATATTTGGGATAAATCCAATCATCGCCTACGGGCATATCGGCTACTTTCCAACGGCGTACATCAAAGAAATGATTCCATTCGAACATCAACTCAACCAAACGTTCGCGATGAATACGCTTGTCTACTCCGTCGCGTGTATCTTCATAAGGAATGCATTCAAATCCATTATCGTCCGTGGTGCCTGCTGCGCCATATCCGGGAATACCGGCACGGGCCCGTATCTTATTTACATACTCAATCGCTTCATCACGTTGGCCGCAAGCGCTCAGTGTTTCAGCATATCCCAAATACATATCAGCCAGACGAAGCAAAGTCGCACAATGTCTGTTGGCACCGCTACGTCCCTCTTTAGGAGCCATTTTACGCATACCATAGCCTGTGTAGGGAGTATCCCAATTGGCATGAGCATAACCGGAATTACCGTTAAACGTCAATTCTGTAGTTATTTTCTCACGCGGAGTATCTGTCTTCAACCAAGTAGAACCATTGAATGTAATGTTTGTATAAAAACGCGGTTCGCGATTAGCCCATTGTTTCAAAGTCTGATTCGAATTGCTCTTGAAATAGGTTCTGGAGGGAACTACTTCGTCATTATAGTCATTCGGCCATCCCAGATATTCATTGGAAGGCACACCCTCATATTCTTTATAATTCTCGTCGTCAACAATCCGTCGGCCATCTTTCATAAAGTACAAGTCTACCATTTCCTGGGGTACACCAAATCCGAGACCGCCTCTCAAAGCACCGCTATTATCATCGTAGCCTTTATGAAAAGGAGTGGTTTCGTAAGCTCGGTAATCATGGTCGGCCAGGCGAATGAAAATCTGCTCTTTGTTTTCCGTACCGTACAAAACTCCCGATGTCACTTTTCTATAAGATTCATAGAAATCAATCTTTCCTTCGGCTGTTTTCTCCGTATATAAAGAGAAGGTGTTGCCGTATTCATCAAAGAATTCTTTGTAAGCACTGCGTGCAGCTTCCCACTTGGCTTGTTCCTGCGATTTATCTTGCGGGAAGAGTTGCTTACCGCTTTCCGGATTAACGATGGAGGCATAATCGGCATTGCAATTGAATAACGGACTTGCCGCATACAACAGCATTTTCGCTTTGAAAGCTTTACACGCAGCTCTGTCTATACGTCCCAGGTTGGAGCCGTCGTATCTATCAGGAAGCTCACTTGCCGCATCGTCAAATTCCTTCACCATAAAATCCACACATTCGTCTACCGTATTGCGCTCTTTCAGAAGGTCAGCAGTAGAAATATCCAATGAAATCGGTTCTTCGCCCAAAATAACAAACGGACCGTAGGAACGGAAAATCATGAAGTAATAGAAAGCGCGCAAAGCTCTGGCTTGTGCTTTCCACTGTTTGCGTTGTGCGGCCGAAGCCTCCAGACAACGGTCTACATTCATGATAAACGTACTGGCGCGAGAGATTCCTTTATAATATTCGATGTACCAGAAATTAATCCATGAGGAACCTGCATAGGTAGCTCCGGAAGCCCATTCGCTACCGTTATTTCCGTCCCATGAAAGTTTGCATTCCAACGAACCGGTTGTCCAAATTCCCGACATTGTATTCCTTGCAGAACGTTCCAATGTTTCGTCGGGCACATAATTATATACGTTATTCAAAAACTGTTCTGTCTTCGAGCGATTGGTAAACGTATCCTCCAGGTCATATTGTTCACCGGGGATTGCATCGAAGAAATCATTGCACGAACTAAGTCCGACTGCCAAACACAGTGCCAGAGTTCCTATTTTAAATATATTTTTCATATCCTTCTTGCTAACTGATTATTATTAAAAACTCACATTCACACCCATTGAATAAGTACGCACGTTGGGATAAGCAGTACCGTTGTTGGTGTTCAACTCCGGGTCCCACAATTTGAACTTGGAGAATGTCAACAGGTTGGTACCCATCACATAAATACGCGCACTCTTCAGGAATGTCCGATTAATCAACTTCTTCGGGAACTGGTAAGCGACAGTCAACTGTTTCAGACGCAGGAAACTTACATCTTTCTGCCACCATGTGCTGGTTTTCATATTATTCTGGTTCGCATTGTTTCCATGATGCAAACGAGGATAGAATACATCCTCATTGGTCGGATTGTCGGCCGACCATCTGTCGGTAATGTTTGCATACAGGTTGGTAATACCCGAACCATCGTTAAAAGGATACAAGGCGTTACCTCCCAAGCAACGGTCGGCTTGGGCATTTCCGGCAAAGAGTGCGCCGATAGAGAAATCACCTACTTGCAAATCTGCACCGAAACCATAATAAATCTTAGGCACATCGCCCTGACCTATCAGACATTTATCATAATCGTCAATAACTCCATCACCGTTTAAGTCCTTGTATTTGATATCGCCCACTTTCGAAATCTGTCCTGGATATCCTTCGCCAAACTGCTTGGCGTGGTCCATGATTTCTTCTTCACTGGTGAATAATCCTTCGGCAATCCATCCCCAGCGTCCGTTGACGTTCGTTCCTCTTTTTTCCATCCACGGATACTGCACGCGGGGATCATCGTTCTCTACAATTTCGTCTTCATTCCATGAGAAGTTGCCCCGGACGGTCAGGAAACATTTCTTGCCGAGTTGTTGTGTATATTCCAACGTAGCTTCAAATCCTTTGTTGTCTACTACTCCCAAATTGGCATAAGGCATTTCTGCGAATCCTGAATAATCAGGAATAACACGTCGGGTAATAAAGATGTCTTTACGATGTTCCTTAAAGATATCCAATGTCAGCGAAAGATTGTCTTTGAAAAACTTCAAGTCGACACCCAAGTCTTGCTTGCGCGAAGTAGACCAACCGACATTGGCTCCGTACTTGCTGAACCCCCAACCACCAACACCGTTATTCTGGTCGCCAAAACGATAACCATCTACGCTCGCCATCTGGTCTAGGTACATAAAACGCCGTCCTGTTACAGCATCCGTACCAACTAAGCCATCTGTATAACGCACTTTAAAGTAAGAAACAGTTTCTTGCAAAGATTCCCACCAAGCCTCATTAGAGATAGCCCAGCCAAGACCAAATGCGGGGAAGAATCCGAAACGCTTTTCCGGACTGAAGTTTTCGGAACCGTTATATCCGAGGTTTGCTTCGAAGAAGTAACGGTCGTTCCAGGAATAAGTGGCACGGGCGGCCAAACCTTGTTGCTTATAGGGTAAAGAACCAATCAAATCGCCAGCGCTTGAACGGTAAATCTTCTGATTATAAAGCAAAAGACCACCTACCCGGTGCAAACCAAACGAACGGTCGTAATTTAAAGAGGCTTCAAAGTAAGTACTTCTGGAGTCGGAAGCGCCCTGTTCGAATGCAAGGTCCTTATGTCCTGTATAGGTCAGTGCATAGCGGTAATTGCCGTCGGCATCAAAAACATCGTCATTCCACAGCCCGTTTTCGTCTTTTGTTCCGGCAAAATTGTAAGTATCTTCGCGCTTGTTATACCTCAGGTCGCGGCTGTTGTGCACGTCGAAAGCCAACATGGCAGAGGCGGTAAACCCTTTACTCCACTTCCAGAAGCCGAGGTCTTGCGTCAAACGGATGTTGGAGTTCAACTGATTTCTTGCTTCGTTTTTGTAACCACGGCGGGTCAAATCGGCATACGGGTTACGGAGGTCGCCATTGGTAGAGATACCCGGTATAGAACCGTCGGGCATCATCAACGGCAAGTAGACCGGATTAATCTCCATAGCCGAGGCGAACAGGTCGCCGGTAGATTGCTGCGGATAGTTGCCCATAGAAAGGAAACCATTGAAGCCCAAATCGATGGTAGTAGTTTCTGTCGGCTTCAGGTTCAAATTGGCTGTATAATTGTAACGGTCGTAACGGATGTTGGCATCATAGTTCTCCATTTCGGCGGTACGTGTCAGACCTTTTTCATTATAATAGCTCAATGAAACGTAGTAAGTGGCATTGGGCACACCGCCGCGTACGCTTACATTGACACGGCGATTATGTCCCCAGTCGTTGAACAATTCGTTCATCCAGTCAACGTTCGGATACAAGTATGAGTTGAACATCAGCGGATTATCATTCGGCAGTAATCCATGCGCTTTCTTCGTGGCTTCAATGTATTGAGGAGAATACAACATACTGCCTCTGGTATCCATATAGGCTTCATTGGCAGCATCCATATAGGTAAAGGCATCTGCCATTTCGGGTTTCTTTGTCAACGTAACGAAACCTTCATAGTAGTCTACAGAGAATTGCGGCTTGCCCACCTTACCTGGTTTGGTCTTGATGAGAATGACGCCATTGGCACCGCGTACTCCATATACGGCTGTAGCAGAAGCGTCTTTCAATACCGTAAACGACTCAATGTCTTCAGGGTCGATATTGTTGAAACTGCGTTCCACGCCATCTACCAATACCAGCGGTTTGGAGTTCTGTCCTGCCAGCGTGGAAATACCACGAATCCAAAGGTCGGAATCGTCATGTCCCGGTTCTCCCGAGCGTTGCACGGCTACCACACCCGGCAGACGTCCGGCAATGGCAGAAGACAAATTGGCCGTCGGCATCTTTATATCTTCTATTTTCATGGACGACTGCGCACCTACTACCGATACTTTACGCTGATGTCCGTAAGCCACAACCACTACTTCGTCCAGTGACGATACATCTTCGGCAAGAATGATGTCCAGCACTTTCTGTTTGCCAACTTTCACTTCCTGTGATTTATACCCTATATAGGATACGATAAGAATGGGATTGCTACCTGTCAGTTTCAGATTATACTGACCATTGGTATCTGTTATGGTACCGTTTGCAGTACCTTTTTCCTGAACGCTCACTCCGATGAGCAATTCTCCTTTTTCATCAGACACACGCCCTGTTACGGGAGTACCTTGCGCCCACACTACTGTACTGAATGTTAGCAGTAATGCCAATAGCCACAATGTCTTTGTGTGATGTTTTTCCATCTCAAACAAATTCATGTTACTTTGTTTTTTTAATTAATACTAAGGTTATCATTTATCCATAAAATTCTTACAGATGCAGCAAATTAAAAACTTTTAGTACTAAGAAGATTCCGCAGTAGTGACAAAATTACGTCAAAATGGAAACGCTCATTCAAAGAACAGAAAAGAGAAATAAAGCACAAGATAAACTGCTATATATCAGCAAATAGTACTTATTTATGCACAAATAGAGCACAAGTTTGCGCACATTGCATCATGCTACATCAACCGCTTTTGGGGCACTTTAATTAAAACGTTTGTCCGCAAACGGTAATAAATAAAAATGATTATCAGTTGCCTGTTCTCCATTTGCCAAATGAAGGAGGTACGTACAGCCTCATTTTCTGCCATTTACAGGATATATAGATACTGGTTGCAAGACATATAGATGTTGGAAACAGGATATATATGTCCTGCAAATCGGTTACAGAGCGAGTGATAAACAGATGTTAATCAGATAGATAAAAATCACACATACCTAAGCCCGAATATAGTTGTCATCCAAGTAAGCGAAAAACAGAAGGAATGAAGAATACATCCTCCCGAAAATCAATGAATAAAGAATAAAAAGGTTGGAACAGCATTATCGGAGTTGTTCCCGATAATCTTTCGGTGTCATTCCGAACCGACGGGTAAACTCTTTATAAAAATAGGAACGGCTGGAAATACCCACCTCAGCGATAACATCCTGAATAGAGAGTTCCTCATTCCGTAGCAATCGCGCAGCCTTCTCCATCCGATAACTCTTTATCAGGTCGCTGGGAGCCGCATTGGATATTTCTTTAAACTTGCGGTAGAATTGACGCGGACTCATCGCCATGCGGTCGGCAATTAAAGTGGAGCCCAACTCTTCCTGGTCGAGATTCTGTTCTATCACTTGCAATAGTTTGCGGATAAAGTCGGCCTGCTCTTCGGTCGTACAGACAATGCGCCCCGCCCAGTCACCAAGCTCTTCCATATAGATTTGCTTTGCTTCGCGAGCACCGTAAATGGCTTTATTGACCGCTTCCTTCAAGAAGATGATATCGTAAGGAAGCACCATGTACGAATCGGCCCACTTAATCAGTTCGCGCTGCATGGACGAACTTACTTTCCAGCTTAACATCGGAATAAAAGCTGTTTTCGAAAGCTGGCTGCGATTCTTATTCACATATTCCAGGAAATCGCTCTCTGCTTTTGCATACATCAACATATCAACCAGCAACAAAGCTGGAGCCGAGCGACGTATTTCTTCAAACGCAAGCTGTACGCTCTTTACCGGACAGACTATGAATTCATCGGCCAACAAGTCACTTATCAGCCACACCATTTCATCCCTATCCTCCAGCAAAAGCACCGTTTTCTTTCCATGTTCCTCGGTTTCTTTAATAACAGCCGGTACAAAGGTTAATGTCAGCAAATGCTCTTTTTCCCTGTCGGCATAGTGGAGTGTGACATTTAGCTGTCTTAAAGCGGCTTGCACGGAGAACAGCAATCGCCGGGTAGTGATTGCTTCTTCTGTCTCTTTGCTGTCTCTTCTCCCGTCTTCTTCCGAACCGGAAAGCTGCTTGTACAATTCCTTCACGGTACCGTCCGCAGCAGAGAATTGTAGCAACATCCGCCCTTCCTCTTCTTTGGCGTCCACTACAAAGTCCGACTTACTTTTTGCTCCGGCAACGTAAAGGTAACACCAATAGAGCATACAGCGCAAGGCATTCTTATAAACAGGATAAACAAAATGTTCCGGTATAGCCAATTTTACAGAAGATACATCAACGCCTTGTCCTTCCAGCACATTCAAGACTTCTACAGAGAGTTCTTTCATGCACATACAACCGGTAATCGCATATTCGGTAGGGAAAAATGACTTAAGTTCTTCTACAGCCAAAGTTCTCGGACGGAAAAGAGCGGCAACGACTGTCTCGTGCACCTGCTCCATGATTCTGAGACGTTGTTCATAAGGGAGATTTTCCGCACGCAACTGGTCACAGGAGCGATAAATGGACGTAAAGCGATTCAGCAGTTCACGATTAAGGCTGGCAGACTCGGGTAGCGCTTCATTGCTTTCCGCCGTCAACAACCGCTGCACGGCACGCTTCTGAAGAAAATATTTTCTGAACAAACGAATCAGATAACCGGCTATCAGTATGAAAAACAGCAAGTAAATGCCATAGGCTGCCGCAGAACGATACCACGGCGGAAGAATGTACACGGGGATGGAAAAGACCTTGTATTCCGTATTGAATACGTCTTTCTTGTAACGTACCTTTAAAACGTAGCTGCCCGAAGGGATTTCCATGTACGATGCTTCATTGATGCTGCTAAACGAGGTCCAGTCTTTATCAAACCCGTCCAGCATATAGGAGTATTCGACATCACCTCCGGTAAGAAAGTCGGGAACCACAAAAGAAAGGGAAAAAGAGACTTTTGCTCCTTTAAAAGTTAACGCTTTGCCACCGTCGGTATAATAATCACCCAGATTGACCTTCTTGCGGCCAACCGTTAGCTTACGCAATAAAATGTTCGGATAGAATTCCGGAGCTGTCGCCACCTCTTTATCGAGATAAAGCAAACCGTCAATGCCTCCGAAGAAAAGACGTCCGGTGTAAGGACACTGATAATAGGCGTCGTCGCTAAACTCGCCTACCTGCACTCCGGCAGCATAATAATAAGTATGCGAAGAGGTATTTTGGGGATTATACTTAATGAGTCCACGATTGGTGCCAAGCCATAAGAAACCGTTTGTATCTTCCAATATGCCATGAATCATATCATTAAGCAGCCCTTGTTCTCTACCGATATAGGTGGCACTGATTTGTTGCTTGTCGAAAGCCAAACACACAAGTCCCGACGTGGTGCCTACATACATCCTCCCATCTTTAGCACGATGCAGACTGAGTACATCATCAACCGATTTATGTAGCATTTCTTTCAAAGAGATGACTTTATATTCTTCTGTCTCTTTGTTAAACCGAATCAATCCTTTCTCCCGGCTTCCCAACCAAAGAATGGAATCGCCTTCGGCCAACATCGGATAAAACATGGTTATCTCTTTCTGTTCGTAAAAGAAGTGATAACGCTTTTGCGACTTGAGATGAATCTGCCCTTGTTTCTTCTCTAATATTAACTTACGAAATCCGACCCCGGCCGTAACCGCATAGAGTATGCTGTCATTCTCTTCATAAATATCATGTATTTCGATAACTGGGTCTGTTGACTTATCCTCCACACAATGCAAGGCTTTGTCTGCAAAAGAATAGTAAAATAGTCCGGGATTGCCCGACCCTACCCAAAAGCCATCCATATAACGGCTTTGCTTCAATGAGTAGGCCTGAAACTCTCTATTCCAACGGGTATAAGACGAAGCGTCCTGTCTGCCGACGGGAGAGTAAACTGTAGTAGCAGAAGCATTCATGCCGCCTTCATAGTCGTGTATATGCAAAAGTCCATCTCCTTTCGTGCCAAACCACATTCCGCCATATTTGTCTGTCATGACCGAACGCACCTGCCGACTTAAGTTGGAGGACAGTTTGCCGAGCATCAGATTGGTGGCTATTGAGTACTTCTTTGCATACATGACGGCTCCCTGTCCGTCCGAAGCCACCCAAAGAATATTCTGATGAGGATCGCGGAAAATATCATATATACGTACATTACGGTCTACCACTTCCTCTTCGTACCTTTTCGAAGTGCGCAAACGTACTAAACCATTAGCTTGAAAGGCAATGATAATGTCTTCATAAAAGGGAACGATTCCCACAACTTTCCCGTATTGCTGTATCAACGAAGAGAGGTTACGAATATAGATTTTAGACCTTCTGGAAATGTCATATACATAAAGTTCCTGCTCCGCATCCACGAAACAGAGGATACCGTTCTGATAAAATACATCATCGATAGGTTTTGCATGAAAGTCGGAAGATGAAACAGCAGGATGGACAAACAATGTATCCCGGTCGAAACCGTCTAACGAGCATTGAATCAGACGACCTGTATTTTTCGGAAAAATCCATAAGACGCCATCGTCCGTGACAAAGGAACGCCGGTTCATATGCCCGGTAGAAATCTCCATATCATTGAAACGGACAAACTTCTTATGATAAGTATTGTAATAGAAGATTCCTTCATTTCTTATTACCCAGGTATCTCCTTTCGGATTGGAATGCAGATGATAATCGCCTGTAAAATCATAATATCGCACTACCTGACGCGAATCTTGCGAAAAACGATTGACTCCCAAATGGGTAGTAATCCACAAACAACTGCTGTCTGCCTGCTGGATAGAATGAATGACATTGTTGCTCAGCGTCTTTGGTTCCGAAAAGTCCGAACGAAAGGTTTCCATACTTTTGCCATCGTAACAATTGACGCCATCGTAAGTGCCAAACCACATCAAGCCTGCTTTATCCTGATAGAGACAAAGCACAGCACTATTGGAAAGCCCCTGTTGATAATCTACTTTACGAAAAAGATAAGCGTCTTTACCCGAATCAGCCAAGACAGCAAATGAACGAATCAAGATAACAAAGACGAGGAGCAAGTATTTTTTCATAGCATATTGACAACTATATAGGTGTATAATGTGACAAAGGTATATTTTCAGCCGCAATTTTCCAAAAATTTCTTCTATCTTCGCCAAGTCAACTTCTATATTAACCGTTTTGACGAAACTGGAAAGCATAAAAAAAGGAGAATTTACAAATAAGCTCTCCCTTCTCTATATCTTTACAACAAACAAAACGTCGTTTACTTGGCTAATTCATTAATCACATCCATAATCTTCTGACCGATTTCTTCGGCAGCTTCCATTGTAGATGCTTCGCTATATACACGAATAATCGGTTCAGTATTACTCTTGCGTAAGTGTACCCATTTGTCGGCAAAGTCAATCTTCACACCATCGATGTCATTGACCTCTTCGTCTTTATAGATTTCCTTCACTTTGGCAAGGATAGCATCTACATCGATTTCCGGAGTCAGGTCTACACGGTTCTTTGCGATGAAATACGGAGGATAAGTAGCACGAAGTTCGCTCACTTTCTTTCCTTCGTGAGCCAGATGACTTAGGAACAAAGCGATACCTACCAGTGCGTCACGACCATAGTGACTGGCGGGATAGATTACTCCACCGTTTCCTTCACCACCGATAACGGCATTGGTTGCTTTCATCTTCGTCACTACGTTCACTTCGCCTACTGCAGAAGCATTGTATTCCATACCATATTTGCGGGTTACGTCACGCAGGGCACGGGTAGAACTCAGGTTTGATACCGTATTGCCCGGAGTATGCTTCAGTACATAGTCGGCAACAGTAACCAGTGTATATTCCTCACCGTACATTACACCGTTTTCGCAAATCATTGCCAAACGGTCAACGTCAGGGTCTACTACAAATGCTACATCTGCTTTTCCACCCTTCATCAAGTTCATGATGTCACCGAGGTTCTTTTCAAGCGGTTCCGGGTTGTGTTGGAAGTTTCCGGTAGGTTCGCAGTAGAGTTTTTCTACATGCTTCACACCCAGACGTTCCAAGAGTTCGGGAAGAATGATACCACCTACAGAGTTTACACAGTCGATAGCTACACGGAAATCCGCTTTTTTGATAGCTTCAACATCTACCAGGTCAAGAGCCAATACGCTGTCGATATGTTTCTGATTGTAAGTAAGGTCTTTGCGATAAGAACCCAGGTTGTCTACATCTGCATAGTCAAATTCTTCAGCTTCGGCGATACGGAGTACTTCGTTGCCTTCGGCTGCATTGAGGAATTCGCCATGTTCATTCAGCAATTTCAGTGCATTCCACTGTTTCGGGTTGTGAGAAGCTGTCAGGATGATACCGCCACAAGCGCCTTCCATCGTTACAGCCAATTCTGTAGTCGGAGTAGAAGCCAAGTCTATGTCTACAACATCCCAGCCCATTCCCATCAAAGTACCGACTACTACGTTTTTCACCATTTCGCCCGAGATACGAGCGTCGCGTCCCACTACAATTTTGTTGCTCTGCACTTTGCAAGTCTTACGAATCAAAGTAGCATAAGCCGAGGTGAATTTTACAATGTCGAGCGGATTCAACCCTTCACCCGCGCCTCCGCCAATGGTTCCGCGGATGCCAGAGATAGATTTGATTAGAGTCATAAGTGTTTTACTATAAATATTTATTTAAATGTTAGTGTTTTAGCTTCGTGCCTTACGGAATTCCGTAATGTCGTAGAAATAAGGAGTCACATACTGCTGTGCGGAATTATGTCCCATTTTGGAAGGAACGATAAGACGTACATGAGCGTTGTCGCGCAGATAAGGCAATGACAAAAGCCATCCTTGCGGCACTGCGGTACTTGCATAATATCGCCCCCATAAATAATCCATTTCCGTAAATGTACCGGCTGAGTAAGTTTCTGCCTTAACATAACGGAACACGGCAGGATAAGCATACAATGTTCCGGCATCCATATATTCCTCAACAGGAATGTTGAAAGCCGCCAGTTCGCGCGTCTCGATGTTTGTCTCCGCATAACGGGTACAGATGTTATTGCCGTCTACAAACTTATCTTCTTCCTTTTCTTCATCTGTATAATTGTTACGATTGGGGTCATTACTATCATCATAATCACCACAACCACGGTCTATAATCTGCATGTATACCCCCTCACTGGAGAAGAAGACAAATTCATCATAAGCATCGCCGTTCGCTTTCGCTTTCGTCACAGAATCGTTCTGTTCGAACTCCGACACGGAAATCACATGAATCGCACTGTCTTTGATGAATCTCTCTACAGCGTTTTTCTCATCCTCCAACTGTTCTGCATAAGTCTTTGAATCATCACAGGCCTGGAACAAACTTCCGGCAGTTAGCAAGGAGAGAAATAAAAATACAAGTTTCTTCATTATCTGTTATTTAGCTATATTCCGTACAAATGTATCTTAAAATCATCAAAAGTTGAAAGGGGGAAGTTGAAAGTTCGTAACTTTTAACCTTTCCGTATTCACTTTTAACCTTCCGCCTTTAGCTTTTGGCTGTTAGTAATGGTTTATACTTCTCCAATGCTTTCTCGAAAACCGCTTTTGCCTCTTCCATTGTTCCGAAATATTCACCGCCGGACGCGTTCAGATGCCCGCCTCCGTGAAAGAATTCGGCGGCTAGCTGATTGCATGGGAAAGTCCCTACCGAACGAAGGGAAATCTTAATCATCGGCTTCTCGGTATCTTCCCGCAGAAAACAAGAGAAACAAACATTCTTGATGGTAAGAGGAATATTGACAAAGCCTTCACTATCGCCTTTTATATAATTAAACTTACTTTGCTCGGCTTTTGTCAGCGTTATCAAGGCAGCGTTATAATCTGAGTAAACAGTCATGTTCGACAATACGTATCCCATCAGGCGCAAACGGCTCTCGGAGTATGTATTGTAGACTTTACGGTAGATATCATCTTTGTCAATTCCTTTGGAAAGAAGTTCGCTGATGATGAAGTAAATCTCCCGGTTGTTCGAGTTGTAGGTAAAGCCACCGGTATCTGTCATCATACCGGTGTAGATACATTCGGCACCTTCCTTGGAAATATCACTAAAATAGCCCATCCGGCAAATCAGGCGGAATACCAGTTCGGAAGTGGATGAAATTTTTGGATAAGACATGATTATCTTGCAGAATTCTTCGGGATACAGATGATGGTCTATCATCATCTTACGGGCAGGAGAAGCCGCTACGGCATCTGCCATATCATCTATTCGCTTCAAGGCATTGAAATCCAGACAGCAGATTACGTCTGCCTCAGCTATCAGTTTGTCCGCAAAATCCTTGTAACGGTCATACAAAAGAATATCCTTACTACCCGGCATCCATCGAAGGAAATCGGGAAAGGCGTTAGGCACGATTACATTTACTGTTTTTTCCTGTGAGTCCAGAAAATGATATAATCCCAGTGAAGAACCAATAGCATCGCCGTCAGGAGATACATGAGATACAATTACTATTTTGTCAGCTCGTTCGAACCATTTGGTGAAATGGTCTATTTGGGCTTGTTCTATTACTTTTGTTAACATACTCATCTATTTTATCAGGGTGCAAATGTACGATAATTCTTTGTACTTAGAGCAAAAAGCAAACAGAACCTTCTTCGGATAAAGAGATAAAACGCAAACCGGATTGCCTGCACTCTTCTTCAAGAAGGTTTCTGCGATGTTCCGAAAGGGAGGCATCCAACAGGATGCAGCCGGGAGCAAAGAGTTTGGTTAGTTCTTCCAGATGACCGTCATAGCCTTTGCATAAGTAAAGATAATCAATAGTATATAACGCAGAAACAGCCGATTTGTTCCGCCAACGGTTGTCGGTCACCATGCAGACACGGCATCCGTAATAGGATATTATTTGTTGCCGGCGGGAAAATGCGCCAGTCTGACAATCGGCAGTTATTTCTTCCGGCAATAGAAGGTGACGGTGATTCCAATAGTTAGTTGCCACCCGTTTCAGAAGTTTCTTGTCCGAAAGTGTATCGGCATAGTTTATCCAGGAACGTCCGTCACTCTCAATACAATGGACGGCCGGACAACCGCGCACATTATAAAAGACCAAACTGGACTGCGGACGGTCAATCCAATATATCATGACATGGCAAACACTTAATAACAGAATGGAACAAAGACAGATTATCAGATTCCTGCACCGTCGAACCTTGAAATAATAGAACAACAGAGACAGAACGACATAAATGCCGAATACTTCCAATGGATAAAGCCATATTCCATCAATAGATGAATAAGGCAATTGTTCTACCCACCGTACAAATAGATTCAGAACTTCCAATAGTTTTCTTGCTCCTTCCGCTACCCATATCTGAAGCCACGAAACCGGAGTGAGGAACAACATAAGAACAGCAACATACAAGATGATGGTTACCAAAGGAATAACAACTAAATTAGTCAGCAGAAAGTGTGTAGAGAAGCGGGAAAAGTAAAACATTATCAGTGGAGCCGTCCCTACTTGTGCAGCAATGGATACACTCAGTATGCCCCAAACATATTTACCTATTTTAGTCTTCATTGTAAACAGACGGAAAACAAGTGGCTGAAGAAGTAAAATAGAAATCACTGCAACAAAAGAAAGTTGAAAGCCTACATCAAACAGCCATACCGGATTACAAAGCAACATTATCCAAGCAGTAGCAGCCAATGTATTCAAAGAAAAAGATTGGCGACCGAACATACCCGCAACAGTCAAAAGAGAAAACATAGTGACCGAACGGACTACCGATGGCGAAAGTCCTGTAAGAAAGGCAAAAGCCCATAATAAAAGAAAGAGCAAAACAGCACATACACATCGGCCTGTTTTCCCTCTTTCAGCTAGTGGTTTCAAGATAAAGAGAAGCAAGGCACATAAAAGCCCGATATGCAGACCGGATAGAGCAAGAATATGACTTGCGCCGGCTATAGAATAGCTCTCACGAACTGATTCACTCAGGTCTGTCTTATCTCCTATGGTCAATGCAGAAAGCACAGCCAGCTCATCACCATCAAATCCTAACTCACGATAAAGAGAGATTATCTTCCCCCGACAAGAGTTGGCTATATTCCTAAGATTAAGAATACTCATACCCGAAGAACGATTAACGGTACCGTCTGGCGGTAAAGATAAAGAAATGGGGGATGAGTCTGAAGATAACAGCATCCACTTTCCGGATGGGACGTAGCCCGTTCCACTAATCCCCCTCCTCGTCAGATAGCGGGCATAATCAAATTCATCAAAGTTCTTATTGTTGACAGGTGGAGATATGCGGGTAAATACTAACAGCTCATCTCCGCCCTTTAATCGGGAACTTGCCGAATCTCGTTGCAGATAAAGGATTGATTTTCGTTCTATCGGGTAGCTGTCGATAGAGTCACAATGTTCCTTTAATAATACTTGGCAGAGATAAGTATGTTCTTTAGCTTGAGGCACGTCCGTTATCAACACCCGATAAACAGTCTCCTTTTTCGGAAAAGCATAATCCGTCGTTTGTTGCAGTTGCCAGGTTATCCCCATCCATCCGCCTGTGAAACAAAGAGCAAAAGCTATAATCCCGAAACACCAGCGCAAAGCGTAACGTTCAAGGAAATACAAGGCTATGGACAATCCAAAGAAAAAGCAGAATACAAGAATTCCCCAGAAGAGTTGCGGTGAACAACCGAAAAAGCGGTCACCACAAAAAACGCCTGCTATCCAAGGAATAATCAGGCGTATAGATGGATATTTATGAAGATAAAACGTATTCAACGCGTTATAACTACAAATTATGCAGTTGGCGAATCATCCCTTCAGGGTCCGGGGCTGCAAAGACTGCATTGCCCGCCACCAAGACATCGGCTCCTGCCTCAACGAGACGGGCACCTGTTTCGATATTGACGCCCCCATCCACTTCAATCAAGGCTTTCGAACCTGTCCGTTCAATCAAGGCACGCAGTTCGTGTACTTTCTCTACTGAATGTTCTATGAACTTCTGTCCGCCGAATCCCGGATTAACACTCATGACAAGCACCATATATACATCTTGGATAATATCCTGGAGCATAGCTACCGGAGTTGCCGGATTGATTGTCACAGCAGGTTGCATTCCGGCTTCCTTGATTTGCTGAATCACCCTATGCAGGTGTGGGCACGCTTCATAATGCACGTTCATCGTATGAGCACCCAGTGCTTTCACTTCCGAAATAAACTTCTCCGGGTTTACAATCATCAGATGCACATCCAGCGGTTTCTTGCTCAACTTTGCAACATACTTCAATACCGGAAAGCCGAACGATATATTAGGGACAAATACTCCGTCCATAATATCAATATGCACCCATTCCGCTTCACTGCGGTTTACCATTTCAATATCTTTCGCCAAGTATCCGAAGTCGGCGGAAAGAATGGAAGGAGCGATAATTGGTTTCATAATTCTTTTATTTTAGGTTAGAAACAGTAATCTTCTATTTTATCACTTCATCTTACACCCATCTGCCAGACGGTATCCACGAAGCAATTCATCCGTTTTCAGACGTTTTTTGCCGGGGAACTGTAATGAAAGGATAGATACAAATCCATCCGATGCAGCCACCTTAATGTATTTCTTTCCATCCGATACAATCGTTCCGGCAGGCAGTTGGTGAGATTCGATATTCTTCTCTGTTTCAAAGACTTTCACAACTATGGTTTCGCCTTCGGGAGTGGTGAGTTCGCTCCAGGCAGCGGGATAAGGGGATAGTCCGCGGATAAAATCATAGACATTCTTCACCGGTTGGTTCCAGTCAATCCGGCAGGTATCCTTGAATATTTTCGGAGCCGGACGGAGTTCGCCAACCACAGCCATTTCTTCTTGGGGTATCGGTTTCACCGTACCGTTCAAGATGGCATCAACCGTTTCGACAACCAACTTTCCGCCTAACAGCATCAGTTTATCGTGCACCACTTCCACATTATCCGTATCCGCGATAGGCACACGGACTTGCTGAATCACCTCTCCGGTATCTATCTCATGCTTCAGGAAGAAAGTAGTGATACCTGTTTCCGTATCTCCGTTTATCACTGCCCAATTGATGGGAGCAGCCCCGCGATATTGGGGAAGCAGAGACGCATGAAGATTGAAAGTGCCCAGTCGTGGCATATTCCATACCACCTCCGGCAACATACGAAAGGCGACTACAATCTGTAAATCGGCTTTCCATTCACGCAACGCTTCCACAAACGCCTCATTCTTCAGTTTTTCCGGTTGAAGCAATGGCAAATTCTGTTCGAGCGCATATTGCTTGACAGGAGAATACTGTATTTTATGTCCACGTCCGGCAGGTTTGTCGGGCATCGTTATCACCCCCACAACGTTGTAACCACCTTCTACTAACTGCCGCAAGGCCTCCACCGCAAAATCGGGAGTACCCATATATACTATTCTTAAGTCTTCTTTCTTCATAATTAATCCTCCGAGAAATGTACCAGTACTTGCCGGTATGAGTTAAATATCTTCGATTTAGAGACAAATCCTTCATAGCGTCCTTCCTCGTCAACTACGGGAAGATTCCAGGCTTTGGTGTCGTCAAACGTCTGCATTACCTGTTCCATCCCGTCTGTATTGAATATCTTGGCAGGAGCAGATACCATCAACTTGTTAACGGTGAAACGATGGTAAAGTTCTTGCCGGAACATGATGTTGCGGATATCGTCAAGCAGGACAATACCCAATAGTTCGCCTGTTTTCTTATCCGTCACGGGGAACACATTCCGATGAGAAGCGGCAATACCTTTCACCAATTCGCCCAAATCCATTTCGGGATGCACAACCACAAAATCTTTTTCCACCACATTCTCCATTTTCATCAGCGTCAGCACCGCCTTGTCTTTGTGATGTGTTAGCAGTTGCCCCCTCTTTGCCAAACGCATGGAGTAGATACTATGAGGTTCAAACGCGATAATCGTCAGATATGAACTGACAGATACAATCATCAGCGGAAGGAACAAATCATATCCGCCGGTCAGTTCGGCTATCAGGAACACTCCGGTCAAGGGTGCGTGCATAACGCCGCTCATTACCCCTGCCATTCCCATCAAAGCGAAATTCTTCTCAGGCAGATAGACAGAGAATGCAAAGTCATTACTGAAATGTGAGAACACAAATCCGGCGATACACCCCAGATAAAGCGAAGGAGCAAAGATACCGCCACAACCGCCGCCACCGTTCGTCGCACTGGACGCAAACACCTTCAGCAGAATAATCAACATCAGATATACCAAGAGCAGGCTACCATAACCATAGAATATCGAATTGTTCATGACCGTATCCCACTCCTCGGTAGACGTACCGTTCAGCAGAAGATTAATCGTATCATATCCTTCGCCGTAGAGGGGTGGGAAAAGGAAAATCAACACGCTCAACATCGCACCCCCGAAGGCTAATTTTTTATAAGGATTATTGAGTTTGCCGAAAACACCTTCCACCGAGTTCATGCTACGGGTGAAGTAGAGAGAAATCAGTCCGCAAAAGATACCCAACAGAATAACGTAAGGAATACGTTCCAACTCAAACGGCTGGTCGAGATGAAACTTGAACATGGCTTCCGTACCGGTAGTTATATAAGAAACGGTAGCCGCCGTCACAGCCGAAATCAGCAAAGGGAGCAACGAAGACATGGTGAGGTCGATCATCAGCACTTCCAGCGTAAATACCAGTCCGGCAATCGGGGCTTTAAAGATACCGGCAACGGCACCTGCCGCTCCGCAACCGACAAGTAACATCAGCGTACGGTGCTCCATCTTGAATATGCTTCCCAAATTGGAACCGATAGCTGAACCCGTCAGCACAATCGGTGCCTCTGCTCCTACCGATCCACCGAATCCGATGGTTATCGCACTGGCGATGGTAGACGACCAGATATTATGCCGTTTGATACGACCTTGCCGGCGGGAAATAGCATATAAGATTTTGGTGACTCCATGACTGATGTCATCTTTAACGATGTTGCGCACAAACCAGCCCGCCAGGAAAATTCCGACAACCGGATATACCAGATACAGGTAGTTGGCTTCCGTTACATTAAAATTATCAGTCAAGAAATTCTGTATCTGATGGATAAAGAACTTCAATATCAAAGCTGCAAACGCTGTGAAGATTCCGACCAGGAAACTTAATATCAGGATAAACTGCTTTTCCTTTATATTAGCTTCCCGCCACTTGATGCAACGCTGTAATAAACTCTGTTTTTCCTCTTTCATTATTCACGAATTATCTTAATCACTCCACCTTTGTCCAACTTAATAATACTTGAAGGTTTCGGCCGGTTCATATCATCCTGACGGAAGCTTACGATATAATCTACCGCCGATTTGATTTCATCGCTGATTTCGCTGAAATTGGCAGCACCGGGCTGCCCGCTCACATTCGCCGATGTAGAGACAATCGCTTTACGGAACCGTTGACAGAGGCGTTTTGAGAACTCCTCGTTTGTCACACGAATACCCACACTTCCGTCTTCCGCCAACAGATTCGGAGCCAAATTACGTGCACCAGAATAAATTATCGTCAACGGCTTGTCGGCAACTTCAATCAAGTCCCATGCTACATTGGGTACATCCTGTACATAAAAATCCACCTTCACAGGAGTATCTACCAACACAAGCATCGCCTTGCTGTCCGCACGTTTCTTTATCTCATATACACGACGCACAGCTTCTTCGTTAGTCGCGTCGCAGCCTATTCCCCAAACGGTATCAGTAGGATAAAGGATGACTCCCCCTTCATTCATCACCTGACAGGCTTTTTTAATATCTTCTATCATTTCTTGGTTAATTTCTGTTGAGAATAACACGCAAAAGTACTAATTTTGCGCCGAATTCAAAAAGATTAAGTGAAAACAATGGAAGAAATCGTATTTCACCATACATTGCCTATTCAGTTGCGCTTCAATGACGTAGACAAATTCGGTCATGTCAACAACACCGTTTATTTCTCTTTTTATGATTTGGGAAAGACCGAATACTTCGCCTCGGTATGTCCGGGAGTGGATTGGGAGAAGATTGGCATTGTGGTCGTTCATATCGAAGCGGATTTCGTCAAGCAGATTTTCGCGTCAGACCATATCGCTGTGCAGACGGCTGTCTCCAAGATAGGCACGAAGAGTTTTCATCTCATCCAACGGGTAATAGACACGAAAACGAACGAGGTAAAATGTATCTGTAAGTCTGTCATGGTGACTTTCGACCTGGAGAAACATGAATCCATGCCACTGACGGAAGAATGGATAGAGGCGATATGTAATTATGAAGAGCGGGATTTGCAGAAAGCGTAAATTGGATATCTCATAAATAATGGGATACCAAACAAGCAAAACCAGTTTCTTCGAAAAAGTTTTATTTTGATTCATGTCAGCTATATAACAGAAAATACCTATTTTTGCACTTTATTACTAAGGCATAAAATATCTAGTACAGAAAATGATAGCTGACAAAAGTATAAATTTAGATACCCTTTATAAAGTATTGTTTGAAGACGAGAAACTGGAACTCTCCGAAGAATGTATTCGAAAAGTAGAGGAAAGTTTCAATTTCCTGCAATCTTTCTCCAGTGATAAGATTATTTATGGTATCAATACCGGGTTCGGCCCGATGGCACAATACAGAATAGAAGACCAGTCATTGATTGAGCTTCAATACAATATCATCCGAAGCCACTCTACCGGTGCCGGAAAACCGCTCCCCGAACTTTATGTGAAAGCAGCTATGATTGCCCGCCTGTACACTTTCCTGCAAGGAAAATCGGGAGTGCACGTGGAACTGGTATCGCTTCTTTCCGAATTTATCAATCGTGGCATATCCCCTTTTATCCCCGAACACGGAAGCGTAGGCGCCAGCGGCGACCTCGTACAACTGGCTCACATAGCCCTGACATTGATAGGAGAAGGAGAAGTCTTCTATCAGGGAAAATTGCGTGATGCCGCCACCGTACTCCGGGAAAATGGCCTGAAACCCTTCTCTATGCGTATCCGTGAAGGATTATCCGTAACCAACGGAACTTCCGTAATGACAGGAATCGGCATCGTCAACCTGATTTATGCCCGAAAACTGCTTCGCTGGTCGGTAGCCGCTTCCGTTATGATGAACGAAATCGCCGCCTCTTACGATGACTTTATGGCTCAGGCACTGAACGAAGCCAAACATCACCGCGGGCAACAAGAAATTGCCGCTATGATGCGGGAATGGGTAAGTGGCAGCCAATGCGTGCTCCAAAGAGAGAACGAACTGTATAACCAAGTACACAAAGAAAAAATCTTCGAACATAAAGTACAGCCTTATTACTCTCTGCGCTGTGTGCCGCAGATACTCGGTCCTATTTATGACGAACTGGAGAATGCGGAAGAAGTATTAATCAATGAGATAAACTCCGCTTGCGACAATCCGATTGTCGACCCGGAAACACAGAATATTTATCATGGCGGCAATTTCCATGGAGACTATATCTCCTTCGAAATGGACAAACTGAAAATCGCCGTGACCAAGCTCACTATGCTTTGCGAAAGACAAATCAACTATTTGTTCCATGACCGCATCAACGGCATTCTGCCGCCATTTGTCAATTTAGGAGTGTTGGGACTGAATTACGGTCTGCAGGCATCCCAGTTCACGGCAACGTCCACCACCGCCGAGTGCCAGACCTTATCGAACCCGATGTACGTCCACAGTATCCCCAATAACAATGATAATCAGGATATTGTCAGCATGGGTACTAACTCCGCCTTATTAGCAAAAACTGTCATTGAGAATTCCTATCAGGTGATGGCTATTCAGTTCATGGGGATGGCACAGGCTGTCGACTATCTGAAGATACAGGAGAAACTAAGTCCGAAAAGCCGGCAGGTTTACGATGAAATCCGTAGCTTCTTCCCTGTCTTCACCAATGACACACCTAAATATAAAGAGATAGAAGCTATGATAGCTTATCTTAAAAAAGAAAATAAATAAGATGAAATACGCATTAGTAACCGGTGGAAGCCGAGGTATCGGTCGTGCCGTCAGTTGCAAACTGGCGGAAATGGGCTACTTTATACTTATCAATTATCAGAGTAACGACGCAGAAGCGGAAAAGACATTGCAATCAGTACGGGAGAAAGGGAGCGACGGTGAATTGATGAAGTTCGACGTCACTGATTCCGAAGCGATTGCCATTGCTTTAGGCAACTGGTCTTCACTGCATCCCGACGAATATATCGAAGTGCTGGTCAATAATGCGGGCATCCGCAAAGACAACCTGATGTTATGGATGACGGGCGAAGAATGGAGTAAAGTGCTCGACATCAGCCTGAACGGTTTCTTCCATGTGACACAGCCTTTATTGAAGAACATGTTGGTGAAACGCTACGGGCGTATCGTGAATATCGTATCCCTGTCGGGCATCCAGGGAATGCCGGGACAAACCAATTACTCGGCAGCCAAAGGCGGCGTGATTGCCGCAACCAAAGCGCTGGCACAGGAAGTAGCCAAGAAGAAAGTGACAGTCAACGCGGTGGCTCCGGGATTTATCCGCACGGACATGACAGAAGGTATTGACGAAAACGAATGGAAGAAGCATATCCCGGCGGGACGTTTCGGAACTCCGGAAGAAGTGGCCGACCTGGTCGGTTTCCTGGCATCTCCGGCATCATCCTACATCACGGGAGAGGTGATTTCCATCAACGGCGGACTATATACTTAAAAACAAAAGCATAGAATAGACTAAAATAATGAAAAGAGTTGTTATCACGGGAATGGGGATTTATTCTTGCATCGGCAAGAACCTGGATGAAGTAAAAGACTCACTATACAATGGGAAATCGGGCATCGGCATAGACCCGGTACGGAAAGAACTAGGTTATTTTTCCGCACTTACAGGTATTTTGGAACGTCCCGACCTGAAAAAGTTACTGGACCGGCGCAAACGTCATTGCCTGCCGGAACAGGGAGAATATGCTTATCTCGCGACGTTAGAGGCTTTCCGCAATGCCGGCATTGATGAAGCTTTCCTCGAAAGCAACGAAGTCGGCATCCTGTACGGCAACGACAGCAGTGCCGCCCCTGTCATCAATGCGGTGGACATTATCCGTGAAAAGAAGAATACGGCACTAGTCGGTTCTGGTTCCATCTTCCAGTCGATGAACTCTACCGTGACAATGAACCTGTCTGTCATTTTCAAGCTAAGGGGTGTCAATTTTACCATCGCAGGAGCCTGCGCCAGCGGTTCGCATGCCATCGGTATGGGATATCTGCTTATCAAATCGGGATTGCAGGACTGTATCTTATGCGGCGGCGCGCAGGAAGTGAACCCGTATGCCGTAGGTAGTTTTGACGGGTTAAGCGCTTTCTCCACCCAGGAAGCAGAACCGGAAAAGGCTTCGAAACCTTTCGATAAGCGACGGGACGGACTGATACCAAGCGGTGGAGCCGCCAGTCTGGTGCTCGAAAGCTACGAATCTGCCGTGAAAAGAGGCGCGCCTATTCTGGCTGAAGTGGTCGGATACGGTTTTTCATCCAATGGTGAACATATTTCCGTACCGAATGTAGACGGACCCAGGCGTTCTTTGCAAATGGCAATCAAGGATGCAGGTATTGCGCTCGAACGTATCAAATATATCAATGCGCACGCCACTTCAACCCCGGTAGGCGACTTGAACGAAGCGAAAGCCATCGCGGAAGTATTTGCCGGACACCGCCCATATGTAGCTTCCACCAAGTCCATGACAGGACATGAGATGTGGATGGCGGGTGCCAGTGAGGTAATCTACTCCACCCTGATGATGAACAACAGTTTCATCGCTCCCAATCTCAACTTTGAGGAGCCGGACGAAGCCTCGGCGCAGTTGAACATTCCGGCGCAACGGGTAGACTTGGAGTTCGACACGTTCCTGTCCAACTCCTTCGGATTCGGTGGAACCAATTCCACTCTGATAGTGCGTAAATTCAATAAATAATAGATTAAAAGAGAAACCATATGACAAACGAAGAAATCATCGAGAAAATAAGAACCACTCTGGCAGAAGAGTTTGAAGTAGACATCGACGTCATCCAGCCGGACGCACCGCTAATGGAGACTCTCGAACTGGACAGCCTGGACTTGGTCGACATGGTGGTACTGGTAGAAAAGAATTTCGGATTTAACGTGACCGGACAGGATTTTGCCGGTATCAAGACCTTCCAGGACTTCTACAATCTTGTTATTACCCGTATGCAGGAAGCTAAATAAGTATGTCAACGTGGAAAGGCAAAACCAGAGGTGGAACATTCGGATACTTATTCTTTATTTATTTGATTAAGTATCTGGGCATCACTGCCGCTTATATTTTCTTGAGCCTGGTAGTCCTCTATTTTATACCGTTCGCCCCGAAAGCGACGAAAAGCACCTGGTTTTATGCCCGCCACATCCTGAAATACAGCCGGATACGTTCTGTGGGAATGTTGCTGCGCAACTATTACCGGCTGGGACAGATTCTGATTGACAAGGTAGCCATCGGCAACGGGAAAGCAGACCGGTACCGGTTTGAGTTTGAACGATATCCGGAGTTTCTGCGGTTATTGGACAGCGAACAGGGAGTGATTATGATTGGCGCCCATGTGGGAAACTGGGAAATAGGCGTTCCTTTCTTTGATGATTACGGAAAGAAAATCAATATCGTGATGTACGATGCCGAGCATCGCAAAATCAAGGAGATGTTGGAGAAAAACGGGCGGGAGAAGGAATACAAGATTATTCCTGTCAATGAAGACAATCTGACACACGTTTTCCGCATCACCGAAGCGTTGAACAAAAAAGAATATGTCTGTTTTCAAGGCGACCGCTACCTGAATAAGGAAAAGCTACTGACAGGCAGATTGTTGGGACAGGAAGCCCCCTTCCCTGCCGGACCTTTTCTGCTGGCTTCGCGAATGAAAGTACCTGTCGTGTTTTATTTCGCCATGCGGGAACCGGGAAGAACGTACCGTTTTCATTTCATCGTGGCGGAGCCGGTGGTACGAAACAAAGATAAGAAAGCGGAGACTGCTCTGCTCGAACAATATACCATTGCCTTGGAACAGATACTAAAGCGTTATCCGGAACAATGGTTTAATTATTACCCCTTCTGGGAACCTGCCGGAAAGCAGTCACCAGATTCAAAAGAAAGACAAAAAGATGCAACAGAACAGATATGACAAAGAGCCGTTGACAGCGGTAGAAGCTCAACGCCTGGCACAGGAAATAGCTTTCGGCCCCATTGTATTTCAGGTATCGCGATTGATGCTTAAATTCGATATTTTCCAGTTACTTGCGGACCACCGGAACGGACGGACGCAGGAAGAAATCAGCAAGGCTTGCGGACTGTCTTCCTATGCCGCACAAGTGTTATTGGAAGCATCGTTGACAATCGGAACGGTGTTGCTGCGCGAAGGTCGGTACTCACTCGCCAAAGCCGGATGGTTCCTGCTTAATGACAAGATGGTGCATGTCAACATGGACTTTAACCATGATGTCAATTATCTGGGTATGTTCCATCTTGAAGAAGCTCTGACCAACGGACGCCCCGAAGGGCTGAAAGTATTCGGAGAATGGAGTACGATTTATGAAGGATTGTCCAGTCTGCCGTCACAAGTACAGAAGAGTTGGTTTGGTTTCGACCACTATTATTCGGATTGCTCGTTTGACGAAGCACTGGCTATCGTTTTCGCCCGTCATCCCAAGACTTTGTTGGACGTAGGCGGCAATACCGGCCGTTGGGCAACAAAATGTGTAGGCTATGACGCCGCAGTGGAAGTGACCATCATGGACCTGCCGCAACAACTGGAGATGATGCGCCAACAGACCCAAGAACTGCCCGGAGCAGCACGTATCCACGGGCACGGAGCTAACCTGCTCGACCCGAAAGTTCCTTTCCCCACGGGATTCGACGCCATCTGGATGAGCCAGTTCCTCGATTGCTTCTCGGAAGAAGAAGTGACCAGCATACTGACACGTGCCGCCCGCTCTATGGACAAAGAAAGCCGGCTCTATATCATGGAGACTTTCTGGAACCGGCAGAAGTTTGATACAGCCGCCTACTGCCTGACGCAAATCAGCCTCTACTTCACAGCAATGGCAAACGGCAACAGCAAGATGTACCATTCGGACGACATGAAACGATGCATCGAAGCAGCCGGACTGGAAATAGAAGAAATGCACGACCACCTGGGAATGGGACACAGTATCGTACAGTGCAAACTGAAAACTACCACAGAAAATAATGCGGATTAAGATGAACAGGGAAGCTATCATACACGGAGAAGGAATACTCGGACTGATTCCGCAACGCCCGCCTATTGTCATGGTGGACAGTTTCTTCGGCATTGAAGAGAACTGTTCATATTCCGGACTGACCGTCACGCCCGATAATATATTCTGCGAAGCAGGAAAACTGCAAGAACCGGGAATCATCGAGCACATCGCCCAATCGGCAGCCGCACGTATCGGGTTTATCTACACCCGGCAAGGCGCACAGGTTCCGCTAGGCTTTATCGGTTCGGTGGACAAACTCAGGATTTATGATTTACCGGAAGTGGGAATGAAGCTATTTACCGAGATTACCGTCGTGCAGGAAGTATTCGATATTACCCTGATTGCCGCACAAGTAAAAGCCGATGAGAAGTTGATAGCCGAATGTCGGATGAAAATATTTATCAAGAAAGAATGAAACGGAAAGCAACTCAACATACACCCGCTCTGACCAACCGGACTACATTCAAAGTACGGTTCAGCGAAATAGATTCCATGCAAATCGTATGGCACGGTGAGTACGTACGTTATTTTGAAGACGGAAGGGAAGCCTTCGGCAAGCAGTACGGTCTGGATTATATGAGTATTTACCGCGAAGGGTACATGGTTCCCATTGTCGACTTGACCTGCCAGTTCAAGCAGTCGTTATCTTTCGGTGAAGAGGCAATTGTCGAGACACGCTATATCGCCTGCGAAGCCGCCAAGATAAAGTTCGAATATGTTATCTATCGGGCTAGCGACCAGAGCGTAGTAGCTACCGGAAGCACAATGCAAGTATTCCTGAACCTGAATAAAGAACTGGAACTTATTAATCCACCGTTTTATATGGAATGGAAAAAGAAATGGAACATTCTCTGAACATATATATTACAGCTCATACGCTTATTACTTCGCTGGGCTTCGGCATACAGGAAAATACGGAAGCTATCCGTGCCTGCCGGAGTGGTATCCGCATTCAGGAGGCCGGACGGATATCCGACAGCCCGCTATTGGCAGGTATGATTGACGCTGCCGGATTGGAAAGACGGGCGAAACAGATGCAGATAACGGATTATACCCGTATGGAACAACTATTTATCTTGGCTGTTCAAGAGGTGATTTCCCAGTCGGGAGCCAGTCTCCGTGAACCGGATTGTGCCTTACTGCTCTCTACGACAAAAGGGAATGTCGATTTATTAAGTAAGCAGGTTGCTTCGGACGAACTGGTTGCTCCGGGTGAATCGAACGGTTCGTCTATACAGCTTCCAACGGACAGTCCTGCCTTTCTTTGGAAAATGGCGGAGCGAATCGGCAACTTTTTCGGAGCCTGCAATCAGGTAGACGTCATTTCCAATGCCTGCATATCAGGAGTTTCGGCACTCATTGTAGCCAAAAGGCAGATAGAATCGGGACGTTACAAACGGGTCATCGTTGCCGGTGGAGATATTCTGTCTCATTTTATCACCAGCGGATTCCTGTCTTTCCGGTCTGTCAGCGCACAGCGCTGCCGACCTTACGATATCCGACGGGACGGATTGAGCTTGGGTGAAGCCTGCGGAGCCGTTCTTTTAGAAACTCAAGGAAACACCAACGATATTATTCTCTCCGGTGGAGCTGTCAGCAATGATGCCAACCACATATCCGGTCCTTCCCGAACGGGAGACGGACTGGCACTAGCTATCAGTCAGGCAATGGAAGAAGCCGGAGTAACTCCCGGAGACATCAGCTTTATCAATGCACACGGGACAGCTACCGTTTATAATGATGAAATGGAATCCAAAGCTATCCATCTGGCAGGATTATCAACAGTTCCGGTGAATAGTTTGAAGCCTTATTTCGGACATACGTTAGGAGCTTCGGGTATTATTGAAACTATTCTTTGTATGGAGCAGTTGAAAACAGGAATACTTTACGGGACTTTAGGATACGAAACACTTGGTGTCCCTATGCCTGTCGCCGTCTATGGCACGCATCAACCGATGCCGATGAAATGTTGCGTCAAGACCGCTTCCGGTTTCGGCGGATGCAATGCCGCAGTTGTATTATCTCTTCCTGCCGCTCGTCGCCGCCAAAAACAAGTTCCTTTTTCCAAGGCACTCACCGAATCTGTGAACAGTATCACTATCAGACCGGGAGTAGTAGAACATGACGGAACAGTCATATTCAACTCTTCAGAGACGGACTTTGCACCGTTTATCCGGGAAGCCTATAAGAACTTGGGAGACAACAATATGAAGTTCTATAAAATGGATGACCTGTGTAAACTGGGATACGTGGCTGCCGGCTACTTATTGAAAGAAACTGATTATCAGCCAGAAGAGATTGGAATTATTCTTGCCAACGCTTCTTCATCGCTGGATACGGACTGCAAACATCAGACCCTTATCAGCAAGGAAGGAGACAAAGCCGCCAGTCCTGCCGTATTTGTCTATACGCTCCCCAATGTAGTGCTGGGTGAGATTTGCATCCGGCATAAGATAAAGGGAGAGAATACTTTCTTTGTCTGTCCGCATTACGAGCCTGATTCTTTAGAGGATTACGCACGTATCGTAATGGCTAAAGGGAAGTTGCGCACCTGCATCATAGGCTGGTGCGAACTGATGGACGGACAATATCAGGCAGAATTTAAACAACTTACTAATATATCAACGACTTATTAATAACATATCGACAACTTATGGATAATTCAAATCAAACCCCAAGAGAACTGATGGACGAAGTGAAAGGTAAACTCATCGAAGAGTTAAACCTGGAAGAAATCACTCCGGAAGATATAGACGACGAAGCACCCCTGTTCGGAGATGAAGGCCTTGGTCTTGACTCTATCGACGCCCTCGAAATCATACTGATTCTGGAACGTGAATATGGTATTAAAATAGAAAATCCGGGCGAAGGAAAGCAAATCTTCTATTCGGTACGCACACTGTCTGATTACATTGCAGCCAATCGTAAAGCCTGACGCATGAAGATTTATGTCACCGGACTGGGAGTTGTTTCGGGCATCGGCATCGGAGTTTCCGAAAACATAGAGGCTTTGAGACAAGGGAAACATGGCATCGGAAAAGTAACTCTTTTCCCGACTGCCCTCGACGTGCCCGTATCCGAAGTGAAGCATAGCAATGAGGAACTGAAACAATTGCTGGGCATCCCTCCGCAACGGACTGTCTCACGCACAGCATTGTTGGGAATGGTGGCGGCTAAAGAAGCACTGGAAGATGCCGGACTGAATCAGAGAACATTACAGCATGCACAGCAGGACTCTCAACCGTTACGTATCGGTTTTATTTCTGCAACTTCTGTCGGCGGCATGGATTTAAGCGAGCATTTCTATGAATCTTTCAAAGAGAATCCCGAACGGGGACGATTGCGTGAAGTCATCTCCCACGACTGCGGAGCCAGTACGGAACTGATTGCTTCCCACCTGGGTATCAACGATTTCATAACAACCATCAGTACCGCCTGTTCGTCAGCCGCCAACGCCATCATGCTGGGAGCAAGGATGATTAAACACGGGTTATTGGATGCTGTCGTTGTCGGGGGAACGGACGCACTTTGCCGGTTCACACTGAACGGATTCAACTCTCTTATGATTCTGGATAAGGCACATTGCCGTCCCTTTGACCGTTCGCGTACGGGACTCAACCTCGGAGAAGGGGCAGGTTACTTAGTGCTTCAACCGGAAAGCTCACTCCGGCGAACTCCTTATTGCGAACTAAGCGGTTACGCCAATACAAACGAAGCCTATCACCAGACGGGAAGTTCTCCCGAAGGAGACGGCGCTTTTCTGTCAATGAGCGAAGCAATCGCTTCAAGCGGTATTTCTCCCGAAGAAATAGACTATATCAATGTGCATGGCACAGGCACTCCCGGCAACGATGCATCGGAAGGAATGGCATTACAGAGAATCTTCGGAGAGCACGTTCCACCGTTCAGTTCGGTGAAAGCCTTTATCGGACATACCTTAGGAGCTTCTGAAGGGATTGAAGCGGTATATTCCGTTCTTTCCATATATAAAGGTATGACTTACCCGAACCTGAACTTCACGGACGCGATGCCCGAAACGGGACTGATACCGGAAACGACTTTCCGGGAAGGAATCCCCGTCCGCCATGTATTATCCAACTCTTTCGGTTTCGGTGGGAACGATTCATCGCTTCTCTTTTCTGCAACTAATATTCCGCAAGGAACGAACCTTTAAGTTATTATGTCTATGCAGCCAGTCTATATCCAACGCATCGCCTCGATTCATCCACAAGAGAAACCGGATGACAGCCGTCCTTATCTGCAAGCCTGTGAGCCTGATTATAAGAACATCATTACCAATGCGACCTTACGCAGACGCATGAGCCGTATCGTAAAAATGGGGGTAGCCTGCGGATTGGAATGTATAGGCGAACTGCCGCCCGAAGAGATACAGGGAATTATCACAGCCACAGGACTAGGCTGCCTGGTCGATACGGAAAAGTTTCTGAATACACTGATAGACAATGAAGAACGGATGCTGAACCCTACCCCCTTCATCCAGTCGACATTCAATACAATCGGTGCGCAAATCGCCCTGATACGTGGGATACATGCCTACAACATGACTTATGTACATCGTGGTCTAAGTTTCGAAAGTGCTTTGCTGGATGCCATGATGAAGATTTGGGAAGGAAGCGGGTATATACTTGTAGGAGCCATGGACGAAATGACGGATACCAGTCACGCCATCCAACAGCGACTGGGGATACTAAAAGGGATAGAAGCCGGAGAAGGCGCACAATTCTTCCTATTGAGCCGGGAAACCGGAGAACACCCGCTCGCGGAAATAAAAGGGATAGAAACTTTCGCCGGGCAGCAAACGACAGAAGAAATCCAAAACCGTATTATGCGTTTTCTGCAACGGAATGGATTAAATAGCCGGGATATTCAGTGGTTTATGACCGGAAAGAATAAGCAACAATCCTGGCAGGATAATTCTCCGAAGCAGACAATCATATCTGAGAAAGATGCGCCATTGAATCAAGCAATCACCTCTGAAAGCAATACCATTTATGAAGAGCTAGAAACAAACCTCTTCCCGGAGAGTATCCATCTCAGCTTCAAAGACGAATGTGGCGAGTATCCTACCGCTTCATCGTATGCCGTATGGAAAGCTGTGAAAGAATCGGAGAACTGCACCACTCCTACGAATATACTGATTTATAATCATCACCACTCCATCAATCATTCTTTGATTCTAATCCGGAAAAGCGTATGATTATCACCTGTCTCGTTCTTGGTTCATTGCTGATACTGTCTTTTCTCGTCTATGCTTCTTATAGCATCCGGTCGGAGATTTATCTCCGCTCGTTTTGCAGAAAGCGTACTGGAGAAAAGGTAATAGCCTTGACTTTTGACGACGGCCCCGACCCTATACAGACTCCGAAAGTACTGAAAGTGCTGAAAGAACACCAAGCAACAGCCTGTTTCTTCTGTATCGGACACAAGATTGAAGGAAATGAGAAGTTATTGCAGCAAATGGTAGCGGAAGGACATCTGATTGGAAATCATTCATTTACCCATTCCGGTTTATTCCCGCTATACAGACTCTCCAGGATGAAAAAAGACCTGCAAACTTGTCAGTCTGAACTAGAACGAGTAACTTCGCAGCCGGTAACTTTGTTTCGTCCGCCATTCGGGGTCACCAATCCGACGATTGCGAAAGCCGTCCGACAATTGGGTTACACCTCTATAGGATGGAACATCCGTACACTGGATACACAACAGCCGTCACCGGAGAAAGTACTCGACAGAATCCGGAAAGGTCTTAAACCAGGCTCTATTATCTTGCTGCACGACCGAATGCCAAACAGCGGGCAACTGGTGAAGCAGATACTGGATTTACTGAAAAAACAGGGATACACCATTGTCCGGCTGGACGAACTATTGGCATAAAATAAAAACGTATGAGAACTTTAGTTACATATACATTACTTATCTTTCTGTCCGTTGTCTCTGCCCATGCGCAAGGCATGAAGAAGTTGACGCAACTTCAGGATTTTGAGAAACGCCTGGCAGAAGAAGCACAGACCGTACAATCTATCGAAAGTGATTTCACGCAAGTGAAATACCTCGACATATTCGACGAAAAAGTTACTTCCAAAGGGAAGTTCTACTACCAGAAGAGCAATAAAATCTGCATGGAATATTTCCGCCCGATGGACTATCTCATCGTGATAAACGGCAGTAAACTCAAAATCGTTTCGGACGGTAAGAAAACCATCATGAACCTGAGCGCCAACAAGATGATGGGACAGATGCAGGATATGCTGACCGCCTGCATGATAGGCGACCTCTCCAAAATGTCGTCCAACTACCAACTGGCATACTTTGAAGATGCACAATTCTACCTGGTCAAGATAAAGCCGATCAATAAAGCCGTACAAGCCTATATCACCGGGATAGAAATCTACCTCGACAAGAAAGATATGTCGGTACACAAACTCCGCCTGTCCGAAACAGCCACGAATTATACCGAATACGAATTCTATAACAAAAAGTTCAACTCCCTGAAGAATGATACGAAGTTTGCGATTCGTTAATCGGACGGTTCTGCTTTTCTTAGTGATGCAGTTGCCGGTTTCCTGCTCTCCGCGCATAAGCGGGGAAAACAGCATAGTGCCGCCTGCTATCGAACTGGCAAAAGGAGAAAGCTCGCAAAAGTATAATATCCAGTTGGACTTCATGAAGCATCACATGAGCGGCATGCTGATAGTACGCCGTATGCCCGACAATGAAATCCGGATAGTGGCGTCCACCTATTTCGGGCTAAGCCTTTTTGACTTCTCCCTTCAAGATGGTAAGTTCAATGTCAACAGTTGCATTGAACCCATGAAGAAAGAAAAGGTACTGAAACTTCTGGAGATGGACTTCAAACGCCTGTTTCTAAGCGAGAAAAGTATCCGGGCGAAGATGTCCAAAGACGGTTTGACGGAAAAAAGAGCCAGTGGAAAGGGCTTCGGGAAATCTGTCTTATATATCACGGGAGATATTCCGGGCGACCCGGTACAAATAAAAATAAAGCATCCATGGATACGATTGACAATTCGCCTGGACAAACTATCTAAAGAGATTTAATATATGCTACTTGATAACTTCTATACGCTTCTCTCTTCCGAATCACCGAATTCAATCACCTGGACTATCCGGGTAAAACTGAATCCGGAGCACGCTATTTATCAGGGACACTTTCCGGAGCATCCGGTAGTTCCCGGAGTCTGTCTACTGCAACTTATCAAAGAATGTGCAGAGGATATCCGCCGGCACAAGTTGCAATATACACAAGTGTCTTCATGCAAGTTCTTGTCAGTCGTCAATCCTGTCAATACACCCTGCCTGTCGGTAACGCTGACCCTCAAAGATACGGAAGAAGGCAAACTTCAGTTGCAGGCGGAAGGGACTGTAAAGGCGGAAGGAGCCGTAACAACTGAAGGAACCACAGAAGCGAAAGAAACCGCAGAAAACGAATGCTTTATCAAGCTGAAAGCCGTACTAACCTCAACTAAAATATGAAGGAGTCGCAAAGTACAGCCTACTGGCACGAGAAGTTGAAACAATTGGGGATTATCGTTATCATCCCAAGTTACAACAACGGCAAGACACTGGCGGATGTCATAGAGAGTGTACGCTCCTATGCACCGGACATTCTCGTCGTCAATGACGGTTCAACGGACGAAACAGCCGGGATACTCAGCCAGGAAGCCAACCTGCAAGTTATCACCCACCCCGCCAACCGGGGAAAAGGGGTAGCCTTGAAACATGGTCTCTGCCACGCAAAGGCACAAGGCTTCCGTTATGCCATCACCATTGATTCGGACGAGCAGCACTTCGCTTCGGATATCCCTTCGTTCATCGAAGCTATCGAAAAAGAGCCGGATACTCTGCTGGTAGGTTCGCGCAACCTTGCTTCGGACAATATGCCGGAAAAAAATACTTTCGCCAATAAATTCTCCAACTTCTGGTTCACCCTCGAAACGGGAATCAAGTTGCAGGACACACAATCCGGTTACCGCCTGTATCCATTGCAACAGATGAACGTCGATAAATGGTATTATACCGCCAAATATGAATTTGAACTGGAAGCCCTCGTATTTGCGGCATGGGGAGATATCGCAGTCAAAAACATACCGGTACATGTCTATTATCCGCCACAAGAGGAGCGGGTTTCGCATTTCCGCCCGTTCCGTGATTTCACCCGTATCAGCATCCTGAATACGGTACTGGTATTTATCACTTTCTTGTGGATTATCCCCCGCAACTTTTTCCGCAAACTGACCTGGAAGAACTGCAAGCGTTTTTTCTCCGAACATGTCACCCATTCACCAGAATCCAACCTGCGAATCACGGCAGCCATTGTGCTCGGAGTATTCATGGGCATCGTTCCGGTGTGGGGATACCAAATGCTGACAACCCTGTTTCTGGCACATCTGCTCCGGCTGAACAAAGTCATCGCTATTGTAGCGGCCAACATCAGCATCCCCCCGATGATTCCGTTTTTGCTGTATGGAAGTTACGCAACCGGATGCAAAGTGCTGGGCGACCCCGTCAACCTGCACTTAAATGAGCTCTCTTTCGCAAATGTAAAATCAGTCATAGAGCAATATTTGATAGGAAGTATTATATTTGCAGTCGTTTGCAGCCTGGTAGCGGGAATCATTTCGTTCGCCCTGCTCACGACTTGTAGAAGAAAAAAGATATGACCCAGTTTTTTATCGGACTATATGATTATTTTGAAAGACACAAGATTCTGTTCTACCTGTCCCTCATCTGCTGTATCCTGTTCATGGGCTACTTTGCCCTACAAGTGAAGTTTGAAGAGAACATCACACAGTTCTTCCCCGACACCAAAGATTCACAGAATACCATCAAGGTTTTTGATAATCTCAAGATTAAGGACAAAATCATTGTCATGCTCTCCTCTGCGGATACGTGTAATGCCGTAGAACCGGATTCCCTGATTGAAGCAGCCGGACAACTGCAACAATCTCTGACCGAAAAAGCAGGCGGGACACTGATAAAAAGTATCTTCGCACAAGTAGACCAGAATCTCGTCAGCGGAGCCACCGACTTCGTTTACGACCATCTTCCACTCTTCCTGACAGACACGGATTACCAGCGGTTCGACTCCCTACTGACACAAAAGGGAATACACGCCGCCATGCAGAAGAATTACACCAACCTTCTTTCTCCTGCCGGCATTGCATTAAGAAGTTATATCCTCAGGGACCCGCTCGGACTTGGCAGTGAAGTCCTGAAGCACTTACAGGATTTTCAGTTGGAAGCCAACTACGAAATCTACGACGAACATATCTTCTCCAAAGACGGTTCTACCTTATTGATGTTCATCACTCCGGTATTCAGCACAGGAAGCACCGGAAAGAATGACGAACTCGTCAGAATACTGGAAGAAGAACTCCGGCACGTACAAAGTGAGTCTCCTGTGATTCAGGCGGAATATTTCGGCGGTCCTTCGGTAGGAGTCTACAATGCCCGGCAGATAAAAAAGGACACTATACTAACCTCTACTATCGCACTGCTCATCATCATTGTATTCATCTCATTCGTCTTCAAACGGAAAAGGTCGATACCTTTGATTATTACCCCTGTACTGTTCGGCGGACTGTTTGCCCTGTTCCTGATTTTCTTTATCAAGGGAAGTATTTCGGCTATTGCCGTAGGAGCCGGCTCGGCGGTGATGGGCATCGCACTCAGCTATTCCATCCATATGCTGGCGCATCAGAATCATGTATCCACGGTGCAACAACTGATTAAAGAAATCGCTTACCCGCTGACGGTAGGCAGTTTTACGACCATCGGGGCATTTCTGGGACTGATATTCACCAGTTCCGACCTGCTGCGCGACTTCGGTATGTTCGCTTCCCTAGCACTGGTAGGCACTACTCTTTTCTGCTTGATTTACCTGCCTCATTTCCTAAAGGGACAGGCAGATGTGAAGCAAGGACGTGTACTACGTATCATAGAGAAAATAAACGCTTATTCTTTCGATAAGAATAAATGGCTGGTCGGGGGCATCGCCCTTGTCACCGTCATCTGCCTGTTTACCTCGCAGAAAGTAGGGTTCAACAACGATATGATGAGTCTCAACTACGAGCCTCAACATCTCAAACAATCGGAAGAGAAACTGCTGCACCTCTTCGACAGCCATGAAAAGACAGTCCTCTTTGTCAGCGTAGGCAAAGATATGGTCGGAGCTACTGAAACCTATGCAGCGACCAACCGAAAGCTATCCACCCTGAAAGAACAAGGGCTGATAAAAGAATACGCTTCCGCCTCACAGTTCCTTATCTCCCCGCAAGAACAGCAGAAACGCCTGAAGAAATGGGAAGATTACTGGACGAATGAGAAGAAGGAACAGGTTCGTGAGCATCTGGAAGCATCCGCTGCCGAATTCCGTTTCCGTCCCGGAAGTTTCGACGGCTTCTGCCAATGGCTCGCACGGCCTTTCGGCGAATATCATTACTCTTCCCAAGAGGACGATTTATCCGGCAAGCTATTGAATGAATGGCAGACATCGGCTGATTCCATAACGATGCTTATCAGCCAGATACGAATCAGCGAGACAAATAAAGAAGCGGTATATGCGCATTTCAACAAAGACCGGGATGTCGTCATCTTCGACCGTTCCTACTTTGCCAACAAATGGGTGTCCGCCATCAATGATGACTTCTACCTGATTCTATATCTTTCTTCTTTCCTGATATTCTTTGCCTTGTGGTTCTCTTACGGGCGTATCGAACTTACGTTGATGAGTTTTCTCCCGATGCTAGTCAGTTGGGTGATTATCCTCGGGCTGATGGGAATCCTGGGTATTGAGTTCAATATCATCAATATCATCCTGTCTACCTTTATATTCGGTATCGGTGATGATTTCAGCATTTTCATCATGGACGGATTGCAAAACAAGTACCGCACAGGCCAGAAAGTGCTGAACTCGCACAAAACGGCCATCTTCTTCTCTGCCTTCACTACGGTGGTCGGAATGGGTGCGCTCGTTTTCGCCAAGCATCCGGCCTTGCAATCTATTTCACTGATTTCCATACTTGGAATGATAGCAGTGGTGTTGGTAGCCTATACCATCCAGCCGCTTATTTTCCGGTTCTTCATTGCATCTCCGGCATTCAAAGGGTTGCCGCCTTATACGCTTATCAGGCTGCTACGGACTGTCGCGCTCTTTCTGCTCTTCTTTATCGGATGTATCCTTCTCCGGATATTGATAGCCTTGCTCTATCTGATTCCCGTACGCAAGAGCAGCAAGCAGCATTTCGTCTGCCGCCTGATACAGATTACCTGCAAAGGGATTCTATTATTGGCTACCGCCGTCAAAAAGGAACATATCAACAAAGCCAACGAACGGTTTGACCGTCCGGCCATTATCATAGCCAACCACCAGTCGTTTATTGATATTCTCGTGTTGTTGTCTCTTTCGTCCAAAGTCCTGATGATGACCAATCACTGGGTATGGCATTCCCCTTTCTTCGGAGCCATCATCCGCTATGCCGATTTCTATTATATAGGTGAAGGATACGAACAATATATAGAACGGATGAAGAAAAAGGTGGAAGAAGGTTATTCCATTGCGGTCTTTCCCGAAGGCACACGTACCTATAACGGAAAGATGAAGCGTTTCCACAAAGGAGCGTTTTATCTGGCGGAAACGCTGCAACTGGATATTCTCCCGATTCTGCTATACGGCAACGACAAGATTATTGCCAAAGCGCAGCCTTTCAATGTCCGCAAAGGAATCATCTACACAGAGATACTTCCGCGCATACCCGCAGGTGACCCGTCTTTCGGAACTACCTATCAGGAACGTACCAAACGCATATCCACCTATATGCAACAGGAATATGCGCGTATCTGCCGAGAAAAGAATACGACGGACAACCCCGCTTTTTATGAGGCGCTTATCCAGAACTATATCTACAAAGGCCCTATCGTGGAATGGTATATCCGTATCAAGGTGAAAATGGAAGGAAATTACCGGTTGTTCAACCGGCTGATTCCCACTCAGGGGCAAATCACGGACATAGGCTGCGGATTCGGCCCGTTATGCTATATGCTGTCCCTGCTGTCCGAAGACCGGGATATTCTGGGCATCGACTATGACGAGGACAAAATAGCCGTAGCACAACACGGATGGTTGCGCGGCGACCGTCTTCAGTTCAGGCACGGCAACGCACTTGAATATCCGTTGCCGGAAAGCGACGTGTTTATCTTGAATGATATGCTGCACTATATGAGTTATGAACATCAACGGTCATTGCTGTTGAAATGTGCCGGTCGGCTGCGCCCGCAAGGAATGATGATTATACGTGACGGGAACTCCGCCAACACTTCCAAGCACCGTCTGACCCGGTTCACAGAGCTACTGTCCACGCGCATCTTCAAATTCAACCGGGCAACCGAAGAACTGTCCTTCACCACGGAAGCCCAACTGCGGGAGATAGCGGCAACCTGCGGTATGAACGTCGAAACCATACCAAACGACAAATATACATCAAACACCATTTATATATTCAGAAAACCGGACTAGCATGAGTAAATATGACATTATCATCATCGGAAGCGGACTGGGCGGACTGGAATGTGGAGCGATTCTCAGCAAAGAGGGATTCAACGTATGCGTAATAGAGAAAAATGCGCAGTTCGGGGGATGCTTCCAGACGTATCAGCGAAAAGGACGTTTGCTTGATACAGGCATTCATTATGTAGGAAGCCTGGATGAGGGACAGGTGATGAACCAGTATTTCCGCTATTTCGGCATTATGGACAAGCTAAAAGTGAAGCGGTTGGACGCCGAAGCTTTCGATACGATTCACTACAGAGGGCAAGCGTATGATTACGCAATGGGATACCCGCAATTTATCGAGACGCTCCACCGGTCTTTCCCTCACGAGAAAGAGAACCTGAAACGCTATACCGAGCAGCTTCAAGCGGTAGGAAACCTGATTAGCGTAGACCATCTGAAACAAGGCGTCATTGCGTTGGAAGGCATGAAGTATTTCTGCACTTCCGCTGCCGGACTGATTGCCGACATCACCCACGACCATACCCTGCAAAATGTGTTGGCAGGCTCCGCTTTGCTCTATGGCGGCCTGAAAGATGTTTCCACCTTCTATCAGCATGCCATGATTAACCATTCCTATATTGAAAGCGCTTACCGTTTCGTAGACGGAAGCATGCAGGTCAGTCTGGAACTGATTAATGTAATCCGGGCCAATGGCGGTACGGTTCTCAACAACAGCGAAGCAACCCGCATCATCGTCGAGGACGAGAAAGTGCAGGGAGTCATTGTCAACGGTGAAGAACGGTTGGAAAGCGATTATGTCATATCGAACATACACCCCAAACGGACATTGGAAATACTGGACAAGAACCGCAGTATCAAAAATGCCTTTATCTCCCGAATCCGTTCGCTCGACAACACGTACGGCATCTTCACACTTTATCTGGTAATGAAAAAGAAAAGTACTCCGTACCAGAACCGCAACATCTATCTGCATGGGAACAATAAAGTGTGGTATGACAAGTTGCTCTATCCGGGACGAACTACTAACTGCATGATTTCGATGCAAGCCTCTTCCGAGGACAGCCAATATGCCAGTGTCATCTCTATCCTGACACCGATGTATATGGATGAATTGTCCGCATGGAAGGACTCCTCTCCCGAACACCGCGGCGAGGGTTACCAGTTCTTCAAGAAAGAGAAAGCGGAACAAATACTCCGTTTCCTACGAAGACACGGTTTCGATTTCTCTGAAAACATAGAGGAACTATTCACCACTACTCCGTTGAGTTATCGTGACTACACAGGTACGGTAGACGGTTCCGCATACGGAATCATCAAAGACTATAAATGCCCGCAAATCGGTTTTGTATCTACACGAAGCCGGTTGGGTAATCTATTTTTTACAGGTCAAAACCTGAATGTGCATGGCGCACTAGGCGTAACGTTGACAGCCATGCTTACGTGCACCGAATTTGTAGGACAGGAATATTTAGCTAAAAAAGTAGGAAATGCATAAAGTAATCAAACGAACCATCAAATATACGGGCGGCATTCTCTTGTTGCTCGTCATCGTATTAGCAGGCGGAATCAGTTATCTCTATTTTTCAGCGGATATGATGACACCGCCAAAAGAGCCTGACATAATCATGGTAAAAGTGCCTTATGCAGATACTACCGCCCTGGTTCCGGCAGAAGTGCTCTACAAGGATACTCTTGACCTTCGATATTATGCTGATAACTTTATGCGACACAGTGAAAGCGGATTGTGGGAATTGTTCGTGAGAGGCGATGCCCTTGAAAGAGGGGACGCCATCGGCAAACTGTCTGCCGATTTGCTTCACCATCAGGAGAAAGTATTCGTTGACCAGATTCGTGAAATTATACCTTCAGACAGTTATCTGAAATTTCTGCGGTTCTTCATTGTACTGTTCAACCGTAATTTGGGTGAGAATGTCCCTGAAGAATATCGGGAAGAGATTTATGGAATCTCACTATCGTGCACCCACGACTACGACTTTATCGGCACTCCTTACGAACGCCAGTTGAATTACCATGCGGCACACGACTTGGGACATGCCATGCAGGACTATATGTTAGTGGGATGCAGCTCGTTCGCTACTTGGGGAACTCAAAGTGCGGACTCGTCGCTGCTTATAGGGCGCAACTTCGATTTCTATGTCGGGGATGCCTTTGCAGAAAACAAGCAGGTCACCTTCTGCGCACCGTCCAAAGGGTATAAATTTGCTTCCATCGGATGGCCGGGCATGATAGGCATATTGTCCGGCATGAACGAAGCCGGGCTTACCGTAACCATCAACGCGGCAAAGTCCGCCATGCCGACAAGTTCCGCCACCCCCATCTCCATCCTTACCCGGGAAATCCTGCAATATGCATCGACTATCGACGAAGCCTTCGCCATCGCCCAAAAGCGGAAAACTTTTGTCTCCGAATCTATCTTGATAGGCTCCGCCAAAGACGGCAGGGCAGCTATCATCGAGAAATCTCCCGAGAAGACCGTCCTTTTCAACGGAAAGGAAAAAGACAGGATTATCTGCACTAATCATTACCAATCGGATGCATTTGCCAAGGACGAACGGAATATGGAAAACATACGGACTTCCGACAGTCCTTACCGTTATGCACGTCTGGAAGAACTGATTAGCGAGAACCAACCGATGAATCCGGTGAAAGCCGCTTCTATCCTGCGTAATCACAAAGGGCGGCAAAACGCCGACCTGGGACTGGCAAACGAAATGGCTATCAACCAGTTTATCGCCCACCACTCCGTCATCTTCCAACCTGAGAAGCAGTTGATGTGGGTATCCACCTCTCCGTGGCAATGCGGCAAATACGTAGCTTACGACTTGAACCTGATATTCAAAAAAGCCATCGCTCTCCGGGCTGAGATATACATTCCGGAACTGACCATTCCCGCAGATGAATTCATGCAGGAACCGGAGTTCGAGCAACTCCTTACTTACAAAAGGCTTACTCCGTTGCTACTGAAAAAGATAAAAGCAAAGGAGAAAGTGGAAGACAGTCTGCTCAAGGAATACGAAGCGTCCAACCCTTCTTTCTATTATGTGTATGAAGTACTGGGCAATTACTACGAAGCTATCCGCCAGCCTCAACAAGCCGTCGGCTATTGGAAAAAGGCATTGACCAGACCGATTCCCAAACTACAAGAAAAAGAACGTATCCAACAGAAAATACAAAAACACTCTTAAGATGGAAAAGAATCCCGACATTCAGTTCCGCTCACCGGAAGAAATAAAATGCTATCAGGAAGAACAGCTAGCTGAAGCGTTAGCCTATCTGCAAGCACATTCCAAGTTCTACCAACAGATGTTCGAGGAACATCATATTGATATCAACCGGATTCGGAAGATAGAAGACCTGCAACAAATCCCCGTCACCACGAAGACGGATTTGCAACTTCATAATGAAGATTTCATCTGCGTAGGCAAAGAAGAAATCATCGACTACGTGACGACTTCCGGCACATTAGGCGACCCGGTGACTTTCGTCCTCACTTCCGAAGACCTCGACCGCTTATCCTACAACGAGTTTCTATCTTTCACCACCACCGGATGCACCAGGCAGGATATCCTGCAACTGATGACTACCATCGACCGCCGCTTCATGGCAGGACTGGCGTATTATATGGGGGCACGCGAACTCGGCATGGGAGTTATCCGTGTAGGCAACGGCATCCCCGAGCTGCAATGGGATACGATTCGCCGGATACAACCCACTTGCGGAATGGTGGTTCCTTCTTTTCTTATCAAACTGATAGAGTTCGCCGAGAAAAACCATATCGACTATAATGCCTGTTCCATGCAGAAATGTATCTGTATCGGTGAAGCATTGCGCAACCAGGAGTTCCAGTTAAATACGCTCGGACAGAAAATACATGATAAATGGCCTGCCTTGCAACTGTATTCCACGTATGCTTCCACCGAAATGCAGTCATCCTTCACCGAATGCAGCGAATTCCACGGCGGACATCTGCAACCGGAACTTATCATCGTCGAGTTTCTGGATGATAATAACCAGCCTGTTGCCAAGGGAGAAGCAGGCGAAGTGACCATTACGACATTGGGTGTCAAAGGGATGCCGCTGCTCCGCTTCAAAACGGGTGATATCTGTTACCATCACACCTCACCTTGTGCCTGCGGAAGAAACACGATTCGCCTGAGTTCCATCCTCGGTCGGAAAGGGCAAATGATAAAGTACAAAGGCACGACATTATATCCACCCGCATTATTCGATATTCTGGATAATATTCCTTTGGTAAAGAACTACATTATAGAGGTCTACACCAACGAACTGGGTACGGATGAGATTCTGATTCGCATCGGAAGCGAGAACCGCAGCGAGAGTTTTGCCAAGGAGATAAAGGACTTGTTCCGCTCGAAAGTCAGAGTGGCGCCAAGCATCAATTTCGAGTCGGCAGAGTATATCGCCAAGATACAAATGCCGCCCATGAGTCGAAAAGCGATTAAATTCATTGATTTACGATAACTTTTTTCTACTTTTGGGAATCAATAACAATATACATAATTCACTTTAACATTAACGTATATGAAAAAACTTATCCTATTCTTATTCTTAAGCACAAGCCTGTTCTGTTTCGGACAAGGCAAAAGTGCATTGAAAGATGTTCAATCTATCAAATTCTATGGTGTAGACTATTCTCAGGTCAAAGTTTTCGGTGCGGATGAATCACCGCTACAATTCAAAGATGCTTTCAGACGTATCAATGAATTGTTTATCACGGAAGCTAAGAAGTATAATGTAGGCAAACAGTTGAGAAAAGAGGTGACGGAAATTTCACTGGACGCCGTTAATCAGGTAAATCGCAATATTAACGAGTCTGAACTGATGACTACTAAAACAAAGTATAGTCTCGACAAAGAACAAATCAAGACAGCCATCGAAGCACTGCCTATTCAGAAAACGCCCGGCGTAGGCATGGTATTTATCGCACAATTCTTGGACAAGTCAAAAAACAGTGGTACTTATGAAGTTGTATTCTTCAATACCGAAACTAAAGAAATCATCGAGGAATGGATTACAGAAGGAAAAGCCGGTGGCTTCGGTTTGCGTAACTACTGGGCCGGTTCCATCCATAGCGCACTCAAGAAATTATAAACAAATAAAAATAGAATTATGAGAAAACTACTATTATTATTGACTTTATTACTGAGTATCAGTACTTATGTTGCAGCTCAAAACTACACAGAAGTTGTATATCTGAAAAACGGAAGTGTTATCAAAGGAGTCATCATTGAGCAAGTGCCCAATGTTTCTTTAAAGATTAAGACTAGCGACGGCAGCCTCATCATCTGTCAGATGAACGATGTGGAGAAAATTACGAAAGAAGAAAGATACACACGGGATTACCGCAAGGATGCCAACAATCGCAAAGCAGCAAGAAATACACTGAAAGGCTATAAAGGTTTCATTGACTTCGGTTACATAGCTGACCTTAGTGATTATGATGCGAACAAAGTAGAAATTTCAACTTCCCACGGATACCAGTTCAATAACTATTTCTACTTGGGTGGTGGTGTTGCGGCAGATTTCTATACCGATGCAGACCTGATAGCCGTACCTATCTTTGTTGATTTCAGAGCCAACTTTATCAACAAGAAAGTAACTCCGTTTGCTGATATCAAAACAGGATATTCAGTTGGCGATGTTGAAGGACTGTATGTCTCTACCGGTATCGGAGTACGTTTCTCCCTAAAAGGCAAAAAAGCTCTAAATCTCAAATTGGAATATAACTATCAGCAATATGATTACTATTACAGTGGCTATTATATTAGTTATGACGACACAGCGGATTTGGAAGGCCTTGGATTTAAAGTAGGATTTGAATTCTAGTAGATTTAAGTAACTAATATCCATAATAACAAGCCAAATAAAAGCATGAAAAAGAGAATAACAACAGTTGTATTATTAAGTTGCTTTACTATCCTTTCATACGCACAAAGCATTGTTATGACTTCCGGTTCTATTGATTTCATTAAAGCCCAGAAAACCATTGACTTTTCTTTCTCTTATGAAGAGATGTTGGTAGGCAAGCTAACCGAAAAAGAATATGTAGATAAGAAAGTGTCCGAGTATAACAAGAAAGAAGAGGGCAAAGGCGACCAATGGAAAGAAGCTTGGCATAGTGACCGCAAAGAGCGGTTTGAACCAAAGTTCTTAGAGCTTTTCGACAAATATATGAGTGAGGTAGGTATCACAGCAGGTACAGAAGGAGCGCAATATCGAATTGAAATCAATACGGACTTCACAGAACCCGGCTGGAATGTAGGTGTCATGCGACAAAATGCCTCGATCGACTTAAGTTGCAAAGTGAAGCATATTGAAACAGGCGAGCAAGTAGCCTCTATCCGAATACGCAATGCCTCAGCCAATAACTTTTGGGGTACTGATTTTACTTCCGGATATCGCGTTCAGGAAACGTATGCCAAAGCAGGAAGAGAACTTGCCAAGTTCTTCATCAAGAAAGCAAAGTTGCGTAAAATAAAAGACTAAAGCCATACATTGCTTTTGGATATTCCAATAGTAACCATTCTATTTTCCGCCTTGACACGCATCGCAACCCAGCATATCTTTGCGG